>Ga0207930_1000023_pt1 | contig 38104 bp, 36 predicted proteins | sample NGESurshal092012_7_FD_184477 | JGI IMG/M metagenome (GOLD analysis project Ga0207930, IMG submission 184477) | Arctic peat soil microbial communities from Barrow, Alaska - NGEE Surface sample 210-3 shallow-092012 (SPAdes) | ecosystem: Environmental > Terrestrial > Soil > Wetlands > Peat ... | reverse complement strand
AACGGACCCGTGACGCTGACGCCGCTCGAATGGAAGGTCGTGACGAAGGCTGACGGCAGCCGCTCGATCGACGAGATCGCTCGGGCTCTTCGGACCTCGGCGTTCGACATCGCCAAGACCCTTTACGGCCTCGTCACGGCCGAGCTCGTCGAGATCGGCAAGGCGCGCGGGGGCGACCGGGCCGCGCCTCAGGCCCCGGCGCCCGCGCCCCTTTCGGCGATTCCCCCGCCCACCGGCCAGTCGATCCCGAACGTCTCGACCCACAGCGGGGCCTTCCAGGCGCTCTCGAAGGGCGACGAGAAGCGCAGCCTTCAGATCCTCTGTACGAAAGTGAAGCAGGAGGCCGAGGCCGCAGCGGCGGCGCCGGGAGACGCGACGATCGACCGTCCCTATCGCACGGCTCTGCTGGAGCTCGACCGGGGCCGCGGACTCGACGTCGTGCGTGAGCTGATCCGGACGCTCGAGGAGATGGTCGAGAAGCTCAGGGGCCACGCGGCGGCGCGCGGGTTCCGAGAGAAGATGAACCCTCTCCTCTGAGCGTAACTCCTTGACTTCGTTTGCCTCCCGGCGGGGGACGCGCTAGAATCTGCCAGCGATTCCTGTCTTTTTTGGACAACGACTCGAGGCACTTTCCCCGCCCTGGCCAAGAACGAGCCCTGCGGCCAGAGCGGACCAAAGGAGATTCGATGCGACGGATGCGGACCCGACTCCTCCTCGGTGCGATCGCGTGCCTGGTCCTCGCGGCTCCCCTCGCGGCACAGGTAGGTCCCACGGTCACGGGCGAGACGGGACTCTTCCAGGTCGTGAACGCCGACATGCTGCCTCAGGGACGCTTTTCTCTCGGGTTGTCCTGGGGAATGTGGAGTAGGACCGCGGCGTCCGTTCCGTATGCGGCCCCGCTCTCGGACGACCCTCTCCGCTACGACCTGCAGCGGTTCGGGCTTTCCGTCGGCTACGGCCTCATGCCGAACTGGGAGGCGACCTTGAGCACGGGCTCCAACCGCTACCACGCGTCCTCCTTCGACTGGCAGGGGCTCGTGGACGGGCACTACCGTTTCGGCGGCTTCACGCACAGCGAGACGGACAAAGTCCGCATCGGAACGAAGATTCGCCTCAACTCGAAGGATCCGGTCCTCGTCGTGTTCTTCGGCGGCATCTCGATTCCAACCCAGTCCTCGAACGACACGAACGCGATCGGCACCACTCGCGCGGACTACGACCTCGGCCTGTCGTTCACCTCCGGCTGGGTGACGTTCCAGACGGCCTACCAGCTCAACGGGGACATCGGCACGCCCACGCCGTTCCCGAACACCGGGCCCACCGGCTACACCCTGTCGAACACGTGGACGTCGGCCGTCGGCATCGCCGTGCCCATCGTGCCGAACGTCTTCAAGGCGATCGGCGAGATCAACCGCGTCCACTACGACGGCGGCGACACGCAGCCCCCGGACTTCTCCGAGGCGACGCTCGGAGGGCGATTCGCATTCGGAGACTCCGGCTTCACGGCGTCCGGCGCCGTGCGCGTGAACATCGACCGCTGGGTGAGATACGGAAATACTCCCTCGAACATCGGCGGCCTCGTTCAGTTCGCCTACCAGCCGCCCGTTCCGGTCGTGGAGAGGCCTCGCGCCGCCCTGCCCCACGAAGCCGAGCCGCCGCCGGCGACGGAGCCCGTGCCGCCGCCTCCTCCCGCTCCCGAGCCCCTCGCGGCCTCCACGGCTGAGCCGGTCACCGCGCCCGCGCCCCGGCCTTCCACCTCGACGACCGACGAGATCCTCTTCGACGCCGCCAAAAGCCGCCTCACGAACATCGCGAAGGCCATCCTGGACGGCGTCGCCCTCCGCCTGAAAAACAACCTTGCCGCAACGTGCACGATCTCGGCCTCCACCGACCCGAAGGAGAAGGGCGGGGATCACGCCGCGCTCGCCAGGGCCCGCGCCGAAGCGGCCCGCGACTACCTCATGAAACGTCACGGCATCGACGGCTCGCGCATCACGAGCGAGGTCAAGGGAGACGGGGATTCGCCCGACGCGACGCGCAACCGGCGCGCCGTCGTGACCGTCACGTTCCCCTGATTCGGGGGGTTCGTCCACGGCGGCGTTAGACTGACGCCGCCGTGGATTCGAGCTCGAGCGGACTCTTCTCGACCGGAACGTTCTCCACGGGGACGAACCCCGGCATGGGCGGCGTGTTCCGTTCGCGCGCGCTCGTCGTCCTCGCAACCGCGGCCCTGGTGGGAATGCTCTGGGCGGGGAAGGTCCTGTTCGTCATGTTCTTCTTCGCCCTCTTCCTTTCCTTCGCGCTCCAGCCGTTCGTCACCCTCCTCGAGAAGCTCCGCTTCCCGCGCTCTCTGGCCGTCCTCACGGTCATCGTGTTCCTCTCGGCGCTCGTCGTCTTTTTCGTCGTCAACGCGATGTCGCAGATCGAGGCCTTCACGCGCGACCTGCCCGCCTACGCGACGCGGCTCCGAGTTTTCACCTCGAAAGCGCAGGGCGTGTTCGCGCAGATCGAGGAGCGCACGCGCTTGCTCCTGCCCGAAGGCGATCGGGCCACCCGCTCCGTGCGGCTCGAGTCGGACGCGTTCGACTCGCTGTCGAAGGTCGCGCTTCAGGTCAAGACCATCGTCTCCCTCCTCCTCTACACGGCCGCGGTCCCGATGCTCTCGTTTTTCATGCTCAAGGACCGCGAGAGGTACGGCGGGGCGGTCGTGAAGATTCTGCGCATCAAGGGAGGCCGTGCCGCCCAGGATTTCGCCGTCGGCGTCGCGCGCGTCCTTTCCGGTTACGTCCTCGGCGAGCTGTTCGTCGTTTTGATCACGGCCTGCATCACAACGGCAGGCCTTCTCGTGCTGCGCGTGCCATACGGCTACATTCTCGGCCCGCTCGCCGGCGTGTGCGTCCTCGTGCCGTACGTCGGCGTCATCTTCTCGACGACGCCCGCCTTTCTCATCTCGCTCCTCGCCTCGAGCGACGCGGCGCTGCCGGTGAAGGTCCTCGTCTTCTATTCGATCGTGCAGTTCCTCGAGGGCAACGTCCTGACGCCCTTCATCGTGGGCAGCCGCGTGCGGCTCCACCCCCTCGCCGTTCTGTTCGCGTTCCTCTTCTGGGGCATCCTGTGGGGCGTTCCGGGCGCGATCCTCGCGGTTCCGCTCACAGCGACGATCAAGGTCGTGACCGAGCGCTTCGAGCGCTTCGCGCCGTGGGCCGCGCTCCTCGGCGACCGGACTCCCGATCCCGCGCCACCCGAAGAGCCGGAGGCGCTCCTCGCCGGCCACCGCGGGGTGTAGGGATTCTCGCGCAGGTGCTTGATCGGTTCAGCCGGCTAGGTTCCGCCGCCGCACGGCGAGTAGCCCCCCGAGAAGGCCGGCCGCGAGGCCGAACGCCAGGAGAAGCAGGCACGCCGACGCGGGCAGGAAGCGCACGGCGAAGACGCCGAGAAGCGCGTTCTTCGTCGCGGCGACCCACGCGAGGACCGCGCGGGTGCCGACCCACAGGAGCGCGAGCGCGACGAGCGCACCGAGAAAGCCCTGCACAAGGCCTCCGAGCAGGTACGGACCGCGGATCAGGAATTCCGGCGCGCCCACGAGGCGCAGGATCTCGATCTCGTCGCGGTGGAGCAGGATCGTGAGACGCACGACGTTCGCGATCGTGAACGCCGCCCCGAGCGTCAGGAAAACCGCGAGGACGAGGCCCGTCAGGCGGGCGAGGGAGACGGCCCCGCGCAGGCGACGGATCCACTCGACGTCGAACTGGACCTCCTCGGCGGCGCGGTGGGACGCGAGCAGCTCGAGGAAAGGTGGAAGCGCGTCGGAGGAGACGGCCGCCGGGTCGAGCTCCATCTCGAGCGAGGCCGGAAACGGATTTCCCGGCAGGGAGCGCGCCGCCGGCCCGAGAGATTTCCACCACGTCGAGAAGCGCGCACGCGCCTCGTCGGGCGAGACGTGGCGCATCCGCGCGACGAGGCGGGTCTCCGTCGCAAGGCGCTCGAGGTCGGCGCGGTCGGCCTCCGTCGCCGAGGACTTGAGGAAGACGGTCACGGTCGAGTCGTCACGCACCGTCTCGACGACGCTCTTCAGGTTCTCGGCCACGAGGAAGAACGCCCCGACGAGACCGATCGAGATCGCGATGAGGGCCACGGACAGGCTCGTCATGCGCCGGGCGCGGGCGAGGCCTTCGAACGCTTCCGAAACGAGCGCGGCGAGCGCCGCCGGCCGATTCACGGGGCACTCTCCACGCGCCCCGAGTCGGCCCGTTTCGTCGCGGCCTGGGGTGGCAGGGCCGCCTCCACGAGGCCTTCCACGACGCGCCCGCGATCGAGCGTCAGGCAGCGGCGCCCCGCGGCCTTCACGAGCTCCTGGTCGTGCGTGGCGACGAGGACCGTCGTCCCGCGCACGCTGATGTCCTGCAGCAGTTTCATGACCTCGCCGGCGAGGCGATGGTCGAGGTTGCCCGTGGGCTCGTCCGCGACCAGGAGCACCGGCTCGTTCACGAGCGCGCGCGCGAGGGCGACGCGCTGCTGCTCGCCGCCGGAAAGCTCCTCGGGAAGCGCGGCCAGGCGGTGGTGAAGCTCCACGAGGCGCAGCGTCTGGTAGGCGCGGCGCCGGCGCTCGGCCGCGGGCACGCCGAGGAATTTCTGCACGTACGTCAGGTTCTCGAGAACCGACCGCGCCGGCAGGAGCTTGTAGTCCTGGAAGACGATCCCCATCGAGCGGCGGAGGGCCGGGACGCGTGAGGCCGGCATGCCGCTCACGTTCATCCCGTTCACGATGATCTGACCCTCCGTGAGCTTCTCGGCGTGGAAAATGAGCTTCAAGAGCGTCGTCTTCCCGGCGCCCGACGGCCCCGTCAGGAACAGGAACTCGCCCTTTTTCGTCTTGAACGTCACGTCGCGGAGGACCCTGCGGCCCTGATACTCCTTGGAGACGCGGTAGAACTCGATCACGAGGAGATCATTTCACCGGCCGTCGAGGGCTTCCCGGAGAAGACGGTTGACCACTTCCGGATTGGCCCTGCCGCCCGTCGCTTTCATGACCTGGCCGACGAACCAGCCGAACGACGCTGTCTTGCCGCCCCGAAACGTCGCGACCTGCGGGGGATGATCCGCGAGAACCGCCGCGACCGCGTCGCGGATCTCTCCCTCGTCGCGGATCTGGACGAGCCCCTTCTCCTTCACGAGATCGTCGACCGGCCGGCCGGTCGCGATGAGATCGCCCAGCAGCTCCTTCGCGATCTTTCCCGAGATCGTCCCGTCGTCGATGCGCGCAACGAGAGCCGCGAGCGTTCCGGGCGCGACGGGCATGCGCCCCGCGTGCCGGTCCGCGTCGGACATCCTCGCGAGAAGCTCGGAGAGGAGCCAGTTCGCGAGCGCCTTTGGATTCTTCGGATACGCCGCGACCGCGGCCTCGTAGAAGTCCGCAAGGAGGCGTGACAGGCACACGAGGTCCGCGTCGGCGGCCGGGAGGCCGAACGCGCTCGCGAGCCGCGCGGCGCGCGCTTGCGGAAGCTCCGGCATCGCCGCGGCGACGTCCGCCTTCCACGCCGCGTCGACGACGAGGGCGCCGAGATCGGGGTCCGGAAAGTAGCGATAGTCCATCGACTCTTCCTTGCTCCGCATCGTCTTCGTCACGCCCGTCGCGGGCTCGTAGAGGCGCGTCTCCTGCACGAGGGTCTGCCCGGCCTCGAGAGCCTGAACCTGCCGCTCGACCTCGTGCTCGATCGCCTTCTTCACGTGCGCGAAGGAGTTCAGGTTCTTGATCTCCACCTTCGTGCCGAGCGCCGCGGCGCCCTTCTTTCGGACGGAGACGTTCGCGTCGCACCGCAGCGAGCCCTCCTCCATGTTGCCGTCGGACGCGTCCACCCAGCGCACGAGCCGGCGCAGAAGGACGAGATATTCGTACGCTTCCTCGGCCGAGGAGAGGTCGGGCTCGGACACGATCTCGATGAGCGGCGTGCCCGCGCGGTTCAGGTCCACGAGCGACACCCCTGTGGGCACGTCCTGCCACGGGAAGTCGTGCATCGACTTGCCGGCGTCCTCCTCGAGGTGAATGCGGTTGAGCCGCACGCTCTTCGGCGAGCCGTCCGCGCGCAAGGCGACCGCGCCCCGCGTGGCGAGCGGCCTGGCGTACTGCGAGATCTGATAGCCCTTCGGCAGGTCCGGGTAGAAGTAGTTCTTCCGCGCGAAAACCGATTTCTCCTCGATCGTGCAGCCGGTGGCCAGCGCGACGCGCATCGCGAGCGTCACCATCTCGCGGTTCACGGCCGGGAGGACGCCCGGGTAGCCGAGACACTCGGGACACACGGCGGTATTCGGCGGCGCGCCGAACACGACGGGACACGCGCAGAACGCCTTGCTCTTCGTCTTGAGCTGGCAGTGCACTTCGAGCCCGATCACGGGCTCGAAATCGGAGGCGGGCATGGCGCGAGTGTAGCGGAGGCGGCGCTCGAAACCTGCGCTCAGCGCCGGCCCTGAGCGATCTTCGCCGCTTCGGGGAGCGCACGTAAGCGCAGCATCGCGAGGACGCCGAGAGCGGGCCCGGGCGCGAGGAGGGCGAAGACCCATCGCCAACCGAGCGCCGGGAGGAACGCCGGCACGAGGTCGATCGAAAGCGTCGTCAGGAGAAAGCCGAGCGAGGTCTGAAGCGTGAGCGCCGTCCCCATGTAGACCGGGTCACCGAGCTCCGTGACGGCCGCCGAAAACTGCGCCGAGTCCGCGACGACCGCGGCGCCCCAGACTGCCGCGACGGCAAGGAGGACGAAGGGCGAGCCGCCGTAACAGAGCCCGATCACGACGCAGCACGCGCCGCTAACGACCATCGCGGCCGACGTCACGAGAGTCCGGCCCTTCTGGTCGGCCGCGAGGCCCGCCAGGACGCACCCCGCCGCGCCGCATCCGATCACGAAAAACGAGGCCGCCTCGGCGGCCGCCGGCGGGAGCCCGCGGAGCGCGAAGCCCGAGCGGAGCATCACGGGGACCCACGTCCACATCGCGTAGAGCTCCCACATGTGCCCGAAGTAGCCGAAGCTCGCGAGCCGCACGCCCCGGTTCGCGAAGACCTTCGTCACCTGCGTCACGTCAAAGCGCGCGGGGGCGGGTGCGAACGGCCCTTCGCGGACGAAGAAAACGACGAGGACCGCGCCGAGGAGCGTGAGACCCGACGCCGCGAGGAGACTCTGGCGCCACGCGGAGCCGAAGACCACGTTCACGAGGTATGGCACCGCCTTGCCGAGCGTGAGGGCGCCGACGAGGACGCCCAGCGCGAGGCCGCGCCGCGCGCGGAACCACGAGGCGAGGATCTTCATCCCGGGCGGGTAGACGCCCGCGAGGCAGAAGCCCGTCAGGAAGCGCAGGACGAGCGCGGAGGCGGGGCCGTGCGAAAAGAGCGCGAGCGACGCATTCGCGGCGGCTCCGAGAAGGCTCGCCCCGATCACGAGTCGCCGCGGCGCCCAGACGTCCGGCAGGTTCAGGACGGCGCTCGCGAGCGTCCCGGCGACGAAGCCGAGCTGGACGGAGAGCGTGAGCCACGTGGCGGAGGCGTCGGACAGGCCCCATTCGGCCTTGAGGAGCGGCGCGACCGCGGAGGCCGAAAACCAGAGCGACATCCCGAAGAGCTCGGCGAGAGACAGAAGCGCGAGGACCCGGAAACGCCCGGGGGGCTCGTGTGCGGCGCGCCCCGCGGGCGCACTCATCCCGGCGCGGGGATCACCTTCCCCGGATTCAGGATGCCGTTCGGGTCGAGGGCCTGTTTGATCGCGCGCATCGCGGCGAGAAACGCGGGCGGGCGGTACAGAAGAAGGACGTCCTTCGACGTGATGCCGACGCCGTGCTCCCCCGTCACGGTCCCGCCGAGGCGCACGGCTTCGGAGTAGATCTCGGTCGTCGTCTTCTCGAAGAGCGTCCTTTTGACCGGGTCCTTCCCTTCGCGCCAGAGGTGGACGTGGAGATTGCCGTCCGCCGCGTGCCCGAACGCGACGGACTTCAGTCCCGCCGCGCCCGAGATGCGGCGGATCGCCGTGACGAGCGGAACGAGCTCGGTGCGCGGCACGGCGAGGTCGAGCTCGGCCGAGACGCCCAGCTCGTGGACCGCCTCGGCGATTCCGCGGCGCACGTCCCAGAGAACGCGCCGTTTCGCCTCGTCCGTGGCGAGGACGACGTCCAGTGCCCTGCACTCGAGGGCGATCTCGCCCGCAAGCGTCACGTCCCGCTCCACCTCCGCCTCGGACGGGCCGTCGAACTCGAGGAGGAGGCGCGCCTCGGCCTCGGGAAACGGCACACCAACGCCCTTTTTTTTCGACGAGAGGTCGATGGACGGCTTGTCCACGAACTCACACGCCGAGAGGACGAGCCCGCGCCGGTGCAGCTCGAGCATGCAGCGCGCTGCGTCTTCCAGCGTCGGGAACGGCGCGACGAGCGTCGCCCAGTAAGGCGGCTTCGGGATGAGGCGCAGCCACGCTTTCGTGACGATGCCGAGCGTGCCTTCGCTTCCGAGAAGGAGCGACGTGAGGTCGTAGCCCGCCACGTCCTTGCGCGTCTTGCCGCCCGTGACGGCGACGCCTCCGTCCGCGAACACCGCCTCGACGCCCATCACCCAGCGGCCCGTGACGCCGTACTTGGCCGCGTGCGGCCCGCCCGCGTTCTCGGCGATGTTGCCGCCGATCATGCAGGAGCCGCGCGAAGCCGGGTCGGGCGGGTAATACAGGCCCACCGCCTCGACGGCCTCGTGGAGCGTCTGCGTCACGACGCCCGCCTCGGCGATGGCCACGAAGTTGTCGGTGTCGATCTCTAGGATGGCGTTCATACGCTCGAGCGACAGCGCGACGCCTCCGGCGAGCGGCAGCGCCCCGCCCGACAGGCCGGTGCGTCCGCCCTGCGGCGTGACCGGGATGCGGCGTTCGTTGCAGAACGCGAGGAGACGCGAGACCTCGTCGGTCGTCTTCGGCTTCGCGGCCGCCTCGGGATAGTGGACGAAGTCCTCCGTCCAGTCGTGCGCGTACGGCTGCAGATCGTCCTTCGCCATGAGGAGATGCGGCACTCCCACGATCTCGGCGAGAGCCGCGATCTCGGAGGCGGAAAGCTCTCGGCGTTCCATGGCAGGGGATCTTAAGATGCGCCCATGACACGCGTCGCCTTCCTCGGCCTCGGCGCGATGGGAGCTCCCATGGCCCGCCGGATTCTCGCGGCCGGCTTTCCCCTGACGGTCTGGAACCGAAACCCCGAACGCGCCCGCGCGATCGAAGGCGCCACGATCGCCCCGACCCCGCGGCAAGCCGCGGCCGCAGCGGACATTGTTTGCACGATGCTCTCCGACCCCGCGGCGCTCCAGGCCGTGGCGGACGGGGAAGACGGCCTCGTCGCCGGCCTCTCCTCGGGAAAGATCTGGCTCGACTTCTCCACGGTGACGCCCGCGGCGTCGCGCCGCGCGGCGGAGCGCGCGAGAGAGAAGGGCGCGGACTTCTGCGACGTGCCCGTCGCCGGAAGCGTCAAGCCCGCGACTGACGGCACGCTGAAGCTTCTCGCGGGCGGCGACGGACCGGTCCTTTCGAGGGCGAAGGGGATTCTCGACGCCGTGAGCGCGGAAACTCTCCACTTCGGCGGCGTGGGACAGGGCTCGGCGATGAAGCTCGTGAACAACCTGATGTACGGCGTCACCCTCGCGGCGTTCGGCGAGGCGCTCGCCCTCGCCAACTCCCTCGGCCTGCCGAGAGAGCGCACGCGCTCGTGGCTCCTCTCGATTCCATCCGTCTCGCCTTACCTCAGAGCCAAGATGGACTTTCTCACCGCTGGCGGCGAGCCCGCGGCTTTTCAGCTCGCGCTCATGGAAAAGGACCTGCGCCTCGCTGTCGAGGCCGGCGGCGGCCCCGCCGCGGCCCCGGTCGTAGACGCTGCGCGCGAAGACTACGAGCGCGCTCGAAAGGCCGGGCTGGGCGAAAGGGATTTCGCCCACGTGCTGTCGTTCCTGGGCGGTCCGTTTTCCAAATAGAATCGCGCGGCATCTGGAGGCTTCCATGTCCGTCGAGAACGTCCTGGCAGAGTTGAAGAGGGATCCCGCCGGCTTTCGGAACGGCGCAATCGATGCTCTCGTGAGAAGCGCCGTCTTCGACGCCGACGCCGCGCGGCGCGACGAGGCGCGGCTTTCCATCCGGAAGGCCGCCGCGGCCCTCGGCATCCTGCCCGCCTCCATCCAGGAGCTGTACGTCGCGATGGGGCGCGGAGAGGCGGGCGGGTTCACGACGCCGGCCATCAACCTCCGCATGCTTACGTACGATGCCGCGCGCGCCGTCTTCCGCGCGGCGAAGACGCGCGACGTGGGCGCCTTCATCCTCGAGATCGCCCGCAGCGAGATGGGCTACACCGAACAGCGCCCCGGCGAATATGTCGCGGTCGTTCTGGCCGCCGCAATCAAGGAAGGACATCGAGGTCCCGTCTTCATTCAGGGCGACCACTTTCAAGCGAACGCGAAGAAGTTCGCCGCTGACGCCGGTGCCGAAAAGCGGGCCATCGAGGCGCTCATCGAGGAGGCGATTCCGGCCGGCTTTCTGAACATCGACATCGACACCTCGACGCTCGTCGACATGTCCCAGCCGACCGAGGCCCTCCAGCAGCGGCAGAACTTCGAGAACGCCGCGCGCTTCACGCGCTTCATCCGCGCACGCGAGCCGAAGGGCGTCACGATCTCGATCGGCGGAGAGATCGGCGAGGTGGGCAAGGACGTCTCCACGCCGGAGGAGTTTCGCGCCTTCATGAACGGCTATCTCGCGGCGCTGCCCCCGGGGATGAAGGGCGTCTCGAAGATCTCGATCAACACCGGGACGTCCCATGGCGGCACGCCTCTCCCGGACGGCACCGTGGCGAAGGTCGAAATCCACTTCGACGCGATGGAATCCATCTCGAAAGTCGCGCGGGCTGAATACGGCCTGTCCGGCGCCGTCCAGCACGGCGCTTCCACGGTCGCGCCGGAGAACTTCCACAAGTTTCCCGACCATGGCGCCTCGGAGGTCCACCTCGCGACCGAGTTCCAGAACATGACGTACGAAGGGCTTCCGAAAGGGCTCCGCGAGGAGATGTACGCCTGGTTGCACGCGAACGCCGCCGACGAGAGAAAGCCGAAGGACACCGACGAGCAGTTCCTCTACCGCTCGCGCAAGAAGGCGATCGGGCCGTTCAAGAGGGCCGCGTGGGACCTGCCGGAAGCCGTGCGTGCCGAGATTGGAAGGCGCCTCGAGGAGAAGTTCGGCTTTCTCTTCGAGAAGCTCCGCGTTCCGGGAACGACTGGTGTCGTCGAGAGGTGGGTGAGGCCCGTCGAGCTCGATCCCGTGCCCGCCGGAGCCGGTGCCTTCCACCGCGACGACGAGGCGGGGGATTAGCCCCTATCGCAGGTACTGCTTGCCGATCGTCGGAATCAGGTACTCGGCGAACGCCCGCTTCAGGTCGAAGCGCGGCGAAAATCCCCAGTCTCTCGCGGCCGCCGAATCGTCCACGTCCGCGGGCCAGGTGTCGACGATGCCCTGGCGCTTGAGGTCGGGCTCGAACGTGATTTTCGCTCCGGGAAAAGCCTCGAGAACGAGGTCGCGGATCTCGCCGGCCGAGGGGTTGAACGCCCCGACGTTGTAGACCTGCCGCGTGAGAGCCCCCGCGGGCGCGGCCGCGAGCCTGAGCAGCGCCTCGACGCCGTCGGGCATCGCCATGAACGGGATGCGCGTGTCCTCACGGACGAAGCACGCGTAGGGATGCCCCTGCGCGGCCTCGTGGATCATTTCCGGAGCGTAGTCGGAGGTTCCGCCCGAAGGCATCGTCACCGCGGAGATGAGCCCGGGGAAGCGCATGCACCGGAAATCCACGCGAGAGCTCACCGTCTCGGACGAGAGTTGCTTGTAATGCCGCGAGTAGTACCGGCCGAGGTGCTCCGCGTAGAGCTTGTTGCAGCCGTACATCGTGGTCGGCTGGTTGAAGTCGTCCTCCTTCACCTTTCCCGCGCGAGACTTCGTCGCGAGGTCGGGAAGGCCGTACGCGGCGATCGAGGACGGGTAAAGGAACGTGACGGGTCGCCCGTGCGACTGGCGCTCGTTCTGCGCGAACTCGAGGAGGTTGAGCGTCCCTTCCACGTTCACCTGATGCGCCGTCACAGGCGTGAACTCGCCGCGCGTGGAAAGGAGAGCCGCGAGGTGGAAGATGAGGTCGATCTCGAACTCTGAGAGGATCCGCTCGAGGACGGTCCGGTCGAGGATCGAGCCGATGAACTCGCGCGCGACGAGACGGCCCTGTTCGGGATCGAGCGGCTTGAGGTCGACCGTGAGGATGGGCCGCGAGCCGTCGGTGGCGAGGCGCGTGATCAGACCGTGGCCGATCTCTCCACTGGCTCCCGTGATGAGGACGACCGGCTTTCTCATTTGCCGACGGATGTTAGCGCCCCGCGCCGCCGTGGCATTCTCACGGCGTGACGCAGGCGCTCCCCGGCGAAGAACCCGCAATCGTCTCCCGCTTCGTTCACGTGACGTTCGGACTCTGGTTCCCGCTCTTCCGCTGGATGGCGCGGACGCTGCCGACCCTCTGGCTGGCACGCCTCGCGAAGGCGACCGTCGAGCGCGTGATCTGGGGTCGCCATCACGTACGCAAAGCCATCCTCGACAACTTCGCCGCGGTGCTCGACCTCCCCCGGGACGCGCGCGCAGTCGAGGCGGCGGGGCGCGAGATGGTGTCGCGCCACTCGCGCCTCTGGATCGACCTCCTCCGCTACTCGGGCCGGAGTGACGTGGATCCGGCTGCGCTCCTCGCCGCCCGCGTCGGCGAAGAGCGCCTCGTCGTCGCGTCCCGCGAAGGAAAGGGCGCGATCCTGCTGACGGCCCACGTCGGAAACTTCGAGCTCGGCGGCCTCTTCCTCGCGCAGCTCGGCCTGAAGGTCGCCGCCGTCTACGTGCCCGACCCTTCGCCCGTCATCGAGCGGCACCGCGAGGACGCGCGCCGGATGCTCGGCGTGCGCGGCCTTCCGATCGACACGTCGCCCTTCGCGTTCCTCCCGGTGCGCAAGGCGCTCGAAGAGAACACGTGCGTTGCGATCCAGGGCGACCGGGACGTGTCCGGCACCGGCCTCCACATGCCGTTCTTCGGGAAGACGGCCTCGTTTCCCGTCGGGCCGTTCCGCCTGGCGCAGACTTCAGGCGCGCCGATCTTCCCCGTTTTCGTCCTGCAGGAGGACGACGGACGGTATCGCACGATCGTCGAGGAGGCGATCCGCGTGCCGAACGCGCGCGGCGTGGAGGGAGAAGCCGCCGTGACCGCGGCGCTCGCGCGCTTCGTCGCCTCGATGGAGCGGACGATCCGCGCGTACCCGGCCCAGTGGTATCTCTTCACGCGTTTCTGGGATGACGCCGCGTGAGACGCGCGCTCGCGTTCCTCGCGGCCGCGATTTTCCTGCCCGGCTGCGCTCCGCGGCGGCCCGACACCGCGCCCTCGGCCATGGCGGCCGACGTCACGCCGGAAGTCCTCGGCGGGGTGCGCCGGCTCGGCAGCTCGTGGGTAGCGGAAGCCAGGGTGGCCGGCGCGGCCGGCGGAATTCTCGTCGGGCGTTTCACCGGCGCACCCTACGACCTCGGCTTCTCGTTCGGCCGTCTCACGCGCCCGTGGAACCGTTCGCAGGAGACGCATCTCGAGCAGCTTTTCACGGCCCTCATCCCAAGCGGTTTCAAAAGGTCGCTCGTCAGGCAGCTCTCCGCGCTCCGTCTTCGGGGGCTGCCGGACGAGATTCCGAACGATCTCCTCGTCTCCATCTCCGGGCTCGCGGACGGCTACGAGAGGGTGCCGCCGGCCTCGGGCTGGAACGCGTATCGCCGAATGCTCGACCTTCACGCGCTGCACGACATCTCGCAGCGCTTCGTGGACGCGCCGGCGCTCGCGGCGGCCTGCACGGGCTTCCTCGCGAAGGGCAAGGACGGGTCACTCCTTCTCGCGCGCGATTTCGACTTCGAGGGCGGGGACATCTTCGACCGCCAGAAGCTCGTGTCGGTCGTCGCGCCGGAAGGGAAGATTCCCTACCTTTCCGTCGGGTTCTCCGGAATGCTCGGCGTCGTCTCCGGGTTCAACCGCGAGGGTATCGGCGTCGCAATCCAGGCGATCGCGGGCGGCGAGACGGCCGCCTCCGGCACACCCATGACGCTCCTCCTCGCGGACGTCCTCAGGAACGAGAGCACGTTCGACGGCGCCGTGGCTCGGCTGAGCGCCGCGAAGGTCTTCGTCTCGGATCTCATTCTTCTCGGCGACGCGCGCGCCGGCCGATTCGCAGTCGTCGAGAAGAGCCCGTCGGCGTTCGCCGTAAGAGAGGCGTCGGGCACGCCGCTCGGCGCCACGAACGAGGCCGAGGACGCCGCCGTGCGCCGACGCGCGCGCGCTTTGCCGCCGGGATCGACGTCGCGGAAAAGGCGCGCCCGCCTCGACGTCCTGCTCGAGAGGGCCGGCGAATCGCTCGACGTGCCGTCCGCGGTCGCCATCCTGCGAGACCGGCGCGGCGCGGACGGGAGGGATCTCGGCCCCGGAAACCGCAACGCCATCGACGCGTCGATCGCCTCGCACTCGATCGTCCTCGACCTCACGCATCGGCGCGCGTGGGTGGCCGCCGCGCCGCACACGCTCGGACCGTACCTGCCCGTGGACCTCGAGGCCGTCCTCGCGAGCGCCGCCGGGCCGCCTCCTCGGACGGCCGAACCGGTTCCCGCGGACGCGTGGCTCACGGACGGTGGTTACGGCCGCTACTTGCGCGCGCGGGAAGCGCTGGCGTCCGCGCGCCGGCTCGAGCACGACCGGAAGGAAGGCTGGCTCGAGGCGGCGGCACGCGATGCCCAGCGTGCGCACGAGCTCGCTCCCGAGTTCGCGGAGGCGGCGGCGAAGCTCGGCGAGCTCGAAGCGCGGCGCGGAAACCGCGCACGGGCGCGGCAGCTCCTCGACGAGGCCCTCGCGCACGATCCGGGCCCCGCCCCGCTGCGTGCCGCCGCGGAGCGGTGGCGCGAGGCCTGCGCCGGCGGCGACCGGCCTCCCTTGCCGAAGGAGCCGATCCCCGCGGTGCTACAGCCCGACGAGCTGCTGGCAGAAAAGGGAAATCGCTAGAAATACCAGGACTCCAGGACCACGGCGGCTACCGCGCCTGTCGTGTCTCGGGTCACGTACGCAAGAAGGATTTTCTTAGAAGGAGAATGGGGCGAGAGCGCGTTAGCCGCCTGCGCGCGCCGATCAGCGACCTCGCGCGCAATCTCGAACACGCCTGCAGCGCCGAATCGCTCGACCCGAGGCCCTCTTTCCTTAGACCCTTCTAAGAAATCTTCATAGTCCGGCACACACGGCGAGACGGCCGCAGAACGAGCATTTCCGCCCGCCCGCGCTTCGACCCCATCCATCCATTCGAAGAAACGCGCCGACGCCCGCCGCGCATCCGGCTCGAAGAAAAGACAGCCCTCGACAAAGCGAATGCGTTCTTGCTTCTTCTCTTCTCTATTCGAAGAAATCTCCCGGGCCTCGAGGAGCACGGACGCGCCCGTCTCGACCAGCTCGACGCCCGCCGCACTGGGTCCGAGAGCAGATCTCTCCTCCCCCCACGCCTCACGCATCGCGTCGTCGACGCCCTCGGCCGCGACGACGAGCACGCGGTCCGCGTCGCTCGAGGCGACGCGGCGCGCGCCGAGAATCAGGGCCTCGAGGCCGGCCGTGCGCCCCGAGACGATCGTCTCGGAAACGCCGCCGAGGCCGAGCGCCATGGCGAGCTCGCCGTTCACGCTGTTGTGAACGGTGGCCGCGAAGACCGAGGGAGCGAGGTCCTCGACGCGCGCGGCCGCCGCGAGGCGCGCGGCGTGCTCCGTGATCGCCGGGCGGCAGCCGTGCCGCGTGCCGACGACGACACCTCCACGCGCGTCGGGCTCCGGCGGACGAGGGGCGCCCCACGCCCTGAAGGCGCGCGTTCCGGCGAGAAAGCCCGTCCGCCCGAAGCGGTCCATCCGGCGCAGGCGATTCGCGTCTTCCGGCGCGCCGTTCTCGGCTTCGGCCGCGAGCGCCGCCGAGACGATGAAGACCGGCCTCATGCGCGCTCCAGGATGAGGGCTGCGTTCGTGCCCCCGAATGCGGACGAGGTCGACAGCGCGACGGCGATCGGCCTCTCGGGCGAGAGCGGAGCGCCGGAGACGACCCATAGCGGCGAATCCGGGCGCGACTTCGCGTGTCCGGCCGTGGGCGGGACGCGCTGGCGCGCGAGGACGAGAGCCGAAAGGATGGCCTCGAGCGCGCCCGCCGCGCCGAGCGTATGCCCGATCGCGCCCTTGATCCCGTTCACCGGCACGGTCCGTGCTCTCGCGCCGAGGACATGCGCCAGAGCGGCTTCCTCCATCGCGTCGTTGAACGTCGTCCCGGTGCCGTGGGCGCTCACGAAGTCGACGTCGGACGCGGCCCGGCCCGCCTGAAGGAGCGCGGTCTCGACGGCTCTTCTCAGGCCGCGCCCCTCGGGATCCGGGCGCGTCATGTGATGTGCGTCCGAGCCCGAGCCGTAACCCGCGACCCGCGCGAGAATCGACGCTCCGCGCCGGCCCGCCTGGTCTTCCTCCTCGAGAAGAAGGAACCCCGCCCCCTCACCCAGTGTGAGGCCGTCGCGCGCAACGTCGAACGGCCGGGCCACGGACATGCTGAGCGCGCGCAGCGCGTCGAAGCCCGAGAAGACGAAGGGAGAAATGGCGTCGGCCCCGCCCGCGAGGACCCAGGTAGCGCGCCCCTCTCGAATCCATTCCGCGGCGATCCCGACCGCCGCCGCGCCCGACGCACAGGCGACGGAAACCGTCGAGACGGGGCCGCGCGCGCCGTGCCGTCGGGCGAGGTCGCGGGAGAGCGCACCCGGGTCGCCCCGGGAGAGAGCGCCGGCTCCGCCCGTCCGCTCCGCGAGCCACTCCGTGAGGGCACCGTTTCCGGCGAGCGTCGTCCCGACGGCGATTCCCGCGCGGCCGCCGCCGAAGTCAGGACACGACGCGAGCGCCTCGACCGCGGCGTCGCGGGCGAACAGCGTCTCCAACTCCGCGCCGTCCGGTCCGCGCTCGCGGTCGATCAGGGCCGCCTGCCGCGCGTGAAATCGCCTGGTGTCGAACCGTGTGACCGGGCGGATCGCCGACAAGCCGAGGAGCGCGCCCTCCCAGAGCGCGGAAACGCCGTGGCCAAGAGCGGTTTCGGCGCCGATTCCCGTCACGACGACCCGCGGCAAAGTCCCCATGTCGTCTCTATAATCGCCCGGCCCGCCTCCCGCGCGGCGTCATCCGCCCGGAAAGCCTCTTTCAGCCGTCCATGAAGATTCTCATCGCATCCGACGCGAAACAGCCAAACGCGACGTATCGCGGCGCCTTGCTCGCGGCGGGAGCCCTGCCCGAAGAGGTCGTCGTCGTGACTCCGGGCGACCCGGACCCAGGCGTGTTCGACGGGCTGATGCTCGCGGGCGGCGCCGACGTGGCGCCGACTCTCTACGGCGAGTCGCCCGGGACACCGACTCTCGAGCTTCATCCCGATCGGGACGCGCTCGACTTCGCACTTTTTTCCGCCGCGGAAAGGCTCGGCGTGCCGGTCTTCGGCATCTGCCGTGGGCTTCAGGCGTTGAACGTCGCGCTCGGAGGCACGCTGTGGCAGGACCTGCCTTCGCAGCGGGCACGCGGCGTTTCGCACGAGACGGACGTGAATCCGCACGCCCGAAAGGACCATCCCGCGCACGTCGTGCGCGCGCGGCCGACGCCCTCTCCCTCGCGCTTCGCGGCTGCCGTCACCGCGCTCGAAGGCACGTCCGTGAACTCGCGTCACCACCAGGGCGTGAAGGATCTCGCGCCGGGCCTCGTGCCGCTGGCGGCGTCGCCGGACGACCTGGTCGAGGCGTTCGAGCGGCCCGGCGGCGGTTTTCTCACCGCCGTGCAGTGGCACCCCGAGAACCTCGTCGCGGAACGGAAGCAGAAGGCGCTGTTCGAGGCGTTTCTCGATGCCTGCCGTACGCGGGCACGCGCCAGCGGCCGCGCGGGCGAACCGCTCGTCTTCGTCTCCCTCGAGGGCCCGCTCGCGGTCGTGAAGCTCGCGAGGCCGGCGGTGGGGAACGCCTTCGCGGGGGACATGGCCGAGATGCTCGCGGACACGGTAGTAGCGCTCGCGGAGGATCCGACGGTTCCGGCCATCGTCCTGACGGGCCTGGGGGACGCCTTTTCCCGAGGACTCGATTCGGATCTCCTTGCGGCTCTCGTCGCGCTCGGCGACGAGGAGGGCTTCGCCTCTCAGCTCGACGCGCTCTCGCGGGCCGCACGGGCGCTCGCATGGGCGCCCCGGCCGATCCTCGCGGCCGTGGACGGCCCGGCCTTCGGCGCGGGCTTCTCGCTCGCGCTCTCCTGCGATCAGCGGATCGCGCGCGGCAGCCCGCCACACGAGGCCGTATTCGGCTTCTCGCCGTTCTTCCCCGCGCTCGAGGCGGGCGCGAGCGTCTTCCTCCAGTTTCTCGCGTCGCCCTCGGCCGCCGCCGACGTCGCGTTCTCGGGCGAGACGCTCTCGGCCGCCCGCGCCCGGGAGCTCGGCCTCGTGGACCTCGTCGCCGAGGACGGGCCCGCGCTGCCTCTCGCGCTCCAGCGCGCGGCGCAGTATGCCGAACGGCCGATCGCCTCTCTCTCCGCCGCCAAGCGCGTCCTCGCCTCGAGGGACCGTCTCGTGCGCCTCGAGGACGGCCTCGCGCGCGAGAAGGAGTCCGCCCTCACGTCCTTCCGCGACGGGACGCTGGCCGCCGCCCTGGCCTCTTCTCACGATCATCCCGGGCCGCCGACTTCAGCGGGCGGCCCCGACCGTCCCCAATGACAGGAGACTCCATGAACCGATCCTTTCCACCCTCGCTCGCCGCCCTCGCCCTCGTTTTCGCCGCCAACCCCGCGTTCGCGGTCGAGGCGCCAAAACCGAAGGCTCCCGAGATGCCCCCCTTCGAGGTGGCGCAGCCCTACCCGAACACGTGGTATGGCCGGTTCGGCCCGACGAACTGCTCGTGGATCGACATGGGCGACGGCGTTCTCGTCATCGACACGGGTGCGACCGCAGCGGACGCGAAGAACCTCAAAGCCGAGATCGCGAGGACGACGAAGAACAAGCCGATCAAATGGATCGCCATGACGCACCTCCACTCCGACTCGAACGACGGCTTCACGACCTTCCTTCCGACCGACGCCACGATCTTCGTGAACGCCAGGGCCACGGGCGCCATCGCGGGCTCGATCGCGCAGGGGAAAGCGAAGGCTCCTCACGTCATCGGGATCAGCGACCATATCGCGCTCGTGGCCGGCAAGCAGGTGTTCGAGATCGGCGTGCCGGCGGGGAATGCGCACACCGCGTTCGACCTCTACGTCTTCGACGCCTCGACACGCACGGTGTTCGCGGGCGATCTCGTGACGACGGACCGCTGCCCGATGCTCTCGGACCCCGACTGCGACATCAAGGGCTGGCTCGCCATTCTGGAGCGATTCGACGCGCTTGGCGCGCGAGGCCTTGTGCCGACTCGGGGAAATCCCACGGGGAACGCGGCACCTGAGATCGAAAAGACTCGCCGCTATCTCACGTCGATGCTCGCGTTCCTCGTCGAAAAGAAGAAGCAGAACGCCCCGGAGGCCCGTGTCTCCGGAGAGTTGGTCGCCGAGCAACTGGCCGACTACTGCCCGCGCGAGCTGAGCGCGCTCAACGCGCTTTCGGTCTACCGCCGCCTTCTGAGCGACGGGACGACCCGGCCGGGGAGCGCCGCCGCGAGACCCGCGGCGAAGTGACGCCCGCCGCGCCCGTCGCACCGGCCACGCCCGCTTCCGCGCGCGGAAAGCGAGCCTCGACCGTCGTCTGGATGCCGCCGCGGGGCGCGAAGGCGCCCCGCACGGCCATCCGGCGTGGCCGGAGCGCGCGAACGAGATCTCCGAGGACGCGGTTCACGACGTTCTCGTTGAAGATGCCGAGGCTCCGGTAAGCGTTCACGTATTTCTTCAGGGACTTCAGCTCCACGCACCGTCGGTCGGGAACGTACGTCACGGTCAGCGTGGCGAAGTCGGGAAGGCCCGTCTTCGGGCAGATCGACGTGAACTCGGGGATCGTGATGACGATCTCGTAATCGGAGGGGTGCTGCGAGGGCCAAGTCTCGAGCTTCGGCAGCGCATCGCGCACCCCCGAGGCCGCATGTCGGTCCGTGTAGCGGGCCATGCCCCGAGGATAACGCGACGGATCGGGGCGGCACGTTTCGTGCGAAGATCTATGCTCTCATGGCCTTCACGCCGGAAAAGCGCGCTGCCCTCCTCAAAGACGTCCGCCAGCTCGTTCTGATGGCCGCCATCATCCTGACCGGACGGTCCGTTCTGGCCGACTGGTACGTCGTTCCGACGGGCTCCATGAAGCCCACGATTCTCGAGGGCGACCGCGTCTTCGTCTGGAAGTCCGCTTACCAGTTCCGGATCCCCTTCTCGAAGATCCGCCTCTTCGAGACCGGCACGCCCAAGCGGGGAGACGTCGTCGTCATCCGCAACCCCGATGGCGGAAGCGTGCCGTTCGTCAAGCGCCTCGTCGGCCTCCCGGGCGACGTCGTCGAGCTCCGGAACGAGACGCTCTATGTGAACGGGAAGAAGCAGCCGGTCGACTTCCTGCCCGAGCAGAAAAACGACGACGGCGAGCCGATTCTCCTCGGCACGGAGATTCTCGGCGGAAGGGCGCACCTCGTTCGCGTCCTGCCCGACCGTCCCGCGTTCCGCACGTTCGGCCCGATCACGGTGCCGGAGGGCGAGGTCTTTCTCATGGGCGACAATCGCGACGAGAGCCGCGACGCGCGCTTCTTCGGCACGCGTCCCGAGAAGGACCTTCTCGGGCGGGCGGTCGGCATCATGTGGAGCTGGAACCAGCAGTTCTTCAAGGGCCCGCGCTGGTCGCGCATCGGCCGCCCGTTCATCACGGACGTTCACGGCGCCACCCCGAACTGACCCCTGAAGCCGCCCGGTGACCGGATTATTCCTCCCGGGGCTTGATTGGGACTCAATCTAGACTTAATCTAAGCTGGTAATGGACACACACGCCATGCTTTCGGGCCGCCTGAGGGAGAAGGGCCTGAGGGTCACGCAACAGCGCATGGCCGTGCTCGAGTACCTGCTCACGACGCCGAGGCATCCAACGGCCGAGGAGGTCGGGTCCGCCGTCAATCGCGCCGTGCCGACCGCGTCGAGGGCCTCGGTCTACAACGTCCTGCACTCGCTGAAGGAGAGCGGCCTCATCGAGGAGCTCGTGCTCGACGACGCCGTCGCCCGCTACGACGCGAACCTCGACCGGCACCACCACTTCATCTGCCGAGCGTGCGGCGCCGTGAAGGACGTGCCATTCGAGACCTTTCGCGAGGCGCCACGCCCGTGCCTCGCGGAGGGCCACATCGTGGAGGATTACACCGTCACGATGCGCGGGATCTGCCCGGGCTGCGCGAAGGGCTGACGGCCGCCGCCGGGACGACGGCATGGGACTGGAGATCGAAAGGAAGTTCCTCGTCATCGGCACCGCGTGGCAAACCCTCGCGGCGGGAGCTCTCACTCGCCAGGGATATCTCTCGAGCGCCGCAGAGCGGACGGTCCGCGTGAGGATCGCCGGAGACCAGGGTTTCCTGACGGTCAAGGGCAAGAGCCGCGGTCTTTCGCGCGCCGAGTTCGAGTACGCGATTCCGGTCGAGGACGCGGCCGCGATGCTCGACGGCCTCTGCGAGAAACCCCTCATCGAGAAGACCCGCTACCGGGTTCCCTTCGGCGCTCACACCTGGGAGGTTGACGAGTTCCACGGCGCGAACGCCGGGCTCGTGGTGGCCGAGGTGGAGCTCGCGAGCGCCGACGACGAGCCCGCTCTCCCGCCCTGGGTCGGCCGGGAGGTTTCACTGGACCCACGCTATTTCAACGCGAACCTCGTGAAGAGGCCTTTCACGACCTGGTGAGCTCTCGCTTCTCGATCGGGACGTAGCTCCGGCGCGGGGGGCCCGTGAAGATCTGCCGCGGCCGCGCGATCTTCTGGTCGCTGTCGGTCAGCAGCTCCTGCCACTGGGCGAGCCAGCCGGCCGTGCGTGGGATCGCGAAGAGCACCGTGAAGAAAGCGGAGTGGAAGCCCATCGCCTCGTAGATGAGGCCGGAGTAGAAGTCCACGTTCGGATAGAGCTTTCTCTTGACGAAATAGTCGTCCTGCAGCGCGATGCGTTCGAGCTCAAGCGCGATCGCGAGGAGGGGATTCTTGCCTGTCACCTCGAAGACCTGGCTTGCAAGCTTCTTGATGACGGTCGCCCGCGGGTCGTAGTTCTTGTAGACGCGGTGGCCGAAGCCCATGAGGCGCTTCTCGCCGGAGCCCTCCTTCACTTCCTTGACGAAGGCCGGGACGTTCTTGATGTCGCCGAGCTCGTGAAGCATCCTGAGGACGGCCTCGTTCGCGCCGCCGTGAAGCGGCCCATAGAGCGCCGCGGTGGCGGCCGCGACGGACGAGTACGGGTCGGTGTGTGCCGAGCCGACCGAGCGCATCGCGTTCGTCGAGCAGTTCTGCTCGTGGTCGGCGTGAAGGATGAAGAGAACGTCGAGCGCCCGCGCGAGGACCGGGTTCACGACGTAGCGCGGCTCGGCCATCTTCTTCATCATCGACAGGAAATTGCCCGTATAGGAAAGCTCGTTGTCCGGGTAGACGTACGGGAAGCCGATGGAATGCCGGTACGCGAAGGCCGCGATCGTGGGCATCTTCGCGATGAGCCGGATGACGTGGTGGTCGCGCGACTTCGCGTCGAAAATCTGCTTGGCGTCCGGGTAGAACGTCGAAAGCGCGCCGATGGTCGAGAGCAGCATCCCCATCGGGTGGGCGTCATGCCGGAAGCCCTCCATGAGCTTCTTGACGTTCTCGTGGAGGTACGTGTGCATCGTGACGTGTTGCGTGAAGTCCTTCAGCTCGGCTGCTGTCGGGAGCTCGCCCTTCAAAAGGAGCCACGCGACCTCGAGGAACGTCGACTTCTCGGCCAGCTCCTCGATCGGGTAACCCCGGTATTCGAGGATCCCCTTGTCGCCGTCGATGAACGTGATCGCCGACTTGCACGACGCCGTATTCGTGAACGCCGGGTCGTAGGTCATGAGGCCGAAGTCGTGCTCGTCGGCCTTGATCCTGCGCAAGTCGAGGGCGCGAATCGTCCCGTTCTCGACGGGCAGCTCGTACGTCTTCCCGGTGCGGTTGTCGGTGATCGTGAGCGTACTTTTTTCGGACATCGTTTCCTTCCTGCGGCGAGACAGGCGCGATCAATCCGGAGATTTTAGCCCCGCGCCACGGCGGCAGAGCTTTGGCGGCCGAAGGCTTGCTTAGAATGCCTCCGTGAACCTCCGCCGGCATCTCCTCGAAGCCGCCACGGTCGTGCTGGCCGCGATCCTCTGCGCCCTCGTCGCAAACGCGCTCGCGTCGCGCGAGCGCAAACTCGCGCTCGTCGGCAGCTACCCGAATGCGCTGGTGGTTCCGGAAAAAGCGGAAGCCATCGCACCGGCGGCCCCCGCGAGCAACGGCGGCGCCCCAGCATCGGCCAAATCACCTTTCGAAGGAAAACATCCTGGCCCAAGCGAAAAGTCCGCCCCGAAGGCCACGGTTCCCCCGCAAGGGTCCGAAGCAAGAACTTTCTCTTCTTCCCCCGACGACCTGCTCAAGCGCTTCCCGCCTCACAACAAGCCCTACGTCGAGATCTCGGGCGACGACGTCGCGTGGCTCGTCGCGCGCGGCGTGCTCGTCCTGGACGCGCGCCGCACGAAGGACTACGAAGAAGGGCACATCGCTCTGGCGCGCAGCTTTCCCGTCTGGGAGAGCGACATCGACGCCCGCGTGACGGCGCTCGTCGGCGAGGGCCGCGACGGCGCGATTCCGGTCGTCCTCTATTGCTCCGGCGGCGACTGCGAGGACTCGCACATGCTGGCGCAGAAACTCTTCGGCGCGGGCTTCAACAACCTCCTCGTGTATCGCGACGGCTGGCCTGACTGGGTCAAGCGCAGGGGATCGAGCGTGACGGGGCCCGAGTCGTGACGCCGAAGGAAGCGCTCGCCTCGCCCTGGCTCACGGTGCGCGTCCAGATCGCGCTCGGCCTTTTCTTCGTCGCCGCGGCGCTGCCGAAGCTCGTCGACCCGCCGTCCTTCGCGCACATGGTCTACAACTACCGGCTCGTGCCGGGCGCGTTCGTGAATCTCATGGCGCTCGTCATGCCCTGGCTCGAGCTCCTCGCCGGCCTCGCCCTCATCCTCGGCATCTGGAGGCGCGTGTCGACAGGCCTCGTCGGCGCGCTCCTTCTCGTCTTCATCGCCGCGATCTCGCTGAATCTCGCGCGCGGCAACGCGATCGACTGCGGCTGTTTCGACGTGGCGCAGGCGAACAAAACCATCGACGAGCGCCTTGCCGACATGCGCCTCGACATCCTGCGCGATCTCGGAATGCTGCTCATGGTCGCCCAGATTCTCTGGGTCAAGGGGCGGGAAGGTCATAAGATCGTGCCCTCGACTCTATGAAGAGGGGCCGCAGGGAGCGCACGTGTCCAAACTCGAGAGGTTTCTCCGCCAGTGCCGCGTCACGAAGGGGACGAGCTTCCGCCTGAAGGACCATTCCCCGGGTGACACGGCCCACCTCGATGCGGACAAGACTAAGGCCCGCGCTCTCCTTCAGAGGGACATCGAGCGCCTCGCGGCCTTGCAGGACAAGCTGTATGCGCAGGATCGATGGGCGATCCTTCTGATCTTCCAGGCGATGGACGCCGCCGGCAAGGACGGCACGATCAAGCACGTCATGTCGGGTGTGAATCCGCAGGGTTGCCAGGTCTATTCGTTCAAGGTGCCCTCGGCCGAGGATCTCGATCATGACTTTCTCTGGCGCTCGACGAAGTGCCTGCCCGAGCGCGGCCGGATCGGAGTCTTCAACCGCTCGTACTACGAAGAGGTCCTCGTCGTGCGCGTCCATCCCGAGCTTCTCGAGGGGCAAGAGATCCCGCCGCGCCTCGTGACGAAGGACGTTTGGAACGACCGCTACGAGAGCATCACCGACTTCGAGCGCCACCTCGCCCGGAACGGGACCCTGGTCCTGAAGTTCTTTCTGAACGTGTCGCGCAAGGAGCAGAAGCGGCGCTTTTTCGAGCGCCTCGACCTGCCCGACAAGAACTGGAAGTTCTCGGAGGCCGACGCGAAGGAGCGCGAGCACTGGAAGGAGTACATGCGGGCGTACGAGGACATGATCCGGGCGACGGCGACGCCGCACGCCCCGTGGTATGTCGTGCCCGCGGACAACAAGTGGTTCACGCACCTCGTCGTAGGCGCGGCGATCATCGATGCGATGGAAAACCTCGCTCTTCAGTACCCGAAGGTCGACGGGGCGAAGAAGGCCGAGCTCGCCGCCGCGCGCGAGATCCTGGAGGGCGAGTAGCCGCGATCACTGTTTTTCGACGTGGCCTCCGAAGCCGAAGCGCATCGCCGACAGCACCCTGTTCTGGAAGAGGTCGCCTCCGCGCGAAGCGAAGCGCTCGAAAAGGGACGCGGCGAGGACGTGCGCGGGCACGCCCTCGTCGTTCGCGGCCGCGATCGTCCAGCGGCCTTCCCCCGAGTCGGACACGCGGCCGGAGAACGTCTCGAGCTTGGGGTCGCTCGCGAGCGCCGCGGCGGTCAGGTCGAGGAGCCAGGAGGTCACGACGCTACCCCGCCGCCAGACCTCGGTGATGTCGGCCAGGTTGAAGTCGTACTGGTAGTGCTCGGGGTCGCGCAGCGGAGCCGTCTCCGCGTCTTTTTCATGCGTCGCGTTCCCGAGACCTGCGTTCTTCAGGATGTTCAGACCCTCGCCATACGCGGCCATGAGCGCGTATTCGATGCCGTTGTGAATCATCTTGACGAAATGGCCCGCGCCCGAAGGGCCGCAGTGGAGATAGCCGTGCTCGGCTGTCCCGCCGAGCTTCTCTCGTCCCGACGTGCGCTCGATCGAGCCAGCCCCCGGTGCTAGGGTCGAAAAGACGGGCTCGAGCCGCTTCACGACATCGGTCTCCCCGCCGATCATCAGGCAATAGCCGCGGTCGAGACCCCAGACGCCGCCGGACGTGCCCATGTCGACGTAGTTGAGGCCCCGTTCCTTCAGCCTCTTCGCGCGCGCGATGTCGTCGTGGTAATGCGAGTTGCCGCCGTCGATGATCGTGTCGTCTTTCTCTAGAAGAGGCTCGAGCTCGGCGAGCGACGCGTCCACGAACGCGGCGGGGACCATGAGGCAGATGGCCCGCGGCCTCCCGAGCTTCTCCACGAACTGGGCGAGCGAGGACGCGCCGGCGGCGCCGTCTCTCGCAAGCGCGTCGACGGCCTCGCGGGAGCGGTCGTACACGACGCACGTGTGGCCGCCGCGCTGGAGGCGGCGCACCATGTTCCCGCCCATGCGTCCGAGGCCGATCATTCCGAGCTGCATCGAAGCCTCCCTTGGTGAGACGGCGCCCTTATCTTAGCGGGGAGATTCGGATCGGAGCGCGCGCTGCCCGATCGCGCCCAGCGCGGCTTCGTCCGAAACGTCCTCCGGCTTCACGCGGAAGCAGCAGATCGAGAGGATCGGCTCGGCGAGAAGTTCGAGCGCGGGCAGAAGTCGCGCGAGAGAGTCAGCGAGAGCGTCCGTCGCCGCAATGTCCGGGCGCATCAAGGCACCTCCAACGGGCGCTATTATGGCGGCCGATCCGATGGCTTCCTTTTCTCGCTTTCCAGGCCTGCCGGTCCTCAAGGCGTTCGACGGCGCCCTCAAGGAAGGTCTGCTCCTCGACGAGGCCCTCGGCGGGATTCTGACCGCCGCGCTCCACTTCTTCGACGCGCCCGTCGTGGCCCTGCTTCCCGGCGCCGGCGTTCCGCCCATGACGCGGGCTGGCCGGTCCAGCGTCGCGGCGGCCGCGGAGACACGCCTCAATCAGCATCTCGGTGAGGTTCTCGCGCAGGGCCGTCCGAAGAAGGTCAGCGAGGGCGGACTCTCGTTCTACGGAGCGCCCGTGAAGGTTAAGGATCAGGTCCCGGCTGCCTTCGGCGTCGTGCTGGAGACGATGGCCGCGGGAGAGGCCGAGGCGGAGGAAGGCGTTCGCCTCTTCGCGCGCACCGTCGGTCACGTCCTGGAGCGCGAGCGCACGCTCGGGACGCTGATGAAAAGGCGCGAGGAGGCCGTCGCGCTCTTCGAGCTCGCCTCCGGAGCCTTCCTCTCCCTGAACCCCGACGAGGTCATCCGGCTCACCGTGGCCTCGCTGTCGCGCGAGCTCGAATTCGACCGCGTCACGGCTTATCGATTCCATCCCGAGACGAAAGAGGTCACGGAGATCCTCACTCAGGGCGGCTCGACGAGCGGCGAACGGCCCTCGTCCGGCCGGCGCCCTCTCGACGCGGACGAGCTCTTGGGCCGCAGCCTTTCGGCGCACGGCCCCGCGTTCGAGGACGAGCCTGGCTCGAATCCCCCGCGCCGCCTCCGCATGTGTCTGCCGCTCCACGCCGGGGAGCTCGTGTTCGGCTTTCTCACGATGTCGCGCCGCGGAGGATTCGCCCTCACGCCGCAGGAGCTGCGGCTCTCTCAGGAGCTCGCGAAGCTCGCGGCAGGCGCCCTGGACAAGGCGCGGCTCCTCGATGCCGAGCGCCGGCACAGCGAACGCAATACGTTCGTGGGCCGCCTCCACACGGCCCTGTCGGGCCTGACCGACGTCTCCGCGATCGCGTCGCGCACGGTCGACGAGCTCGGCCCTCAATTCAACTTCGACGTCTGCGCGCTCCGGCTCGTCCCGGCCGGCGAGCTGCCGGGCGCGCAGGCCGCCTACGTCAAGGGGCGAGGGAGCTCCGCTGCCGTGGAGATCTCGAACGCCCTTCTCGGGCACCTCGCGACAGAAGGATCGCACCTGCTGCTCACCGACGTCGGATCGGATCCGCACGGCGCTTCCCTCCTGCCGACCGGGGCGGCCGTCACGCAGCTCCCGGCTCCCCTGGGCCTTCTCGCCGTGCCGCTCGCGTACCGCGGCGCTCCCGCGGGCGTCCTCGCCGCCGTGACGGGCGCGCGCGGCGAGGCTCTCTCGTCCGAGGTCCTGCATTCGTTCGAGGCGCTCGGCGTCGAGGTCTCGCTCGCGATCACGTCGGCCCGCCTCCTTCAGCAGGAACGGGAGTCGTACCGTTTCCTCGACCGGCTGCGCGAAGTGGGCCGCTCGCTTTCGACCACGTTCGACGTGGATCGCATCAAACAGACGCTCTGCGAGCAATCCGTCACGCTGCTGAAGGCGGATGCCGCGCAGTTCTGGGATGCGGACCCGGCCGCGAAGGCCGCGAAGATCTCGACTCGCTGGGGCGCCGACGTGGGCGACGAAGTGGGGCGTGCCGTCGCCTTCGAGCACACGGCGCACCCGATCGTCCGCACGTTCCTCGACAAGACGCCTTGTATCGCCGGGCCCGGCGAGGGATCCACGTTCTTCCCGGGCAATCCCGAAGGGGCCAAGGCGCCGCTCATCCGCGCGGCCGCCGTGCCTCTCACGTATCACGACGAGCTCATCGGCGTCCTTTCCGTCGGCGCGCGGCGCGGAGCCGACGACTGGCCGGTCGACCTCAAGGAGCGGCTCGACCTTCTCGCGGACGCCGCCGCAGTCGCGCTCCACAACGCGCGCCTCATGAAGCTTATCGAGCAACAGACCGAGCGCGACAGCCAGTCGGGCCTCTACAACCGTTCGTCCCTCGGCAAGCGGCTCGAATCCGAACTGAGGCGCGCCGAGCGCAACGGCCAGTCGATCGCCGTCGCGCACCTGCGTATGGACGGGCTGAGGGAAGCAATCGGAAAGCTGGGCGCCGGCTCGAGCGACTCTCTCCTGCCGAAGCTCGCCGCCAAGCTCGTGCGCTCGACGCGCGCGGTCAACTTCGTCGCCCGCGACGAGGACGACCGCTTCTACATCCTCATCTTCGAGGCGGGCAAGGTGCAGGCGCACCGTGCCCTTCACTCCGTCCAGAAGAACTTCCAGCAGGGAATGGACGAGCGCCTCGTCGCCGCGGGCGTCCGTCTCGGTATCAGCGCCGGGGTCGCGGTCTACCCCGACGACGCCTTCGATACGGCGACGCTCGTTCTTCGCGCGAACGAGGCCCTCGAGCAGGCGATCCGCACGGGACCGTCCTCCGTGGTCCTCTACCACGCTCCGGCCGAGACGGACTCGGCCGCGGCCGGCTGAAGATCACACGAACGTCTCGACTAAGACGCCGGGCACGGCCGCCCGCGCCGCCCGGGCAATGTCCTCCAGCTCGGTCTTCGTCAAAGCGGACACGCCCGGCTCCATCGTCTCGCGCGCGACCGTGTAGACCTGAACGAGCGAGAGGCGGCCGCCCGCGTCCCGCACCGCCGCCAGGCGGCTCGCCCATGCCGCGATCTCGTCTCGTGGCGGCGGCTGGCCGTTCAGACGCAGGAACATCGCCTGCACGACGACCGGATGCCGCTTCGCGGCACCGGTGAGATTCGCGAGGATCCTTTCGAAGGAAATCGCGCTCCTCGAGATCGTTTTGTAGAAGCCTTCCGTGCCGGAGTCGAGCTTGATCCAGAACGTGCCCCCCCGGGACGCGAAGAGGTCGTGCGCCTCACGCATCTCGTCGCGCGCGAGGCCAGAGCCGTTCGTGATGAGGACAAACGGGACGTTCCCGAATCCAGCGGCGTCGCGCACGTCGAAAAGCGCCCGCGCGAGCGGGAAAAAGCCGTGGAACGTGGACGGCTCGCCGTCGCCCGCGAAGGCGAGGTCGCGCACCGGATCGGCCGCGGACGGCCCGGCGGCGCCCGCGCGGGACGCGAGCTCTTCCGCGAGCTCGCGCGCCACGTCGTCGATCGCGATCGCGGGCCGCCCCGTGCCCTTCTCGATCTCCCGGCGGTCGATGACCTCACAGTAGACGCAATCGAAGTTGCACGTCTTCTGCGGGTCGAGGTTGATGCCGACCGAAATCCCGCGAGACCGGCGCGAGAGCACGGCATAGACGTAGCGGTTCTTTCGGCGCGTGCGCGGGAGGAGCGTCGGGAGATGCGTCTCGGCCACGGAAGCATTCTCGCCCTCGGCGGTCTTGGCCGTCCTCCGGTATTCTTCCAGGGACCAGCCATGCCGATCACGACCGGCACCGTCCTCGGGCGCTATCGCCTCACCGAGAAAGCGGGCGTGGGTGGAATGTCCGAGGTGTGGAAGGCCGAGGACGAGACTCTGAAGCGCACTGTGGCCGTGAAGGTCATCCTCGGGCCCGTCGCCGCCGAGTCCACGTTTCGCGAGCGCTTCCTGAGGGAAGCGCGTCTCGTCGCCGGCCTCGAGCATCCGAACGTTCTCCCGGTCTTCGACTACGGCACCGCGACGATCGACGGTGAAGAGGTGTCGTACCTGGTCATGCCGCTGGTGGCCGGCGGGTCCCTCAAGGGCCGCGTCGCGGGGCCCGTTCCGCCCGCTCTCGCGGTCACCTGGCTTTCGGCGATCGCCTCGGCTCTCGACCACGCGCACGCCAAGGGCATTCTCCACCGCGACGTCAAGCCGGGGAACGTCCTGATGGACTCGCAGGGCCGGCCCCTTCTCGCCGACTTCGGCCTCGCGCGCAGCGCCGAGGTTTCGTCGGGACTCACGGCGACGGGCACGGTGCTCGGGACGCCGCTCTACATGGCGCCCGAGCAGGCGACCGGCGCGGTTCTCAGCGGCCGCGCGGATCAGTACGCGCTCGCCGTGATCGCGTTCGAGCTCCTGGCGGGACGCGTGCCGTTTTCCGCGCAATCGCCTCTCGCGGTCCTTCACCAGCACGTCACCGCGTCTCCGCCGCCGCTCTCGTCGGTCCTGCCGGGCACCGCTCCCGCGGTGGATGCGGTGCTCGCCCGCGGCCTCTCGAAAGAGCCCGCCGACCGGTTCTCTTCCTGCGGCGCTTTCGTTGCGACGCTCGGAGCGGCGCTCGCCGTGCCTGGCGCCACGAAGACCGCGCCGCAGGACGTGGACGTGGAATCGCATGTCCGGACGGTCATCTCGGCCCCGGCGATCGACGCCGAGGCGCTCGCGGCGCCGGCCTCGGAGGCGAAAAGGCCAAGAGAGACGCAGCCGGATCCGAAGCGAGGCGCCAAGCTCATCCTCGCCGCGCTGCTCCTCCTCAGCGCGGGGGGAGGGGTTTATCTGCTCCTTCGCCCCGGGCCGCCGAAGGGGCCGACGGCGCTCACGACGAGCGCTCCGGCGACCCCATCGTCCGGCATTTCTTCGAAGGTGAATGAGTCCGGCGCCGACGCGACCAGCACCGGCATTTCGGGCGAAAGCGAACCGCGCGCATCTGCTTCGGGCCAATTACCCTTCGAAGAAGAGAGTCCGCGCCAAACCACGGGTTCCGCCCCGAAGGCCGATGTGCCCGCACGCGTCCCGGTTCCGAGGCGGCGAGCTCTTCCCCCTCTCCTCTCCGGCGCCGCGCACTCCGGCGACACGCAGCTCGGCCCCGCGTGGGACGCGCTCGACAACGCGCGAAGGCCCGGAGGGCGCCTCGCGCGCGAGAACTTCGTGGACGCGATGGGCACGGCGCGCGCCGTCTTCTCGCGCCGCCCCACGGGCGAGGCACGCTTTCTCGACGCGTTCAGCCGCGCGGGCGTCGCGTTCGCGGACGGCCGGAACGCCGAAGCGTGGCAGCTCCTGGCACGGGCGCTGGAGGAGGCGGGCCCGGCCGCGAGCTCGCGCACGCTGCGCTTCGTCGAAGACGAGGTGCGCTCGCTCGGACCGAACCCGGGCCCTGATGCGAGCTGGGTGATGGGCCTCGCGTTCGCCGACGTCCGCGGAGACCTCGAAGACGAGCTCGCGAAAGCGGAAGAGAGAGCGCCGCGCTCTCCGCGCGTTCGGGAGGCGCGCGCGCTCGCCGAAGGTCGTTAGGAGGAGCGCCATGCGCCACGCCGGATTTCTCGCCGTCCCGTTTTTCGTTCTCGGCTCCCTCGCCGCAGCCGAGGACATCCCTCCGGCCGAGGAGCAGGCGAAGGCGACCCTCGAGAAGTCTCCGCGCCATGGCGAGTGGATCGACGTCAAGATGCCTTCGGGCGGAGCGCCGATCAAGACGTGGGTCGTCTACCCCGAGCGAAAGGAGAAGGCGGGCGTCGTCCTCGTCATCCACGAGATCTTTGGCCTCTCCGACTGGATTCGCGCCGTCGCGGACCAGCTCGCGAAGGAAGGCTTCATCGCCGTCGCCCCAGACCTCCTGTCGGGCAAAGGTCCGGGCGGCGGCGGGACGGAATCGGCGGCGAGCCGCGACGACGTCGTCAAGCTCGTCCAGACCCTCACGCCGGAGGAGACGAACGCGCGCCTGAGCGCGGTACGCGAGTGGGCGATCAAGCTGCCTTCGGCGAACGCGAGGAGCGCGACGACGGGATTCTGCTGGGGTGGCTCCGCGAGCTTCGCTTACGCGGCCGCGCAGCCGCTTCTGAACGCGGCCGTCGTGTATTACGGCACCGCGCCACCGGACGAGTCCCTCGCCGCGATCAAGGCGCCCGTGCTCGGGAATTATGGCGGCGACGACGCGCGCGTCACGGCCACCGTCGCCTCCACCGAGGCCGCGATGAAAAAGGCGGGCAAGGCGTACGAGCCGCACGTCTACGACGGCGCGGGCCACGGGTTCCTCCGCCAGCAGACCGGCAAGGAGGGCGCGAACCTGAAGGCCACGCGTGCCGCGTGGCCCCGGACGATCGCGTTTCTGAAGGACGCGCTGAAGTGAGACGGCGGCTCAGTTCCTGAGCGTGTCGCCAGCCCGGTAACCCGAGCCGGAGACGGGGACCGCGGTCGAGAGGCGCGGGCCCATGACGTTCGTGATCCTCACGCGCCCGACCTTCACCTCGTTCGCGCCGAGGACCTCGCCCGTGTCGGGGTCCTTGATCTGCTCGCCGACGCGGTAGACGTTGAACTCGTCGCCCTCCTTGACGCCCGCTTCCGAGCCGGCGTTCACGTAGAGCGTGCCGCCGTCGGCCTTCGCGATCTTGCCGACGACGCCCGACGCATCCGACGTTCCGCCCATCCCGCTCGTGTCGAGCTTCTTGGCCGACACCGAATCCGCGAGCTTGTCCACGACGGGGCGCAGGATCTTGTCCAGCTTCTCGTTGTCGTGCGACCCCCCGCCCGCGCCCGCGACGTAGACGCTCTTGTCCGAGGACGAGTCTTTCGCCGTGTCGGCCCACACGATCTCGCCCGTGGAGGTGTTGATCGCCCGCGCGTCGATCGCCGCGTCCATGCGCTGCGTGCGCATGCTGAACGACGGCAGCCCGCCGTACCCGGGGACGCTCGCTCCCGAGTTCGTCACGCCGAATTCCGTGATGGCGCCCACGATGAGGTATTCGACGCCCAGCATCTTGCCGACCCTCACGGCGGTCTTGGGGTCGACGTCGCCCGAGAGCGAAAGATTCTTCTCCTGCATCAGCGCCTGGAGCCGCTCGCGGTCGATCACGCGGAATGCCTCGCCCTTGACGAGCGCGGTGACCATCATGTCCTGAGCGGCGCGCCCCACGTGGTACCAGCTGTAGTAATGGGTGGACTTGTCCACGAACTCCAGAACGGCCACGCGAGGTTTCGCGCTTCCCGCGGCCTGCGTCGTGGGCGCGCTCGCGAGAAGGACTGCGAAGAGGACGAAAAGAAGGCTGCGGACACGGCGCATCATTGAGTTCTCCTCCCTGAAGACGAAGGCATTCTAATTCCTTACACTGTCGACATGCAGCCGGAGGGTGAGGACGGTCTCGTCGCGATCCCCATCGAGGATGTCCTCGACCTCCACCCTTTTCGTCCGGGCGAGACGGCCTCGGTCGTGGCGGAATACGTCGCCGCGGCGGCCGCGAAGGGCTTCCGCGAAGTTCGCCTGATCCACGGGCGAGGGATCGGCGTTCAGCGCGCGATCGTGAGAACGACGCTCGAACGGTCCTCGCTCGTCACATCATTCGAGGACGCCACGCCCGAGCGGGGCGGATGGGGCGCCACCGTGGTCCGGCTAACGTGCGGCCCATGAGCGAAGACGCCGGCCTCCTCGACCTCGTCATCGTGGGCGCTGGCCCGGCCGGCATCGCGCTCGGCGCCGAGGCCGTCACGGCCGGGATCCCGCCCGCCCGCGTGCTCATCCTCGAGAGGGGCGAGGCTCACTCGTTCTCGATCCGGAAGTTCTATCCCGAGTCGAAGCTCGTCACGGCGAACTACAAAGGTCTTGCGGCGGTCTGCACGGGGGTTCTCTGCCTCACGGACGCGAGCAAAGGCGAGACGCTCACGTATCTCGACCGCGCGATCGAGGACAACGGCCTCGTCGTGCGGTACGGCGAAGCGGTCGCCGCAATCCGCCCGCGCGCCGGCTTCTTTCTCGTCGAGACCGCGGCGGCGACGTATCGCTCGAAGACGTGCGCGGTCGCGATCGGCATCCTCGGCCGGCCGCAAAAGCCCGACTGGCCGATCCCGTCTTCCCTCAGGGCGCGGATCACGTACGACATCACGTCCGTGCCCCTCCGAAACATCGACGCGCTCGTCGTGGGAGGCGGCGACTCGGCCTCCGAGTACGCGCAGTACCTCGTCCAGGAGGACTGCCGCGTCGTCCTGTCGTACCGTGGCTCCTCGTTCCATCGCATGAACGACATCAATCGCACCTCACTCGCGGCCCTCGAGGAGCAGGGCCGCGTGCTCGTCCTCGCCGGCACGAACGTCGCCCGCGTCGAGAGCGTCGAAGGCCGGCCCCGCGTCCACTTCACCGAGGGCACTCCGAAGCCCGAGACCTTCGACCACGTCGTCCTCGCGCTTGGCGGCACGACGCCCGAGAACTTCCTCAAGACGATCGGCATCGACTTCGACGGCCGGACGCCCGTTCTGCGCGAGGGCTACGAAACGTCGATTCGAGGCCTCTTTCTCGTCGGCGATCTCACCGCGGGAAAGACCGGCGGCTCGATCATCTCGGCGTTCAACTCCGCGAACGACGCGATGCGCGCGCTCTGCGAAGGGCATCTCGACTGTCCGATCCCGCCGCGACCATGCGCCTGAGCCGCGTTACAGCGCGCGATTTCCGTTAGACTCCGCCGGTGAAAAATCTGACATCCCCGGCGAAAAAAGAGCGGACGACCGTCATTCGAGGCTCCGGCTTCTACGTGCCTCCTCAGGTCGTCACGAACGAGATGATGGGCCGGATCATGGACACGAACGACGACTGGGTCGTGCCGCGCACCGGCATCAAAGAGCGGCGCTTCGTCGAGCCGGGCATCGGGTCGGCCGAGCTCGGCGCAAAGGCTTCGGAGGGCGCCCTCGCCGACGCCGGCCTGACGGCCGCTGACATCGACTTCGTGATCTTCGCGACGATGACGCCTGATCACTACTTTCCCGGCAATGGAGGGCTTCTCGCGCGGCGGCTCGGCATGAAGACGACGCATGCGCTCGACATCCGGATGCAGTGCACCGGCTTCCTTTCGGGGCTGCAGACCGCCGACGCGTTCATTCGCTCGGGCATGTACGACCGCATCCTCCTCGTGGGCGCCGAGGTGCACAGCGGCCTCATGCCGTGGCCCGAGGACGTCTGGGACGTGATGCTCGGAAAATCTCCCGGGCCATGCGACCCGTTCTGGTTCGAGCGAGCGACCGGGATGCGCGACCGCGCCGTGCTTTTCGGCGACGGCGCGGGCGCGATGGTCCTCGAGGCGAACACGAAAGGCGACGGGCACGGATTCCTCGGTTTCGCGATGTACACCGACGGCGAGCACTGGGACAAGCTTTACGTGCCCGGCGGCGGATGCAAGTCGCGCCCTTACTTCACGCCCGAGATGTTCGAGAACCTCGGCACGATCCCGATCGTGGAAGGGCGACAGGTGTTCCGCCTCGCCGCGAATCTCATGCCAGCGGCCGTCCAGGAAGTCCTCGCGGGCAACGGGAGGACGCTCGCCGACCTCGACCTCCTGCTGATGCACCAGGCGAACCAGCGCATCAGCGAAGCGGCGCAGAAAGCGCTCGGCCTGCCGGACGACAAGGTGTTCAACAACATCGAGAAGTACGGGAACACGACGGCCGGAACGCTCCCGATCGCGTTCCACGAAGCGAAGCTCGCGGGCAAAGTGAAGCGCGGCTCCCTCGTCGCCTTCACCGCGCTCGGCGCGGGCCTTCACTGGGGGGCGGGATTGGTGGTCGTCTAGCCGCAGAGATCCGCACCCGGGGGTACGACGGGTGCCTCCCTAGGTCTTCCCCACCTTCGCCGCGACCCGTTTCATCAAGCGCGCGACCTCGACGGGCGCGCGACGATGCGTGCCCGAGCCGATTAGATCCACGCCGTCGTGCGCCTCCACCGCGAACGTGACGTCGCGCTCGCCGACCGCGGTGACGACCGCCTTCGACGTCACCGTCGCGCCGACCGGCGTCGCCGCGAGGTGCGTGACGTTCACCTCGATGCCCACCGAGACCCAGCCCTCCGGCAGATACGGCTGGATCGCGTCGGCGGCCGCCGTCTCCATGTGGAGGATGAGCATCAGGGTGCCGTAGACCTCCGGCATCCCCGGCACGAAGTGCCCGACCGTCTGCTCTTTCGTGACGACGTCGCGCCGCACGAAGGACGTACCGACTGGAATCGCAAAGTTCATCCCGCCCTCCTTGTCTGATTCTAGGCGTGCGCGGACATGCGTCCGCGCACGGGCGTTCACGCGGGCTGCAGCGCCACCGAGGATCCCACCCACGTGAAGTCCTTGTTGAAATCCACGCCCAGCATCTTGCCGCGCGACAGCCGGCACAGGTTGAGCCCGAGCGTGGGCGCCTCGTCGGCGTCCGGCCGGAAGAACATCATCCTCACCTCGACCTTCACGCCGCCGCCATCCACGGCGAGGACGCACGGGTCGTACGCGATCTTCTCCTGCACGCACCACGAGCCGCGCTCACGTTCGGGAATGCGCGCGAGATCCTCGGGCCTCGGGTCCACGTTCACGCCGCCCCCCGCGAAGGAGAAGAGGGGCTTCAGCACGTACCGCTCCGTGAGGTCCTTCGGAACGGCGCCAAGCTCCGAGAGGTACGTGGACTTCGGCACCGTCTCGTGCGTGAGGAGCGGGAGCGAGTATTTCGACCACGTCCAGTACCAGTTCGGATGGGGGACCCACTTCACCTCGAGGTCGTCGCGAAAGTCGAAGGGCAGCTCGAGATCTTTTTTGATGAGCTCGTCGAAGACGACGCGGTTGTAGATCCGCTTCACGGGGAGGCGGCGCCCATTCTTCACGCGCAAGAGCCGCGCTCCCTCCTTGACGAGGCTCCGCGGGTCCACGGCGTCTATGCCGAGGAGGCTTCTCGTCGCGGAGAAGTCGATCGCCGTCTTCTGCTTCTCCGGGTCGAGGTCGAGAAGGACGACTTCCTCGGGGTCCGTGTCGCCGACGATCGTGCGCCTCAGGAGGGCGAGAAAACCGTCCCGTGAAAGGAAGGAGAAGTATGGGTTCCACCTCGCCTTCGGGAGACCGTCCACGCGTGAGAGAGCCTCGTTCCAGGCGTCCGACTGGAGCACCTCGAACGCCGACAGCGACGGGAAGCCCTGCAGCTCGATGAGACGCGGGACGAAGCGCCCGTCCTTCCCCTTCACGATCGCGAAGTCCACTTGCGCGAGCGAGGGCAGCGCGTCCATCCCGGGCGCCGCCCAGCGGGCCGGGATCGCCTTCTTCATGCGAAGAAGCGCTTCCGGCCTCGAAAGCTGCGCGACGATCGCGCGCGCCCCGTCCGCGAGCGCGGCCGCGAGCTCTTTCGTCAGGAAAACCGGCGTTTCCGCGAGGCGGAAGCCAGGCTCCGAGCCCGCTCGTCGCGCGAGATCCCGCGCATACGCCGACGCGAGCGCGGGCGTGAACGCCGCGTTGAACGCCGCGCGAAACTCCGGATGCATGGGCGCGGAGTTTAGACCTTCTTCTCCTTCCACTTTCCGCGCCGGAAGAGAACCCCGCCGGCGACCGCGAGGGTCGAGAACGCGATCGCGATCGCGAGGAACACGCCGCGCGGGCCGAAGCCGGCGCGCACCGCGAGAAGGTACGCGAGCGGGATCTCCCAGAGCCAGAAGACGAAGAGGTTGATGACGGTGGGCGTCCAGGTGTCGCCCGCGCCGTTGAACGCCTGCACGAGCACCATGCCCCAGGCGTAGAAGAGGAACCCCGCCGC
>Ga0207930_1000022_pt1 | contig 38222 bp, 34 predicted proteins | sample NGESurshal092012_7_FD_184477 | JGI IMG/M metagenome (GOLD analysis project Ga0207930, IMG submission 184477) | Arctic peat soil microbial communities from Barrow, Alaska - NGEE Surface sample 210-3 shallow-092012 (SPAdes) | ecosystem: Environmental > Terrestrial > Soil > Wetlands > Peat ... | reverse complement strand
GGCGGGCGTCGATGTGTCCGATGTGCGCACCGGCCGCAAGCCCGGTACGCGGGTGTTGACGGTGCGCACCGGTACCTGCGGCATCCCCACCCTGCTGGTGGAGCAGACGGCGCGCTCCTGATTCTGAAAGCGGTCGAGGCACAGGGCTTCGCCGGTTATTCCGGATCGAGATTTTTTCCGGCGGCTGGTGGGGAAGGCCGGATGATGAAGTCTTGCATAGATGAAGTCTTGCAGACACGCATCGCGCGCCATCGGTCGGTGGTTCAGGCGAGCCGATCCGAAATGCTTTGTTAATGATCTCCGTAAAGGTAAATTAGCGGTTTACGTTGACGATCCGGACCGGCGACCTATTCATGGGGGCAGTTCGCACCCCGAGGCACACGATGAAAATTTCACGCGTCTATATTGCCATGATCGCCGCAGCCGTTACGGCTGTTGCGCTCCCGACCGCCGCGTCCGCAGGATGCTACAGCTGCTACGCGCCGCCACCGCCGCCTTGCGGCACCTGTTATCAGCAGCAGGTCGTGCCGCCGCAGTACCGGACCGTCGAGGAAACGGTGATGGTATCGCCCGGCGGCGTCGTTGCGCATCGCACGCCGGCTCAATACCGGACCGTGATGGTGCCGCAGACCGTGATGGTCGCGCCGGAAGGCGTCCAGTACGAGCGCATTCCCGCTCAATACGGCACCCGCGAGCGCGTCGAGATGGTCGCACCCGCGCGCACTTATTACGTGCCGGTTCCGCCGCGCTGCAATTCCTGCGGCTACTGATACAGGATCGGCGACCAACGCACGATCTCGCCGTCGCTTCCACGAATGCCCCGATAGCGGCGACGGCGCCGATGTCGGGGCATTTTGCGTTTGTGCCCGTAATGGAGGTCACTTCTCGATTACCTGAGGCCAATCGGTACGGCTGGTTTCATCACCTGTCCGCATCGTGGGGGTAGCCGCGGTGACGGAACGCCATCTGGCGTGCCGCAGCCTGGCGATCACTAGCGAGGCGATGTCGCGCAGTCTCCTTATCCACCACTCGTCCAATCGGGCGAGCGGATAGGCGGCTATCAGCGTCAACGCGATAAACAACACGAATGCCGCCGGCGCTGCGACCATGCTGCCGAAGCGCGCCGCCATGCCGGCATGGATAGGCGAAACCAGCCCGAGCAGAACCGGCAGATGCACCAGATAGACCGGAAATGACAGCCGTCCCAACAGCGCGGCGATCGGACCGGCCAGACTGCGGCGGATCGGATCGCAAAACAGAACCAGCACCAGGATGGCAACCGCTGCGATGCCGTGCAGCAACGGCTCGGTTGTTGGCGACGCAAAGGGCACCATAAAGGCATAAAAGCCGACGGGCTTGGAATATCCGTCATAACCGCAAAGCACGACCACCAGACCGACGGCGCCGAGAACGATGGGCACGCGCCACGGGCTCATGAAAGCCAGAGCGGAAGCCGCGGTGTCGCGTTCCATATAAATCCGCGCGATCAACACCCCGGCCACCAGCATGGCATAGTAGATGCCGCCTTCGCCGGTCAGCGTCGCCGTCAACAGGAGGGCGATCGTGCCGGTCACCATGGCGCGGGGGAAAGATTTTTGGAAAATCAGGAGAAGGCCTGTGGCATAGGCCGCGAAGCTGCCGAACAGCTCGTAATGCATGGTCCATAGCGCTGCATTGAAATCGGTGCTGCCAGTGAAAAACGTCGAGAACACGCCTTCGATCAAAGCACTTCCGATCACCGGTGTTGCCGGCTTGAATACGCCGGCGCCAAACCACGAATGGTCGTGATAGAGGCCGAGCATCACGAACATCGCCGAGAGGATATTGACGATGGCCACCAATGGAACGAGCCGTGGCCAGCGCTTTGCGGCACCTGCCAGGAGCTTGCTCCAATCGCGCTTTTCCATGGCGCGGAAGGTCAGCACAAAGCCGGACAGGACGAAAAAGATCGCCACAGCCGCCGACCCGTTGACCAGCGCGAACAGCGGCGTCCGCACCATCGCGATCGGATCGTCGGGGAAATTGCGCCCGTGCAGGCGCGGCGCAACAACCAGCAGAAAATGATGGAACAGCACGATCACGGCCGCAACGCCGCGGAGCGCTTCCAGCTCCATCAGCTTACGACTACCGGCCTCCGACATGTAGCAGCCTCAACAAGATCTCAAACCTTGGGTAAGCGCAGCGTCATTTACGTCGCGGCGTCGCGGGACCCGTCCGGTTGATCCGAAGCAGAATCAAGGAACTGGATTTTGACATCGGGCGGCACGGCCTTGCCGGTGATCCGCTGGATGGCTTCATTCGGGTTGGTCAGACAAAGTGCGCGGAACGCCGGATCGGTCTGCGACAGCTTGAATATCTTTTGCACCGCCCGCTTCAGCTCTTCTTCGGTCAAGATCGCTTCATCCATTCCCGAACCCCCAAGCTCGTTGAGCCATTAGTATTAGTCTGCGCGTTGCGCTCATGAATTAATTCAGCAGCAGTACGGAAGGAATTCTCCTTGGATCGGCCAGGCGCAGCAGTTGATAGCCGACACCCGCCGTTCCCTGAAACAGGCTCGGGTTGAAGAAGCCATTATGAAAGGCGATGTTGAAGCCACCGCGCTTGTTGCCGCGCGCCACGGTTCTGGCGGCGAGCTGCAGCGCTTTGCGGGACCACTCGGCCTGCGGAAACCGCTCCCCCGCGGCGCAGAGCGTATCCATCAGCCCCGCATTGCCGCAACAAAGATGGTCGCGCGGCAATAAATTGGCGCCGCTGGTTGACGCCAGGGCGGCCTCGATGTCCCGCCGGACGTCGCATGTATCCATCATATCAAGGGCAGCGATCCGCCCCAAGCCGATCCCGGGGGCGCCGTGGCACCAGGCCATGCGGAACATCGGGCCTTGCGAGAGCCTGGTGGCGGCGCGCCGGTAATCCGGCCAGTTGTTTTGCTCGCTGACGAAAGCGCATCCTTCAAAACAAATCCCGTCGACCGCCGCTTCGTAGAACTCGGCATCGGCGGTGATCTTGTAGAGTAGCAGCAGAGCGTAGGCGATGCCGGCCGCGCCGTGCGAAAAACCGGTGAGGTGGCATCCATCCAGCGTTGGCCAGGTCCTGAAGCCGAATTTGTCAAGCGCACGCCGTTGCAACAAATGGCGACCGCATGCGACGGCGCGGGCGAGAACCTCCGGCTCGCCGGTAGCAGCGTAGCAGGCGAGCAGGCCGGGAATAGCGCCAGCGGCGCCGTTCATGGCATCGAGGCTGTCGTCTTTTTCGATCTGATCGGAGCGAATTCGCAGCGCCGCCGATCTGGCATCGGCGATCAATTCGTCTTCACCCAGAAATTCACCCGCGCGGGTCAGCGCATATACGATCGAGGATAGTCCGGCATATCCGCCAAAGCCGAACTCGGTCAGCTCCTCATCGGTGGCAAGTTTGATCCAACGCTGGATCGGCTTCAGGGAGGCATGCGCCAAGGCGCGATATGAGGACCCCGGCGAGATTTTTTCGAGCGCGGCAAAGAACAGACCCACGCCCGCCCGGCCGTTGTAAAGATCGTTTTCCATCGGCTGCAAGGTGTATCGCTCGGCTGCCGGCGCGTAGTTCAGCACCATCCAGCCGAGGTCTCCGTTGCTTTGACGGAAGGCCTTGGCTTCGATTTCGTTTGCGAGCTTGATGGCGGCGCGGAGCAGCTCGTCTCTGTCCAGCGGCTCGATCTCTGGATATTCTTCATGTTCTTCGTTTGCGGTAGCGACCGGCGGATCGGTCCCAAGATTGGCGCTGCGCACATCGAACGAGCCGACGATCAGGCTGAGCTGCCATTGCAGATCTTGTCCACTCAGGCCACCGATCTTTGTCCGGACCGCATTCCAGGCGGAATCGACGAAGCATTCGACGATCGGATTCCCGGAATCCACGCTCAGGGCATTTTTGTCGCCGCGCGCCGTAAACCTTGGAATGTCGAGTTTCCAAAGCGACGCCGTTTCGGTCTGCAGAAGCGGCCATGTGATCGGCTTGTCTGATTCCTTGAGCAGCTTGCGTGCGAGGACATCGAGTTGCGCGCCGAAATCGACACCGTCGCCGAGATAGGCGGGATGGAGAGCCCGTCGCAGGATCAGCGAATACAGGGCGGTCGATCGGTAGATGAAGCGGGATTCGTGCGCAAACATCGATCGCAGCGGCCCGTACTCGTCGAGCAGCACATCGGCTTTCTCTTGCAGAAATCGATAGGCCTCCTCGAAACCCCCGAGGATGATGTCAGTGTAGTCATTCAATACCGCAACTTGACCATTCAGCTTCGGCAAATTGTGCGCGGGCGGCGGCCGCTGCAACTCGTAGGAATAGTCCATGCCGTCGGTATTGATATGTTTCCAGACGACAAGGTCGGCTTCGCCTTCTTCCTGTTCGGAGCGCGCCAGCCCGGAGATGTCAAAATATTGATGGTCCACCTTGACGGGATCGGGCAGCAGGTCGGTTGCCAGCACGGAAAGCCGCAGCCGCGCAGCCATTTCGTCGGCGTCATCGCCGGCGCCGGCGGCGATTTTTGGCCGGTGATGATAAATGGTTTCGAGATCGATCGGCACGGGGTGCTCGCCGTCGGCGATCATGTTTTCGAAGTGAAAGTCGCTGCCGTTGAGGGCGTAGACCAGGCAAAGGAAATTACCGGTCCGCCGATAATAACGGCGGATTTCCGCGTCGCTGGCGCAGGATCGGTGTTCGACATATTCGACCCAGCCGTAATCGCCCCGATCCAGGATGGTCAGAATGCGAAACGGCAATAGCGCGCCGAAGCGGTTGATCCACACAGCGAAATCGAAATACGCCCGCTCCAGCCCGAGGCTTCTCGGCTTGTAAATGAGTTTAAGTCCGGACGAAAACTCGACCGAGACGACCGTGCGCCCGCCGTGATGCGGGTCCGAAAGACCGGTCTGTACGGCGATGACGCCACCAGTTGGCTCCCGCCGATTGAACGTTCTCTCGATTTCGGGAAGGTCCTGGAAAAGCTGTCGCTCGAATTCGCTGATGTTGCCGACCCATTGCGTCACCGTCTCGGCCAGGAGGCGGGCCATGACGCAATATTCTACCAACAATGGCGCCCAGCCATCCCGGTAGATCTCCGCGATAAAGCGGCGATACTGCGCGCGTGAGTTTATTCCCGGTTTAGCTTCCGCGGGCTCATGATCGGCGAATTGGCGATACGCCAAAAAGGCCCGAAACTCCACCGCGAGCACGCGCGCGGCAATCTCGGCAAGCTTTCGCAGAAGGTCGTGCGCGAAAGTGTTCAACACCTTGGCCGGAAGCTTGCTTGCTCCATCTTCGTCGAGCATCGCATGTGCGGTTTCGACAAACGGCAGAAACAGTTCTTCGAACGGCAGCGGATCGTCAGGCATCAAATAGGGGAATTTCGTTGCCGGCTCCGGCGAGGTGGCGGCGTCTTGCAATCGCGGTGCCGCTTCCAGGATGCGGTTTAATACGTCACACCATTCGGGCAGCTTGAAATTCCGGGGGATTTCGATCCGTCCCGACAGGCGTCGCGCGTCGGTCGCATCCAGCCCGTCCCGCGCAAGCCGCTCGAGGAACAGCGTCTCGTCGCCATCGCAGGCGGCGTTCCGCCATTGCTGCAGCCTTGTCTCGATTTCTTGCGGCTTGGTTGGGCTCTCGGCGCGGAGGTTGGCTGCGAGCCGCTCCCACAGAGAGAATGAGTCAACCGCGATTCTTGCGAGCCGATCTGGCGAGAGCAAAGACGCGGGCCCTTGTTTTGGATCGAGTGCCTCGGATGACGGAAATATGTCCGCAGCCGGGGGAAATATATTAAACTCTCCGCCTGAAGCGCTGCCGCAGGCGGAGAGGCAATCAATTCACGACTATTCGCGTTGTTGAGAAGGTCTCGATTTATTCAGGAGCTAGCGGTCCGCGGGCGCGATAGAAGCAATTGTTGAGCGTGCGCGGCGTCGAATTATTGCACGATCCCTCCATCCGGGCTGCCGGGCGCCTGCCACCCTCGACGGGAAGCATATGTTGCGTCAGCAGCGGCGGGAGAACGAAGGTACGAACGCCATCTTCACGGCTTTTCTCGGCGATAGGCATCGAAATTCCTCACCTTGATGGGCAACGGCGCGCCCCCAGGCTGTTGCCCTCGGTCGCAAATGGGAGCGTAGCTAGTCTAAGCTGCGGCGGCTGGGTGTCAACGGAGGCACATGGGGATTAGAAAATTAATGATCACCGAAAACGATCGCGAAGAGCACCGAAAGCCGGCGTCGCCTGTAGGCCGGCGGTCGATATTGTCGATCATTATTCCTTTGCTTCCCTATACTTGGTCGCGCGAGCGTCCCGATTTGCAGTTGCGGGTGATCGTCGCTTTGCTGCTGCTGCTGGCCACCAAGTTTGCGACGCTTGCGATTCCGCTGCTCTTCAAGCTGGTCACCGACGCGCTGGCCGGCTTCGAAGGTCCGCCGCCGGCGGGACTGCCTTGGCTGGTGTGGTTGGTGGCCGCGCCGGTCCCCATCGTGGTCGCATATTGTGTCGTCCGCGTCATGGAATCGTCGCTCACGCAGTTGCGCGACGGCCTGTTTGGCAAGGTGGCGATGCATGCGGTGCGCCGGCTTGCAGTGCGGACCTTTGCGCATTTGCATGAGTTGTCGCTGCGCTACCATCTTGAGCGCAAGATCGGCGGTTTGAGCCGCGTGCTGGAGCGCGGTCGCAACGGTATCGAAATCATCGTCCGCCTTGTCGCCATGCAATTGCTGCCGACGTTTATCGAACTGCTGCTGATCGTCGCCTACATGATGTGGCAATTCGACTGGCGCTACGTCGCCACGGTCGTGCTCACCGTCGCAGGCTACGTCGTTCTGACCTATCGGCTGACGGAATATCGGCTCGGGATCCGCCGCCACGTCAACAGTGCCGACACCGAGTCCAATTCCAGGGCGATCGATTCGCTGATCAACTACGAGGCGGTGAAATACTTCAACAACGAGGACCGCGAGGTCGAACGCTACAATTCCGTGATGAAGCGTTACGAGGATGCGAGCGTCAAGGCGATCGCGTCGCTGTCCATGACGAATTCGGCGAATACGATCGTGTTCACGATCGGTCTCGGCGCCGCCATGATCATGTGTGCGCTCGAGGTCAAGGCCGGTACCAAGACGATCGGCGATTTCGTGTTGGTCAATGCCATGATGCTTCAGCTCTATCAGCCGCTTTATTTCGTTGGTCTGGCCTATCGGGAAATCAAGCAGGCGGCGACCGACATCGAAGCCATGTGGTCGGTCCTGGCCGAGCGTCCGGAAATCAGGGATCGCCCCGGCGCACGGCCGCTGCAGGTTGCGAGCGGCGTAATCCGTTTCGATAATGTCGTTTTCGCCTATGAGCCGGATCGAAAAATCCTCAACGGCGTCAGCTTCGAGGTGCCACCCGGCAAATCGCTGGCCGTGGTCGGTCCGTCCGGGTCGGGCAAATCGACCATCGCGCGATTGCTGTTTCGTTTTTACGATGTGACGTCGGGCCGGATTTTGATCGACGGACAGGATATCAGCGAAGTGACGCAGATTTCGTTGCGCGCGGCAATCGGAATCGTGCCGCAGGACACCGTGCTGTTTAACGACACCATACGTTACAATATATGTTACGGCCGCTGGTCGGCATCGGACGCCGAGCTCGAAGACGCCACGCGGCATGCGCAACTTGACGGCCTCATCGGCGTCGCATCCGAAGGTTACGAGACGGAGGTGGGCGAGCGCGGTTTGAAACTTTCGGGCGGCGAAAAGCAGCGTGTGGCGATCGCTCGCACGATTTTGAAGAATCCGCGCATCCTGATACTCGACGAAGCGACGTCCGCGCTCGACACCCGGACCGAAAAGGAAATCCAGAGCGCGCTGGAGCGGGTTTCACGCAACCGCACCACGCTCATTATCGCCCATCGGCTCTCCACGGTTGTCGGCGCCGACGAAATCATCGTTTTGGATCAAGGTGTGATCGCGGAGCGCGGAGCACACAAGATATTGCTTGCGAATGGCGGCATCTATGCAAACATGTGGCGGCACCAACACGAGGCCGATGAGGCCCGGACCATCCCGCGGGTGCCGGATTCAATATCCCGGAATTGAAGCGCCATTCCGGCGGCAGAGTATCGGGAATGATTATGTTTCAGGAATGACGGCGAAGACATCTTCAGGCACCGGCGATAACGGCGGCGACGAAAGTCGCGACAATGATGCGCTGGCGCGGGCCATGCTTGCTTTGGACAGTGGTCAACCCGCGGACGCCGCGCGCATTGCGACCGAGGCGCTCGGGGTCGACCCGCGGCACACCACGGCGCTGTATATACTGGGTTGCGCATTGACGATGCAGGGCCGCGCCGCGGAAGCGATTGCGCCGCTGGAGGCCGCTGCCCGTGACCGCGACGATCCGGCGCTCGATACCGTACTGGCGATCGCGCTGCGTCAGGTCGGTCGCCATCGGGATGCGCTCAGCCGGCTCGAGGTCGCGATCGAGCGACGCCCCCCTTATGCCACGGCGTTCAACGAGCTCGGTTATCTGCTGGTCTTGCTGAACCGCTATGACGAGGCGGTCAACATCCTCAGTCGCGGGCTCGAAATCGCGCCAATGATGTCTCAATTGTCGATCCAGCTTGGCTATGCCCACCTGTCTCGGAGGGACTGCGCCAATGCCAAGGTCGTCTTTGCACGGGCGCTGGAGATTTCTCCCGGCTCGTGTGACGCCTTGTTCGGGACGGCGAAGGCGCATCTTGAACTCGGCGAGAATGAGGAAGCCGCCGCGTACTTTCGCCGTTATCTGGTGAACCGTCCCGACGATTCCGGGGCTTGGCTCAATCTCGGACATTGTCTGTTGGAGCTTGGCCAGCCCGATGCCGGCTACGAATGCTTCCGCAAGGCAGCCCGTGGTGATTTGGAACACTACCACAATGCGCTCTCGTCGCTAGCGGCGGCGGCGCGCGGCCGATTCTGGCTCCGGCCGAGTGAAGCGGCGCTATTTTTCCAGGCCTCTCAATCCTAGGGCAGGTATCTTCCCTAGGGCAGGTATCTTCGAATCGTCATCCCGCTCTAATTTGTTTGTTGAGCACGATCTGCGCGTAAGGCGCTCCGCGTTTGTTGCAGGAAAAATCGCTTTCCATTTTTCCGGATCGTAGTCTACCGGCGCTAGTACCGCCGATCTGAAGTTCCTGCACCACCTGCCGCAAACTCATCCCAGGAACGTCAGATCGAAAAGCGGTACCAGAATCATAGATTTGTTAGTGCCCCTTCGCATCCGAAGTTCGTGCAAGAGCGTGCTGCAATGTATCACGAACTTCGGATGCGGGGCACTAGCGTTTCTGCTCACGAAAATGCCGACGGTACACGTCGGTTCTTCGCCCGATCTCGTTGAGCGTTTTAATCATTTGCTCGGTTTCCTCGTCAGACAGCAGATCATACTGGCCGACCCAGCTCTCACGTTTCACCGGCAGGCATTGCGCCACCGGTGTGCCCTTCGGCAGCACACCGTTGAACCCGGCATCATGCCAGTGCGCCGGGAAATTGATCGGGTTGTCATGGAATGTGTCGCAATCGACAAGACCGGTGAGCGTGGTGAACGGCAGGTCGGCGCGATTGACCGGGTGGGTGAACAGCACCGAATAGCCCGGAGGTGCTTCGATGGTCCAGAAATTGTTGAATTTGATGATGAAGCGGTCGTCATCGAAGAATGGCGTGCCGGCGATCTGGCCGGAATCGTGAAACCCGATCGGCGAATGCGGATACTCGCTGACGAATCCCTTGGGGACTTCGAAATTCCAGCTAAATTCGCCGTTCCGCACTTCAAGGTCGACCGGCAACGGCATCAGGAAGCCATAGGTCATGGCATCGATGAAGGGCGGACATTTCTTAACCGTATGTGCCTCGATGCCCATGGTCGAATTGTAGGCCTTCTGAGGCAAGGCCTTGTACCATTCGGGCAGGCCCTGCGTTGCCGGAATTGGCCGTGGCAGAGTCTTGTCGAGTTCGCGCGGGCAGCGAAACTTCAGCGTCATCTGACGGACCTGGTCCATGACTACCCACCTGTGTGCACCAACAACCTTATCCCGGAAACCGGATGATGCAAACTTGCCGGCGCGGGTGTGTGAACCGAATGATCCAGCCTTAGCCAACCACGCATGGCACGCTCAGGAAGCCGCGAAAGCGAACGCGGCCGCCGCGCACTGGCGGAGCGCTGAGCGCGTAGCCCGGAAACCGCGCCAGGAATCGCGAGATCGCAATCGCGCCTTCGAGCCGCGCCAGCGCCATCCCGGCGCATTGATGCGCGCCGGTGCCGAAGGCGAGATGCCGGTTCGGCGTGCGGCCGACGTCGAGGTCTTCCGGATCGGCGAATTGCGCGGGATCGCGGTTCGCAGCACCAATGCACAGCGTCACCGGCGTACCCGCCGCAAGCTTGATGCCACCGAGTTCGACCGGCTCCGTCGTCATGCGGTTGCCGAGTTGGTTCGAGCTTTCAAACCGCAGAATTTCCTCGATCGCCGTCTTGGTCATCGCGGGATTGTCGATCAGTCGTTGCTTCTGCGTGGGATTGCCCGACAAGGCCACCAGCCCATTGCCGATCAAATTGGTGGTGGTCTCATGGCCCGCGTTGAGCAGGAAGATGCAGTTGTGCAGCAATTCTCGGGCGGTCAGCCGTTCGCCATTGTCCTCGCCCTGAATGAGCCGGGTCAGCACGTCGCGTTCGGGATTGCCCGGTTTGGCCCGCCGGCGCGCCACCAGTATTTCCAGATAGGCGAGAAAATCCTTTACCGCCTCATTGCCGCGCGCAAAGACGTCAGGGCCGATCACCGGTTCGAGTGCGCCCAGAATCGCCAGCGACCAGTCGCGCAGCGGTTCGCGTTCCTCCATCGGCACGTCGAGCAGATTGCCGATCACCTGAACCGGAATCGCGGATGCAAAATCCCCGATCAGTTCGACGCTGCCTTTCGCGGCAAGCCCGTCGAGCAGCCGATCCACCAGCGCGATCAGGTCGGGCTCCATTTCGGCGATCGCGCGCGGCGACAGCGCGCCCATGATCAGCCGTCGCACGCGGGTATGCGCGGGCGGGTCGTTGAAGACGAGACTGGTGGTGTGGTGCTCGTAGAGCAGCGAGTCGCCGTATTTCGGCGCGAACTCCCGTCTCTTGTCGGAACTGAAAAGCCTGGTGCTCTTGTAGGCGCTGACCAGATCGTCATAGCGCGTCAGAAAATACGACCCGTTCGGCAGCCGCTTGACCGGCTCATGCTCCCGCAAGGCGCGATAGGTCGGGTAGGGGTCGACATAGAACTCCGGGGTCAGTTTCTCGATATCGAAACCTGCCGAGAGCTCTCGCGCGTCCGCATTCATGCTGTCATACTCTTTGGTGGAGACCGATATGCCGTTTTCGCTCTTTCCGGAGCCGGGGCTGCCGCTACAGTCCCGCACTGAAACGGGTCTCGTCAACCGACTGGGAATGAAAATGCACGCCCGCGCCGATGCCACCTCCGAAAACCAGCCTGCCTGGCCGGAGGACATTTTTGCGATTTTGCAGCGCTTCGAGGTTCGTCAGGTCGCTTATGTGCCCGATGCCGGGCATTCGCAACTGATCGAACGCGTGCTCGGCGCGTCCTCGATGCGCGCGGTCCCGCTGACGACGGAAGAAGAAGGCGTGGCGCTATTGGTCGGTGCCTGGGCCGGCGGCCAGCGCGGCGTGCTGCTGATGCAATCGAGCGGTGTCGGCAATTGCGTGAACATGCTGTCGCTGACCCAGATCTTCCGCTTTCCGTTCCTGACCCTGGTGACGATGCGCGGCGAATGGGGTGAATTCAATCCCTGGCAGGTGCCGATGGGTTCCAGCACCGCCGGCGTGTTCGAACTATCCGGCATCAAGGTGTTGCGTGCCTCTCATGCAGCGGAAGTCGGCGAGGTCGTCGAGGCGGCGGCAGGGCAGGCCTATAATGCCTGCACGCCGACCGCCGTTCTGCTGTCGCAGCGCCTGATCGGTGCAAAGGTTTTCGTCAAATGAGCAAGGCAAATCTTCTCGAAAGGCGCGGCGTTGTCGCCGGCCTGCTGGCCGCGCGCAAGGATGCCGTCGTGGTCGGCGGCCTCGGCGCCTCGACCTATGATATCGCCGCCGCCGGAGATCATGACCGCAATTTCTATCTATGGGGCGCGATGGGCGGCGCCGTCATGATCGGGCTCGGCGTCGCGCTGGCGCAGCCCAGGCTGCCGGTGGTCGTGATCACCGGGGACGGCGAGATGTTGATGGGGATGGGAAGTCTCGCGACCGTCGGCCTGCAAAAGCCGGCCAATCTCACCATCGTGGTGCTCGACAACGAGGTTTATGGCGAGACCGGCGGGCAGGCCAGCCACACCGCGACCACGGTCGATCTGGTCGGCGTCGCCCGCGCATGCGGGATATCCGACGCCCGCTCGCTCGCCACCATGGCTGACGTCGAGGCGCTTGCCCCGACCATGCAGGACGTCTCAAGCGGGCCGCGCTTTGCCAGCATCAAGATCGACGGCGCCAATCTCGAGCGCGTGCTCTCCAGTCGCGACGGCACATTTATCGTGACGCGGATCCGCGGCGCGCTCGGATTTCGCCCCATTTAGGGGAGCGAATCTTCGCGGGTGCACTGCAGCAGGAACCTTGACTTTTGGGTAAGGTGAGTGCTTACTCACGATCATGAGCACCCTGCGCATGACCGGTGATTTGCGGCGGCAATTGATCTTGGGCGCCGCCAAGCGTTGCTTTGCCCGCAACGGCTTCGCGGGGACCACGACCAAAAGCGTCGCGGCGGCGGCCTCCATTTCGGAGGCTCTGCTGTTCAAGCACTTCCCGACCAAATCGGTATTGTATGCCGAGATTCTGGCCGAAGAGTGCGAAGCGGATCCGGCGATGCACTGGTTGCTGGGCCTCGAGCCCTCGACGGAAAGCCTCGTAATACTGATGCGCGCCATCGTCCACCACTTCCTGCACGCATCGGATGCGCCCGATCAGGAGGAGGCCCAGCGCCTCAGGCTGATGATCTCGAGCCAGCTCGATGACGGAGAATTCGCCCGGCTGCTTTACGGAAAGATCGCTGACTGGATCGAGCCCGTTTTCGTCAGGTCGCTGGAGCGCGCGGTGGCGGCGGGAGACGCATCACGGGCTGGAAGTGAGCCGCTGAACTTGTTCTGGTTTGCGCACCACACCCTGCTGATGATGGCGCTGGGGCGGCTACCTGCCGTTCCATGTGTGTCCTACGGCAACGCCGCCGATCTCGAACGGCAGGTTTGCGAATTTATTCTCCGGGGAATTGGACTTAACGAAACCGTGATTGCTTCCCAACTGGATCGCGAAATGCTGGTTCCGGGACAGCCGGTAGCTGCAGAGGGTGGATGACATGAATATTGTGACCGAAGCCAATATCGCGGGTCAGCCGATCGTTGAAAAACCACGGGCCCGCCCGGTTCGGATGGTGCGCTGGTTCATCATCATAGGGCTGCTGCTGGCGCTGCTGGTCGGGGCTCTGGTCGGCTTCAATGCCTTCCGCAGCCACATGATCGCGCAGTTCTTTGCCAACAACAAGCCGCCGCCGACGCCGGTTGCGATTGCCGTGGCCAAATCCGAGGTGATTCCGAACCTGCTGACGGCGGTCGGCGATCTTGCCGCCGTGCACCAGGTCAACGTCACCTCTGACGTCAGCGGGCGCATCACCGACATCATGTTTACCGCCGGCGCGGCTGTGAAGGCTGGAAGCCCGCTGCTGCAATTGTTCGACGCTCCGGAACAGGGCGATCTCGCAAGTTTCAAGGCCCAGGCTACTGGTGCGCAACTGGCGCTGGATCGCGCCAAGCAACTGGCGGCGCGTCAGTTCGGTCCGCAGGCCACGGCCGATGCCGCGCAGGCGACGTATGACACCGCCAACGCCGGCATCGCCAAGACCCAGGCGATCATTTCGCAGAAGCTTGTGCGCGCGCCATTCGACGGCGTGCTTGGCGTCCGCCACGTCGAGGTCGGCCAGTATTTGACAGCGGGCACGCAGATCGTGACGTTGACGGACCTTTCGACGCTGTACGCCAACTTCACGACGACAGAAAAGGCCAGCGCGATGCTCAAGGTCGGGCAGACCGTGCGGGTGCTGGTCGACGCTTATCCGGGCAAGGTTTTTGAAGGCAAGATCACCACCATCGAGCCGCAGATCAACACCGATACGCGCAATATCCGTGTTCAGGCCACGATGGACAATCCCGATCACATCCTCAAGCCCGGCATGTTTGCGACCACGACGGTGGTGCTGCCGGACAAGCCGGCGGTGGTTACCGTTCCGGAAACGGCTGTCGACTACACCCTCTACGGAGATTCGGTGTTCCTGATCACCGAGAAGAAAGCTGATGACGGCAGCACCAGCCTGACCGCCGTTCGCAGCTTCGTGCGGACCGGCAACCGGATCGGCGGCAGGACTGAAATCCTCAGCGGAGTGAAGGAAGGCGATCGCGTGGTCGCGGTCGGCCAACTCAAGCTGCAATCGGGTGCTGCGGTATCGATCTCGACCGACTCGCCTCCGCCGATTCCGGCAAACCCGCCGCGCTACTGACGACCGGAGAACATCGCGATGGTCTGGACCGATATTTTCATCAAGCGGCCGGTGTTGGCATTGGTCGTGAGCCTGCTGATCCTGCTGATCGGATTCAAGGCCGCGACCAGCCTGCCGATCCGGCAGTATCCGAAGCTGTCGAATACCGTGGTCAACATCACCACGGTCTATCCCGGCGCGTCGGCGGATTTGATTCAGGGCTTCATCACCACGCCGATCGAGCAGGCCGTCGCGTCCGCTGAAGGCGTCGACTACATGACGTCGTCTTCGGTGCTCGGGACCTCGACCATCCAGGTCTATATCAAGCTGAATTTCGATCCGAACCAGGCGCTGACCGAAGTGCTCGCCAAGGTGAATTCGGTCAAATATCTGATTCCAAAGGAATCGAACGATCCGGTCGTGACCAAGACGACCGGGCAGACCACGGCCGTGATGTATCTCGGCTTCTCCAGCGAGGTGCTGTCGGGCTCGGCGATTTCCGACTACCTGACGCGCGTTGTGCAGCCGGTGCTGTCCACCGTCGACGGCGTTGCTTCGGCAGATATTCTCGGCGGTCAGACCTTTGCGATGCGGCTGTGGCTCGATCCGGTCCGCATGGCGGGCCGCGGCGTCTCGCCGCTCGACGTGTCCGTGGCAATCGCCGCGAACAACTTTCAGGCCGCCGCGGGGCAGTCCAAGGGCTATTTCACTGTCTCCAACGTCTCGACCAACACCGACCTGATCAATCTCGATCAGTTCAAGCACATGATCATCAAGTCCAAGGATGGCGGCTTTGTACGGGTCGAGGACATCGCTACCGTCGAACTGGCGGCGCAGAGCAGCGACGCCAGTGTCGCCTTCAACGGCGAGCATGCGATCTTTATAGGCGTGCAGGCGACGCCGCAGGGCAATCCGCTGACGCTGGTCAAGGGCGTCCGCGCGCTGTTTCCGGAGCTTGAGCGCAACCTGCCGCCGTCGATGAAAATGAAAGTGGCTTACGATTCGACCAGGTTCATTCAATCGTCGATCGACGAAGTGGAGAAAACCCTGGGCGAGGCGATCATCATCGTGGTCGTCGTCATCTTCCTGTTCCTGGCTTCGTTCCGCTCGGTGATCATCCCGGTGGTGACCATTCCGTTGTCGCTGGTCGGCGTCTGCAGCCTGATGCTGGTGATGGGTTTCAGCATCAACCTGCTGACATTGCTGGCGATGGTGCTGGCGATCGGGCTCGTCGTCGACGATGCCATCGTGGTGGTGGAAAACATTCATCGGCATCTCGAGGAAGGCAAGCCGCCGGTGGCGGCCGCGATGCAGGGCGCGCGCGAGATCGTCGGTCCCGTTATCTCCATGACGATCACGCTGGCTGCGGTGTATGCGCCGATCGGTTTCCTCGGTGGCCTCACCGGCGCGCTGTTTCGCGAATTTGCGTTCACGCTGGCCGGCTCGGTGATCGTTTCGGGTGTGGTCGCGCTGACGCTGTCGCCGATGATGTGCTCGATCTTCCTCAAGAGCGCCGAGGAGGGACGGTTTGCCAAGATCGTCAACCGGGTGTTCGGGGCCATGACACGCTGGTACGGCCGGCAGCTCGATCGGTCGCTCGACTATCGCCCGATCACGGGGCTGTTCGCCCTGACCATCCTGGGGCTGGTCGGATTCCTGTACATGCACACCTCAAAGGAACTCGCGCCTGAAGAAGATCAGGGCATCGTGTTCGCGGTGACCAAGGCGCCGAAATACGCCAATATCGACTATGTGGATTTTTATGGCGAAAAGCTCGACAAGATATTCGCCAGTTTCCCGGAGACCGATCTTCGCTTCGTTCTGAACGGCATCAACGGCCCGCAGGGCGGTATCGCCGGCATGTTGCTCAAGCCGTGGGATGAGCGGACCCGCTCTTCGATCAAGCTGAAGCCGCTGGTGCAGGGGCAACTCAGCAAGATCGAAGGCGTCAACGCATTTGCGTTCAACCTGCCGCCATTGCCCGGCGGTCCCGGAGGCCTGCCGGTCCAGATGGTGATCAGCTCGACCAACGGATTCCAGGCGGTCTATGAGCAGATGCTCAAGCTGAAGGACGCCGCGCGCAAGAGCGGGTTGTTCATCGTCTCGGACAGCGATCTCGACTTCAATCAGCCGGTGGTGCGGGTCAAGATCGACCGCACCAAGGCGAGCGACCTCGGTATCACCATGCAGAGCATCGGCAATACGCTGGCGACGCTGCTGGGCGGCAACTACGTCAACCGGTTTAACCTCGAGGGCCGCTCGTATCAGGTTATTCCGCAGGTGCCGCGCGACAAGCGGCTGTCGCCTGAATCGCTCGGCGAATTTTATTTGTCGACCGCGACCGGCCAGCAGGTGCCGCTGTCGACATTGGTATCGATCGAAACCGCGACAGATGCCAATGCCCTGACGCACTACAACCAGTTGAACTCCGCGACCTTCCAGGCGGTGCCGATGCCCGGCGTGACCGTCGGACAGGCAGTGGACTTCCTCGAGGGTGAGGCCAAGAAGCTGCCGGCCGGCTTCAGTCACGACTATCTGGCGGATTCCCGGCAATATGTTCAGGAAGGCAACCAGCTTGCGGTGACGTTCGGCTTCGCGCTGATCATCATCTTCCTGGTGCTGGCGGCGCAGTTCGAAAGCCTGCGCGATCCGCTCGTCATCATGATCAGCGTTCCGATGGCGATCGTCGGTGCCATGCTGCCGTTGTTCTTCGGCGTCGCCACCATGAACATCTATACCCAGGTCGGCCTGCTCACCCTGGTTGGCCTGATCAGCAAGCACGGCATCCTGATGGTCGAATTCGCCAACGAGCTGCAGCTCAATGAAAGCCTCGACCGGCGCTCGGCGATCGAGATGGCAGCGCGGGTCCGGCTTCGCCCGATCCTGATGACGACCGCGGCGATGGTCACGGGCTTGATTCCGCTGCTGACTGCATCGGGGGCGGGCGCGGCCAGCCGGTTCTCGATCGGTCTCGTCGTGGTCGCCGGCATGTCGATCGGCACCCTGTTTACGCTGTTCGTGCTGCCCGCCGTCTATGTGGCGATCGCCACCGATCACAGGGCAGGTGCTGAATCCGAGCGGACCAAGGAAATCGAGGAATTCGATCTGGGTTCGAAGGCGCTCAAGGCGACCTGAGGTTCGGCTTGACAGGCGTTGCGCTGCGACGGTGATGATCGTCGCAGCGGCATTGGCATGATGCCGTGATATCCGCGGCGCCACGCGTTCGGGCCTGACCTGGCATTTTGCCCGCCCGCCGGTCGTCGATCTCGAATTTGAGATGGATTGCCGCCGCCTCACGCGCGAGACCGTGATCTGACAACCGGCGAACCGCGGTTATTGCTCGGGCGTATTGTCGATAGCGATTCGCTGTGGGTAGCCTGAGCAAGCATCCAACATTCTGGGGGAGCGCCGGATGGCGGAACGCAAGGCCGACATTCTGGTACTGGGCGCAGGCATGGTCGGCATCGGCGCGGCGTTGCACCTGCAGCAGCGGGGGCGGGACGTGATCCTGGTCGACAGGCACGAACTCGCCGGCGAAGAGACCAGCTTTGGCAACGCCGGGCTGATCGAATGCGCGTCGGTTTTTCCTTATATGTTTCCCCGCGATTTCGGGCAGCTGTTTCAGTACGCGATCAATCGCGCGCCGCAGGTGCGCTATCAATTTTCGGATTTGCCGGTCTTCCTGCCGTGGCTGGCGCGTTATTTCCTGGCGTCTTCGCCGAAGCGGACGTTGCACAGCGCGATGGCCGAATTGCCGTTGATCCAGCGCAGCCTGATCGAGCACGAGGCGCTTGTCTCCGAGGCCGGAGTGCCGGAATTGCTGCGGCGGACCGGCTGGCTCAAGGTGTTTCGCTTCGAGCAAACCCTGGCCAACGCCGCACGCGACCTCGATCGCGCCAGGCAGTATGGCGTCGATGGCGAGATTCTCGACGGCCGGGCGATTGCGGCGCGCGAACCTCATCTGACCGGAGAGTTCGCCGGCGGCGTCTATCTGCCGGCGCCAGGGTTTGTTCCAGATCCAGGCGGATTGGCCAAGGCCTATGCCGCGCTTTTCAAGCGCAAGGGCGGGCGCTTTCTGGTGGGCGATGCACGAACGCTCGAACAAGTGGCCGGCGGATGGCAAGTCAGCGGGCCGCATGGCGCACTGGTCGCGCGCGACGTCGTAGTAGCATTGGGACCATGGTCCGATCTGGTGTTTCGTCCGCTGGGATATTCAATCCCGCTCAGCGTCAAGCGCGGCTACCATTTGCATCTGGCACCGCGCGGCAACGCGGTGCTGCATCATCCCGTTCTCGATTCGGATCTCGGTTATCTGCTGGCGCCGATGAATCGCGGCATTCGTCTGACCACCGGCGTGGAGTTTGCCCGCCGCGATGCGCCGCCCACGCCGATCCAGCTGGAGCGGGCGCTGCCGCGGGCGCGCGCCCTGTTTCCGTTGGCCGACGCGGTCGACGCAAAACCCTGGATGGGTGCGCGGCCGTGCTTGCCCGATATGCTGCCGGTGATCGGCAAGGCGCCCCGCCATGCCGGGCTATGGTTCGATTTCGGCCATCAGCATCACGGTCTGACGCTGGGCCCCGCGACCGGCCGCCTGCTGGCGGAAATGATGACCGGCGAGACGCCGTTCGCCGATCCTCGGCCGTTTGCCGTCGAGCGCTTTGGTTGACCATAAGCGCCGATAGGCGGCTCACGCCGCTGCAGCGTCCCTTAAGGTAGCTTGCGTCGCGTCGCCTGTCGTGACGATACTGTGACGGACGGTCAAAATGCAATCAGGAGCGGCCATGAAAGTAAACGTTGAAATAGATTGCACCCCCCTCGAAGCCCGGCAGTTCTTCGGACTTCCGGATGTGCAGCCGATGCAGACCGCGGTGATGGACAAGCTGCAGCAGCAGATGATGGCCAACATCGAGAAGGTTTCTCCGGAAGCGCTGATGCAAAGCTGGTTCACCTTCGATCCGAAGATCGCCGAGCGTTTTCAGGACATGTTCGTGACCATGGCGGGCCTTGGCGGCGTCCGCGCCAGCGACAAGAAAAAATGATGCCGGCTGAACAACGCCCGCAGCCGGCAGCGCGCCAGCTTCGTCCGCCCAGCCTCGGCCTGATGCTGGCCGAGGTGAGGGGCATATTCGAATTCAACACCAGCCTGTTGTTGTCGCCGCTGCTGATGCGCGCGCCACGAGGCGACGGCCATCCGGTGCTGACATTGCCGGGCTTTCTCGCCAGCGATCTGTCGATGGCGCCGATGCGGCGATATCTGAAGGAGCTCGGCTACGATACCTACGCCTGGCAGATGGGGCGCAACACCGGCGGCGTGACGCGGATGCGCGCCGCGCTGCGGGACCGGCTTGCCGAGATTCATGCCGCGACCGGCCGCAAGGTCAGCCTCGTCGGATGGAGCCTGGGCGGCATCTATGCGCGCGATCTGGCGCTGCAAGCGCCGGACATGGTGCGATATGTCGTGACGCTGGGAAGTCCGTTCTCGGGTGACGTGCGCGCGACCAACGCGACCCGGCTTTACGAGGCGATGTCAGGTGAAGCGGTGGAGGAAGACTCGGAGCTTCGAACGGCGATCGCAGGCGATTTGCCGGTGCCGACCACATCGATCTATTCGCGCACCGACGGCATCGTCAATTGGCGAACCTGCCTGCTGCACCCCTCCGACACCGCCGAAAATATCGAGGTGCGCCTTGCCAGTCATGTCGGGCTGGGCGTGAACGCGGCTGCTTTGTGGGCCGTCGCGGATCGTTTGGCCCAGACCGAGGGCCGATTCGAGCCATTTTCCCGGTCGGGCCCGTTTGCCATTGCATATGCTCCTCCGGAAAATGCACAATCGGCCTGAACGCCAGAAGCGCCGGCAAGGCGCCGCGTGAATTGTACGAGGGAGGAAGAAGATGGGTGACGCGAAAAAGCTGTCCTCGATGGACGCGTCGTTTCTGTACCTGGAAACGCCTGAAATGCCGATGCATGTCGGGAGCATGGCGATCTTCCGTCTGCCCGACGATTACAAGGGCAACTTCTTCGAGGACTTCAAGGCGATGATCGCCTCGCGGCTGCACATTGCCCCGATCCTCAAGGCACGGCTGGAAAAGGCGCCGCTCGACATCGATCATCCAAGCTGGGTTGAGGACGACCAGTTCGATATCGACCGTCATATCTTCCGCGGCAGCCTGCCGGCGCCCCATGACCGGGCGACGCTGGAGCGCATCGTCGGCTGGATGCATGCCAAGCTTCTCAATCGCGCCCGTCCGCTGTGGGAGTTCTATGTCTTCGAAGGCATGAAGGACAACGAGATCGGGCTCTATTCCAAGATGCATCACGCCTGCATCGATGGCGGCGCCGGCGCTGCCCTTACCAACATGATCTACGATGTGACGCCGGTGCCACGCGACGTCGGCAAGCCGACCGCAAGGGCGAAGGTCGGGCAGGAGCCGCGCGACATCGCCGCCAACTTCATCGATTCCTATCAGCAGTTGTGGCGCCAGCCTTTCGATGCCTCGACGGCTGCCAAGGGCATCGACCTGCCGCGCTCCGGCAAGAGCGATCTCGGCTCGATCCTGTTCGACAATGCGATGTTTCAGATCGAATCCGCGGTGAAGTTCGCCGGCAGCGTTCCCGCCATGCTCAAAAGCGTCTCGGAAGTGGTCGGAAAGATTTCCGATCCGAAGTCGCGCGACAGCATCGCCAGCATGGTATCGCCGTCGACGATCCTCAACAAAACGATCTCGTCGGAGCGCAGCTTTGCCGGCGTGTCGATCTCGCTGTCGCAGGCCAAGGCGGTGGCCAAGCAGGCCGGTGGCAAGCTCAACGACGTGGTGCTGGCGATTTCGAGCGGCGTGGTCCGGCGCTATCTGCTGGAGCACGGCGCGCTGCCGGTGAAATCGATGACCGCCGCGGTGCCGATCTCGTTGCGCGAAGAGGGCAACACCGATGCCAACAACCAGGTCTTCGGCATGATCTGTTCGATCGCAACCAACGTTGAGGATCCCAAGACGCGGCTCGAGACGATCATCGCGCAATCCACCAAGTCGAAGGAGATGTCGCATCCGCTGCGGGCGTTGATGCCGCAGGTGTCCAACATCTCGATGCTGGGCGCACCTATCCTGGTGCAGATCCTGGCGCTGCTGTACAGCCGCTCCAATCTTTCGGACGTGTTGCCCCCGTCGGCGAATATCACGGTTTCCAATGTGCCCGGTCCGCGCCAGACGTTGTATGCGGCGGGTGCGGAATTGCTGCACATCTTCCCGGTGTCGATTTCGACCCACGGCCTAGCGCTGAACATCACCGTGCAGAGTTATCGCGATCAACTGGATTTCGGCTTCATCGCCGGCGCCAACATCATTCCCCATGTCCAGGTTCTCTGCGACATGCTGCCAGGGGAATTCGCAGCGCTGCAAGCCGCCTTTGCGCCACCGGCCGATCTCAAGAGTGCGGTAAGCTAGAGCATGAACTCCATCGGGCAGAAGCGCGTCTTGGTGCTATTGACCCGAGGGTGAAACCGGTTTTCCCTCGCGACGAACGCAAAGCGTTTGCGCGAAGATCAAGCCAATACCAAAATACGGGAGTGAGATATCGCCGATGATTGAAATGCCGCCGCTGCAATTCGCCGAGACCAACGGCATTCGCATGGGCTTTTACGAGGCGGGGCCGAAGACCGACGCGCCGCCGGTTGTTCTCTGTCACGGCTGGCCAGAGATGGCGTTTTCCTGGCGTCACCAGATCAAGGCGCTGGGAGATGCCGGAATTCGGGTGATTGCGCCCGATCAGCGCGGCTACGGCGCGACGGACCGGCCCGAAGCCGTCGAAGCTTACGACATCGAGCACCTGACCGGCGACCTCGTCGGCCTGCTCGACCATCTGAAGATCGAGAAGGCGATTTTTGTCGGCCACGACTGGGGCGGCTTTATCGTCTGGCAAATGCCGCTGCGGCACATCGATCGCGTGGCCGGCGTCGTCGGCGTCAACACGCCCCACACCAGCCGTGCGCCGGCGGATCCGATCGAACTGCTGCGCAAGCGTTTCGGCGAGCAGATGTATATTGTGCAGTTTCAGGACCCGGCGCGCGGCGCCGACAAGATATTCAATAGCCGGGTCGAACAGACCTTTGATGCCTTCATGCGGAAGCCGGTGCCGCGCAGTGACACCGCGCCGGCGGAAGTGCCGGTCGCAGGCGTCGGTGCGTCGCCCAGGCTCAATCTGGCGTTTCCGCAGATGATTGCCGGTTACGACGCCAAGCACGATCCGCGGACGCCGATCCTGTCGCCTGAGGAGAAGAAGGTCTTTGTCGATACCTTCACCAAAACCGGCTTTACCGGCGGCATCAACTGGTACCGCAACATGTCGCGCAACTGGCAGCGCTCGGCGGACCTCGACTATACGGTGCGGGTGCCGTCATTGATGATCATGGCTGAAAACGATCAGGTGCTGCCGCCGTCTGCGGCCGATGGCATGGAGAAGATCATTCCCGACCTTGAAAAATATCTGGTCAGGGGCAGCGGCCATTGGACGCAGCAGGAAAAACCGGAAGAGGTCAGCGCCAAGCTGATTGAATGGCGCAGAAGGCGGTTCGGGTAAGGCAATGACGGTTTGAGGCAACAGCTCCGACCAGGACAGGAGACGGTTAGGCGATGGCGTCGACGAACAGATTGAGCCCGATCCCGCGCCCGCCGACCAAGCCGGTGGTCGGCAACATGCTGTCGCTGGACTCGACCGCGCCGGTGCAAAATCTGGCGCGGCTGGCCAAGGAACTGGGGCCGATTTTCTGGCTGGACATGATGGGTGCGCCGATCGTCATCGTCTCCGGTCATGATCTCGTCGACGAACTCAGCGACGAGAAGCGTTTCGACAAGGCGGTGCGCGGACCGCTGCGCCGGGTGCGCGCGGTCGCCGGCGACGGCCTCTTCACCGCCGACACGACCGAGCCGAACTGGAGCAAGGCGCACAACATCCTGATGCAGCCGTTCGGCAACCGTGCGATGCAGTCCTATCATCCGAGCATGGTCGATATTGCCGAGCAGCTTGTGAAGAAGTGGGAGCGGCTGAATGGCGACGAGGAGATCGACGTCGTTCACGACATGACCGCGCTGACGCTCGACACCATCGGGTTGTGCGGATTCGACTACCGTTTCAATTCGTTCTACCGGCGCGATTACCACCCGTTCGTCGAATCGCTGGTGCGCTCGCTCGAGACCATCATGATGATCCGCGGCCTGCCGATGGAAAATCTGTGGATGCATAAACGCCGGCGCGATCTGGCCGGCGACGTCGCCTTCATGAACAAGATGGTCGACGAGATCGTGGCCGAGCGCCGCAAGAACGCCGAGGCCGCCGAGGGCAAGAAAGACATGCTCGGCGCCATGATGACCGGCGTCGACCGCGTCACCGGCGAACAACTCGACGACGTCAACATCCGCTACCAGATCAACACCTTCCTGATCGCGGGGCATGAGACCACCAGCGGCCTGTTGTCGTGCGCGATCTATGCGCTGCTCAAGCATCCCGACGTGCTCAAGAAGGCGTATGAGGAGGTCGACCGGGTGCTCGGGCCCGACATCGACGCCAAGCCGACCTATCAGCAGGTCACGCAACTCACCTACATCACGCAAATCCTGAAGGAAGCGCTGCGGCTGTGGCCGCCGGCCCCGGCCTATGGCATCTCGCCGCTGGGCGACGAGACCATCGGCGGCAAATACAAGCTGAAGAAGAACACCTTCATTACCGTGCTGGTGCTGGCGCTGCATCGCGATCCCAGCGTCTGGGGCCCCAATCCGGACGCGTTCGATCCGGAAAATTTCAGCCGCGAGGCCGAGGCGGCGCGCCCCGTCAATGCCTGGAAGCCGTTCGGCAACGGCCAGCGCGCCTGCATCGGCCGCGGCTTTGCCATGCACGAAGCGGCGCTGGCGATCGGCATGATCCTGCAACGCTTCAAGCTGATCGACAATCACCGCTACCAGATGGTGCTGAAGGAGACGCTGACCATCAAGCCTGACGGCTTCAAGATCAAGGTCCGTCCGCGTGCCGACCAGGACCGCGGGGCCTATGCCGGCCGGACCACAACCACGGCGGCGGTATCGACGGCCGCCGCGGCGCCGCCGGCGCGGAGCAGGCCCGCTCACAACACGCCGCTGCTGGTGCTTTACGGATCGAACCTCGGCACCGCTGAGGAACTTGCGGCCCGCGTCGCCGATCTCGCCGAGGTCAACGGCTTTGCCACCAAACTCGCGCCGCTCGATGACTTCGTCGGCAAGCTGCCGGAGCAGGGTGGCGTGCTGATCTTCTGCGCATCGTATAATGGCGCCCCGCCGGACAATGCCACCCAGTTCGTCAAGTGGCTCGGCGGCGAGTTGTCGAAGGAGGCGTTCGCCAAGGTCCGTTACGCGGTGTTCGGCTGCGGCAACAGCGACTGGGCCGCAACCTATCAGTCGATACCGCGGCTGCTCGACGAGCAACTGGCAGCGCACGGCGCTCGCAACGTGTATGTGCGCGGCGAAGGCGATGCCCGCAGCGACCTCGACGGACAATTCGAGAGCTGGTTCGCAAAGCTTGCGCCGCTGGCGACCAAGGAGTTCGGCATCGATTCAGACTTCAGCCGCAGTGCCGACGACGAGCCGCTTTACAAGATCGAGCCGGTCGCGCCGACCACGATCAACGCGGCCGTTGCCCTTGGCGGCGCCGCGCCGATGAAGGTGCTGGTCAACACCGAACTGCAAAACAAGAGCGGCGCCAATGCCTCGGAGCGGTCGACCCGGCACATCGAGGTGCAACTGCCTTCCGGCACCAGCTACCGGGTCGGCGATCACCTCAGCGTGGTGCCGCGCAACGATCCGGCGCTGGTGGATTCGGTGGCGCGCCGCTTCGGATTCCTGCCGGCCGACCAGATCCGGTTGCAGGTCGCCGAAGGCCGCCGTGCGCAATTGCCGATCGGGGATACCGTGTCGGTGGGCCGGTTGCTGAGCGAGTTTGTGGAACTGCAGCAGGTTGCGACCCGCAAACAGATTCAGATCATGTCGGAAAACACCCGTTGTCCGGTGACCAAGCCGAAACTGCTGGCCTATGTCGGCGACGATGCCGCCGCCACCGAGCTTTATCGCTCGGAGATTCTCGGCAAGCGCAAATCGGTGTTCGACCTCATGGAGGAACACCCGGCCTGCGAGTTGCCGTTCCACGCCTATCTCGAAATGCTGTCGCTGCTGGCGCCGCGCTATTATTCGATCTCGTCGTCGCCGGCGAGCGATCCGTCGCGGTGTAGCGTCACCGTTGCCGTGGTCGCGGGCGCGGCGAGTTCGGGACGCGGCATCTATAAAGGCACCTGCTCGAATTACCTGGCCGGCCGCCGTGCGGGCGAGACGATCCACGCCACGGTGCGTGAGACCAAGGCCGGCTTCCGGCTGCCGGATGATGCTTCCTTGCCGATCATCATGATCGGACCCGGCACAGGCCTGGCGCCGTTCCGCGGCTTCCTGCAGGAGCGGGCCGCGCGCAAGGCCAAGGGTGCAACGCTCGGCCCGGCGATGCTGTTTTTCGGCTGCCGTCATCCCGATCGGGATTATCTCTATGCCGACGAGCTCAAGGCTTTCGCGGCTGACGGCATCACCGAACTGCACACCGCGTTCTCGCGCGCCGACGGCCCCAAGACCTACGTGCAGAACCTGGTCGCGGCACAGCAGGATCGGGTCTGGAGCCTGATCGAAAACGGCGCCATCATTTATGTCTGTGGCGACGGCGGCAAGATGGAGCCGGACGTCAAGGCAGCGCTGGTTGCGATCTATCGCGAACGCAAGGCGGCGGACGCGGATGCGGCGCTGCGCTGGATCGACGATCTCGGCGCCAGGAACCGCTACGTGCTCGACGTCTGGGCCGGGGGGTAACGCCGCGCCTTACCGCGGCGGCAGCCGCTCGAAGGCCGGCAGGCCGTCGGGGATTTGATGGAAGGGCTGCTTGTCGATGGTGTAGATCGCCGCCTGCGGGCCACCGAAAAGGCCGGGATCGTCGAGCGTGCCGACTTTCAGTACCAGACCGGGCAGGCCCGGCGGCCGGGTGACGACATGGGTGCCGCATTCGGCGCAGAATTCTCGCGTTACGGCGCCTTCAAGATCGCTGCGCGTAAATTTTTTTGGTGTGCCCCTGGTGTAGCTGAAGCCGTCGAGCGGCATCAGCAGAAACATGTTGGGCGAGCCGCCGCTGATATATTGGCATTCGCGGCAATGGCACTGCGCCTTGAACATCGGCTTGCCCTCCGCCGCATAACGCAGTGCGCCGCAATAGCATCCGCCTTCCAGCTTCATGGTGTTTTCTCCTGTCGTGGTGGCGTTTCATCAAACTAAAGCTGCACATTGGCGGCAGCCGCATTGGCATGCTTGTCGATCGCATCGATGATCTCGGGCCACATCGGGATCGGCAGCGCGTGGCCCATGCCTTTGATCATCAGAAGCTTGGCGCCGGGAATCGAGGCCGCGGTGTCCTTGCCGCCCTCCGGAGGCACCAGCGGATCGACGGTGCCATGAATGACCAGGCTCGGCGCCTTGACCGATGCCAGCCGCTCCTTGCGGCTGCCCGATGCGAGGATGGCGCGGAGCTGCCGCGCGACGCCGGCCGGGCTCAGTCCGCGCTCGAAGGTGCGTTCGGCGCGCGAGCGATCGAGCGCTTCGTCCTGCGGGAAGCTGCCGACGCGCAACACCTTCCAGGTCTGCGCAAAGCGTTCGAAATATTCGTCCCTGGTCTTCGGCGGCGGCGCCATCAGCACAGCGGCGGCCTCCCGGCTCGGCGGCGGCAGTTTTGGATTGCCGGTTGTCGACATGATCGACGTGAGCGAGCGTACCCGTTGCGGAAACGAGATCGCCGCTTCCTGGGCGATCATGCCGCCCATCGATGCGCCGACCAGATGCGCCGAGATGATGCCGAGCGCATCCATCAAGCCGATCACGTCCAGCGCCATGTCGTGCAGTCGGTAGGGTGCGGCGACCGGGATTTTCAGAAAGCGCAGCTTGAGCAGTTCAACCGGACCGAGGCGCTTGCCGCCAGTCAGTTTGCTGGATTGGCCGATGTCGCGATTGTCGAACCGAATGACGCGAAAGCCGCGAGCGGCCAACTCCCGGCAGAAATCGTCATCCCAGTGGATCATCTGGGCGCCCAGCCCCATGATCAGCAGCATCGGCTCGGCGTCGGCATCGCCGAAGATTTCGTAACAAAGGTCGATGCCGTTGGCGCGGGCGAACTTCGGCGGCTGGTGGGCGAGTGAGTTCACCGGGCTGTTCCCTCGGAAATGGCATTTCGATGAGGAATCTATGACACGGTTTCGGCTGGCGCAGAAGGCTTGCCGACGGCGGAAGGCCGACAAATCGCGGCCGCGACGTTGACCGCCTCCGCGCAACAGTGTGGTATGGCCAAAACCGGCGAGATATTCATCGTCGTCCTTTTCGGGGAGACGCCAATGGCAGACAAGAGCAACGATCCGGTCGCGATCTGGCAAAACATGATCGGCGAGATGGAGAAGGGATTCAATTCCTTCGCCAACCAGGCGATGGCGTCGCCGGAATTCAGCAAGGCCGTCAACCAGGTCGGCGGCGTTACCGCGGGCGCGCAAAAGCAGCTCGGCGATCTCATGGAGAAATATCTCGTCAGCATGAATCTGCCGAGCCGGGCGCAGATGGTCGGCATGGCCGAGCGGTTGCAGTCGATCGAAGGACAGTTGAACGAGATCAGGGCGCTGCTGCACCAGGTCCATAATAATTCCAGCGCGCCGGAAGGCGGCTACGCCGCAGCACCCAGGCCGCCGCGGACCAAACGCCCGCCGGGCGCGGGTGGAGAGAAAAAATGAATACCGCGGCGCCGCTCGATCTGGCGTCGATTCCGGACCGGATCCAGTCTGAGGTGCAACGCGCGATCCAGCGCAGCATCAAGGGCGTCGAATATTTCGCCTCGTCGGGCCCGTCGCTCGGATCGACGCCGAAGGATATCCTGCACGCTCGCGGCACGCTCAGCCTGTATCACTACCGGCCGTTGTCGGACGAGATCTACCGCGTGCCGATCCTGATCGTGATGGCGACCACCAACCGCGGCTACATCCTCGATATGGTGCCGGGCCAGAGCTTCATCGAGTTCCTGCTCAAGCGCGGCTACGACGTCTACATGATGGACTGGACCGCGCCGAAGCCGGAAGAGAAATCGCTGCGGATGGAGGACTACGTCCTCGATTTCATCCCGGATTGCGTTCGCCGCGTGCAGCGCGATTCCGGCGAGACTGACGTCACGGTGATCGGCTATTGCTTCGGCGGCGTGCTGTCGCTGCTCTACGGTTCGATCTTCAACGACGGGCCAATGAAAAATCTGATTTGCTTCACCACTCCGATCGATTTCCGCGAGATGAAGCTGTTCCAGAATTTCTCGGACAAGCGCTATTTCGACGTCGACCGGCTGATCGACAGCGTCGGCAATGTGCCGCCCGAGATGATCCTTTCTTCATTCGAGATGTTGCGGCCGGCCTCGCGCGCCGCGAGCCAGGTGCAGCTATGGGATAACATCTGGAACGACGAATACGTCAAATCGTACCGCATGTTCGATCGCTGGGCGACCGATACGCTGCCGCTTGCCGGCGAGTATTTCCGCCAGATCACCCAAGACCTGATGTGGGAAAACAAGCTCTACAACGATGCGATGTCGGTCGGCGGCCGGCCTGCGGATATTTCCAGGATCACGGTGCCGATCCTGCATGCGGTCGCCGAGCACGATCACATTGTTCCCTACGACGCCGCCAAGCCGCTGATTCAAAAGATCGGCTCGTCCGACAAGGAAGAGGTGATGCTGAAGGGCGGTCACGTCAGCCTTGTCGCCGGCGCCAACGCCATCAAGCGGCTGTGGCCGAAACTGGATACCTGGCTCGGTGAGAGATCGACATGAGTAGCGAAGCACGTTCCTATCCACGCCGTGTGGCCACCGAGGCCGGCGAGATCGAATTCCGGTTGATGTCGCCGGCCGATGAAGCCGCCGTGCTCGATTTTGCGCGGAAGCTGCCGGTGCATGATCTGTTGTTCCTGCCGCGCGACATCAGCGAGCCGAAGGTGCTGGCCGCCTGGATCAAGGAGATCGAGCGCGGCGCGATCACCAGCCTGCTCGCGGTGAAGGCGGGCAGGGTGGTGGGATGCGGAACGCTGGTGCGCGATCCCCTGTCGTGGTCGCCGCATGTCGGCGAAATCCGCAACGTGGTCGCCTCGGATGTGCGCGGCCAGGGGGTCGGACGGGCGCTGTCGCAGGAGATCTTTGCCCTCGCCTTGGGCGCCGGCCTTGAGAAGCTGGTGGTGCAGATGACGGTCGATCAAACCGGCGCCATCGCCATCTTCGAAGGCCTCGGATTCAAGGCCGAAGCGCTGCTGCGCGACAACGTCAGGGACAAGGCTGGCAAAAAGCACGATATCGTCGTGTTGGGACACAACGTAGCGCAGGTCCGGGCCCAGATGGAGGCCTATGGCCTGCCGGACGCCGTGCAGCCCTAAAGCGCTTCCAGCAGGGCGTTGAGCCGGTTTATCGGGCAGATCGCATAATCGCCGAGCAGATCACGAATTCGTGATATCGCATCGCAACATTGATGTTGCGGCGCACCATGGAATGTGAGACAACAATCTCGCCCCGGGCCAATCCGGACGGGGTGAGCCCATAGCTCAAACCTGAGGATGGAGAAACCCAATGACCACCGAAACCAATTCCGTGCTGAACACCGTCAAGGAAGCTTTCGCGCCCGTCACCGACGCGTTGAAGAATTTCCAGAACATGGAAGTTCCCGAGGCTGCCCGCGAGTTCGTGAAGAAGCAGGCCGAGACCGCCAAGGTGCGCGCCGCTGACCTTTACGCCGGTTCGGAGAAGGCAACTGCCGTGATCGAGACCGCCGTTACCGGTTCGGTTAGCGAAGCTGCCAAGATCAGCCGCAACATCCAGCAGGCGATCTATCAGGACGCCGAGGCATTCTTCGCCGGCATCGACAAGCTGGCATCTGCCAAGTCGCTCAACGAAGCGGTTCAGATCCAGTCCGATATGGTCCGTGCGCGTGGCGAAGTGCTCGTATCGCGGGCGAAGTCCACCACCGAATATCTCGGCAAGCTCGTCGCCGACGGTGCGAAGACCGCCCAGGACAACTTTTCCAAGATCTACACCAAGACCGCCTGATCGCGATCGACTGATCTCGCGGATAATTCAAAGGCCCGCTTGAAGCGGGCCTTCTTTTTTGCCGCGCAGCCCCGATCGATCAATATAGACCCTCATGGTGAGGAGGCGCTCTTGCGCCGTCTCGAACCATGAGGCCTCATCCTTCGAGACGCGGCCAACGGGCCGCTCCAGGATGAGGGGATTTTGTTCATCTGAAAGCCGGCATGACCACGTCAGGCACCTTTTCGTTCGACGCTCCCGGTGACGCTGCGCGCGCTGCCGAGCTCAGGCGCGTCAAGGTGCTGGCCACGCTGGTCTTGACCGGCACGCTGGCGCTGTTCGTGACCGCAAAGGCGTTACTGCCGGTGCATCCGGTTTTCGGCTTCATCGCGGCTTTCGCGGAAGCCGCGACGATCGGCGGCCTCGCCGATTGGTACGCGGTGGTCGCGCTTTTTCGCAGGCCGCTGGGATTGCCGATACCGCATACCGCGATCATCCAGAGCAATCAGCACCGCATTGCCGACAAGCTCGGCGAATTCATCGAGGTGCATTTCCTCGAAGCAAATCCCGTCAATGCCAGGCTGCGCCAGATCGACTTCGGCAGCTTCATTGCCGACTGGCTGCGCGACCGCAAGCGCAGCACGGATCTCGCCCGCTTTACGCTGCACCTGTTGCCCGAGGCGGTCTCGGCGACGGAAACCTCGGGCCTGATGACCTTCATCGCCCGCCGCATCACAACCCAGTTGCAGACGGTCGATCTCGCGCCGCTGGTGGCCGGCACGCTGCGGGCTTTCGTGGCCGAGGGCCGCCATCAGGGGCTGCTCGACGATATCCTGCGCGCGGTGCACGAGTCGCTGACCCAGCCGGAAACCATGACGATGGTCCGCGCGAAAATCCGCGACGAATTGCCGACGCTGCTCAAGCTCTATCGCACCGATGCGTTTCTGGTGAAGAAGATCGTCGCATCCGCCACGGCATTCTTCGACGATGTCCGCAACGATCCGAAGCATCCGTTCCGCGGCGAGTTCGATCGCATGGTGCTGTCGTTTGTCGACAAGCTCGGCAGCGACCCGGCCTATGCCGATCGCGTCGATGGATTGAAGCGCGACCTCTTGGCGCGTCCCGAACTCGGCGATCTTGCACGAAACGTCTGGTCGAACGCGCGGGACTTCATCGAACGCAGCGCGACCGGCGAGACCCAGGTGCTGCAGCAGCTTCTGGCCAGAATGTTCATGGCGGCCGGCGAGACGCTCGCCGGTGATTTCGAATTGCGCGCCGAGATCAACAAGGGTCTGGTCACGGTGCTCGGAAGTTTCATCGCCGATCAGAAGAGCGGCGTCTCCGGCTTCATCTCCGATCAGGTCAAGGCCTGGGACATGGGGCAACTGATCTCGCTGATCGAAATCAACATCGGCAAGGATCTGCAATACATCCGCTTCAACGGCTCGCTGATCGGCGGGCTTGCCGGACTGGGGCTCTACACCATCGAATTCGTGCTGCGCTGGCTGTGACTTTTAGATCACTGAGGCCGTTTTAAGTGCAGGGAGCTATTGTCCCCCGCAAGTTCCCCCGCTTGAATGATGGAATCAGCGTCATAGCTTGATTCATAGATTGTTGCGTTGCGGTACGAGCGTACGAGATTTAGCTGTTTCAGATTGATCGATGAGGCGCCCGCTCGAGGCCCCGCCAGGAGAGGAAATTCGATGTCCGCCACTGCCCAGACGCTGCGCCCGCCGTCGCGAACCCTGATGTTTCTGGAAGGGCGCGCCATCCACGAGCTCGGCGCGTTTCTCGGCGCATTGCCGCTGCTGAGCCTCGCGCCACGGGGCGACGGCCATCCGGTGCTGGTGTTGCCCGGGCTGGTCGCGTCCGACACCTCGACGCGTCCGCTGCGCAGCTTCCTGAAGAACCGCGGCTATGCGGTCAGCGGCTGGCGCCAGGGCCGCAATCTCGGCCTCCGCGAAGGCGTGCAGCACGCGATGGTCGATCTGGTGCATGAGCTCAATGATAATCATGGGCGCAAGGTCAGCCTGGTCGGATGGAGCCTTGGCGGCCTCTATGCGCGTCAGCTCGCCAAGATGATGCCGGATCGGGTGCGCTCGGTGATCACGCTCGGCAGTCCGTTTGCCGGCAGTCCGAAGGCAACCAATGCCTGGCGGGTCTATGAGATGGCGAGCGGCCGCCGCGCCGACGAAGAGGATCGCCGGTTCGGCGGGGCGCTCTCGGAGACACCGCCGGTGCCGACGACGGCGATCTTCAGCCGCACCGACGGCATCTGCGCGTGGCAGGGCTGCATGGAAAAACCGTCGGTTCGGTCGGAGAACATCGAGGTCGAAAGCAGCCATTGCGGCATGGGTCATCACCCTGCGGTGGTTTACGCGGTCGCCGACCGCCTGGCGCAGCCCGAAGGCAAGTGGGCGGCATTCGACCGCAGCGGGTGGCGCAGCCTCGTCTATCCCGATCCCGCCAGGTGATTCCGATTCCGCGAGAGGTAGAGACGGCGCGAACGTTGCTCACCTCGCGCCCCGCAAGCGGGGTGAGGAGAAGCGATAGGCGCCGGCTGCAAGCCGGCGTTGTCGTGAATCCCGAAAACGCGCTATGCGTGGCGGATGGCGCATCCGCTTGCCCGCATCATCGAACAGCTCAAGCGCGAACCCTCGCGCACCGGCTCCATCGTCATCACGCTGTTTGGCGATGCGATCGCGCCGCGCGGCGGGTCGGTCTGGCTCGGCACGCTGCTGGCGTTCTTTGACACCATCGACATCGACAGCGGCGTGGTGCGCACGGCGATGTCGCGGCTTGCCGCCGATGGCTGGCTCGAACGCAACAAGGTCGGCCGCAACAGTTTCTACCGGCTGGTCAAGAAGGGTCGGCAGACCTTCGATACCGCGACCCGGCATATCTACGATACACAAATCTCGGACTGGACCGGGCGCTTTGAACTTCTGCTGATCGGCAGCAGCGAGGATCGCGACGCTTCCCGGGACGCGCTCAAGAATGCCGGCTTCGGTAGCCCGCTGCCGGGTGTGTGGGTCGCACCATCAGGCGTTCCCGTTCCCGAGGAAGCCGCGCGCGCCATTCGTCTGGAAGTTTCGGCCGAGGACGACAGCGGACGCCGGTTGCTGAGCGAGAGCTGGCCGCTCGATCGCACCGCTGACGCCTATCTGAAGTTCATGAAGACCTTTGAGCCGTTGCGGGGGTGGATCGACCGCCGCGAACAACTCTCGGACGCCCACGCCTTCACGGCGCGCATTTTGCTGATCCACCATTATCGGCGGGTGGTGCTGCGCGATCCGCTGCTGCCGACCGCTCTGCTGCCAGAGGATTGGCCGGGCCGGGCCGCCCGCCGGCTTTGCGGCGACATCTATCGCGGGCTGCTTGCCGCTTCCGAACGATGGCTTGACCTGAACGGTTCGAACGAAAACGGTCCCTTGCCGGCGGCCGGGGCGGAACTCAGGCGGCGGTTCGAAGGTGCCTAAATATGTTACAAAAACGGCTTGAGTGTTTTATTTTTTGATATATATCAAATCTCGCTTCCATGGAGATCGGCCATGTACACTCAAGCGCTCAACAGTTCCGAGCCCGAAGACCGCTCAATCGAGGACGCCGACCGCGCCGCGCAGTTTCAGGCGCGCATCGACGCCGAGGAGCGCATCGAGCCGAACGACTGGATGCCCGCCGCCTACCGCAAGACGTTGACGCGGCAGATTTCGCAGCACGCGCATTCGGAAATCGTCGGTATGCTGCCGGAGGGCAACTGGATCACGCGCGCGCCGTCGCTGCGCCGCAAGGCGGCCTTGCTCGCCAAGGTGCAGGACGAATGCGGCCACGGGCTCTATCTCTACGCCGCGGCCGAGACATTGGGCACCTCGCGCGAGGAGCTGGTCGACCTGATGCTGGCCGGCAAGGCCAAATATTCGTCGATCTTCAATTACCCGACGCTGACCTGGGCAGACATCGGCGCGATCGGCTGGCTGGTCGATGGTGCGGCGATCATGAACCAGATTCCGTTGTGCCGCTGTTCCTATGGTCCCTATGCGCGCGCGATGATCCGCGTCTGCAAGGAGGAATCGTTTCACCAGCGGCAGGGCTTTGAGATCATGCTGACGCTGGCGCGCGGCTCGGAGGAGCAGAAGGCGATGGCGCAAAGCGCGCTCGATCGCTGGTGGTGGCCCGTGCTGATGATGTTCGGCCCGCCCGACAAGGCGAGCCAGCACAGCGACACCTCGACCAGATGGAAAATCAAACGCTTCTCCAATGACGAACTGCGGCAGAAATTCGTCGATGCGACGGTGCCGCAGGCGCAGTATCTCGGCCTGACCATTCCCGATCCCGGCATGAAACAGAACGAAGCCGGACATTGGGAGTACAGCGCGATCGACTGGGAAGAGTTCAACCAGGTGCTTTCAGGCAATGGTCCGTGCAACCGCGATCGCCTGGCGGCGCGGCGCAAGGCCCATGCGGAAGGCGCCTGGGTGCGCGAGGCGGCCCAGGCCTACGCCGAGAAGCGCAAGCAAAGGCTGGCGGCGTAAGCCGCAACCAGAATCAGGGAGGTCACGATGACCACACCGAACGTTCCGCTGTGGGAAGTCTTTATTCGCAGCCGCAACGGCCTTGCGCACAAGCACGTCGGTTCGCTGCATGCCAGCGACGCCACGCTGGCGCTGCAGGCCGCGCGCGACATCTACACCAGGCGCGGCGAGGGGCTATCGATCTGGGTGGTGCCGTCGAATGCGATCACGGCGTCCGATCCTGCCGAGAAGGGCATGATGTTCGAGCCCGCGGAATCCAAGATCTATCGCCACCCGACATTCTACGACGTGCCCGACGAAGTCGGACATATGTAACGCTAACCCCTCATCCTGAGGAGCGTTTCCCGAGGTTTGAAATCGTCATTGCGAGCGCAGCGAAGCAATCCATGCCTAACAAAGACTGGATTGCTTCGTCGCTTCGCTCCTCGCAATGACGAGTCGGCACAAACAGGTTGGTGAACATGGCTGCCGCTTCCATTTCCGTTACCGAAACGCCGCTGGTGCTGTACGCGTTGCGCCGCGCCGACGACGCGCTGATTTTGGGACATCGGCTGTCGGAATGGTGCGGCCATGCGCCCGCCCTGGAAGAGGACATGGCGCTCGCCAATATGGGCCTCGATTTGCTCGGCCAGGCCCGTGAGCTTTATTCTTATGCCGCTGATGTCGAAGGCCAAGGCAACGACGAGGACAAATTCGCCTATCTGCGCGACGTCAGGCAGTACCGCAACCTGTTACTGCTGGAACAGCCGAACGGCGATTTCGCGCGCACCATGGCGCGGCAGTTCTTTTATGCGGCGTTTGCCGACCTCTATTGGCGCGCGATGATGAAATCGACCGACGCGACACTGGCGGCGATCGCGGCCAAGTCCGAGAAGGAAAGCGCCTATCACCTAAGGCATTCCTCGGAATGGATGGTCCGGCTCGGGGACGGCACCGAGGAAAGCCATCGCCGCGCGCAAGGTGCGGTGGATGACCTCTGGGCCTATACCGGCGAGATGTTCGGGGTCGACGAGAGCGAGCGCGCCCTGATCGAGCGCGGCGTCGCCGTCGATCCGGCGACGCTGCATCCGCAATGGCTGAAGACGGTTTCGAATGTCGTGGGCGAAGCGACATTGGCGCTGCCCAAAGGCGGCTGGATGCAGCAAGGCGGCCGTAGCGGCAGGCACAGCGAACATCTCGGCCATCTGCTTAGCGAACTGCAATCGATGCAGCGGACATTTCCGGGGGCCACATGGTGACCGTTATACGCAACGATGCCGATCTGCGGCAACGCGCATGGGATGCTGCGGCGGCCGTGGTCGATCCTGAAATCCCGGTTTTGACTATCGCCGATCTCGGCGTGCTGCGGGATGTCGCGGTCACCGACGGCCACGTCGAAGTCGCGATCACGCCGACCTATTCCGGGTGCCCCGCGATGAATATGATCACACTGGAAATCGAGCTGGCGCTGGAGCGCGAAGGGTTTCGCAATTCGAAAGTTCGCACCGTGCTGTCGCCGGCCTGGACCACCGACTGGATGAGCGAGCAGGGCCGGCAGAAGCTTAGGGAATACGGCATCGCGCCGCCGCAGGCGGCGAGTTCCCGCCGCGCATTATTCGGCGTGCAGCAGGTCGCGTGCCCGCAGTGCTCCTCGGAGGATACCGAGGTGCTGTCCGAATTCGGCTCGACCTCCTGCAAGGCGCTGTGGCGCTGCCGAAGCTGCCGCGAACCGTTCGATTATTTCAAATGTCACTGAGGTCGTAATTCAAGTCGTCATTGCGACCCGTTAGCTCCTCGCAGTGACGGGCAGGTTGAGAGTCCAGGAATTTCGATGTCACAAATCCCCCGTTTTCATCGCTTGGCCGTGAACGATCTGCGCCGCGAAGCCGCCGATGCGGTGTCGCTGACGTTTGCTATTCCGCAAGAACTTGCGGACGACTACCGCTTTGCGCCCGGCCAGTATCTGACCTTGCGCACGACAATGGACGGCGAGGAAGTGCGCCGCTCCTATTCGATCTGCTCCGGACCCGACGACGGCGAGCTGCGGATCGCGGTGAAAAAAGTTGATGGTGGCGCGTTCTCAAGCTGGGCCGCCGACGAATTGAAGACCGGCGATGAACTCGACGTCATGACGCCGACCGGCCGCTTCGGCGTCGCGCCGGCGCCCGGCGAGGCGCGGCTCTATGTCGGTTTTGCCGCTGGCTCCGGCATCACGCCGGTTCTTTCGATCGTGAGGGGCGTGCTGGTGCGCGAGCCCCGCAGCCGGTTCTTTTTGTTCTATGGCAACCGATCGACCGCCGGCATGCTGTTTCGTGAGGCCCTGGAAGAACTCAAGGACCGCTTCATGGAGCGGCTCTCGGTATTCCATGTGATCTCCGGCGAGGAGCAGGATATCCCGATCCTGCACGGCCGGCTCGATGGCGAGAAGGTGAGGGTGCTGCTGCGCTCGCTGGTGCCGGCGGCCAGCGTCGATCACATCTTCATCTGCGGCCCCACCGGCATGAGCGAGGATATCGAGGCAACCTGCCGCGATATCGGCATTGAAGGGGACCGTATTCATGTCGAGCGTTTCGTCTCGGGGCTCGGCGGCAAGCCGCGCCCGAAAGCGATCGTGCCGGCTGGCGCGCCGGCGAAAGCGACGGCGTCGCTGATCATCGACGGCAAGCGTCGCGAGGTACCGGTCGCCGCGGAGGAATCTATCCTTGATGCGGCGCTGCGGGCAGGGATGGATTTGCCGTTCGCCTGCAAGGGCGGCATGTGCTCGACCTGTCGCGCCAAGCTTGTCGAAGGCGATGCGCGCATGGAGGTGAATTATTCGCTGGAGCCATGGGAGCTCAAGGCCGGTTTTATTTTGACCTGCCAGGCGCGGCCGGTGTCCGACAAGGTTACGGTGGATTACGACCACGTTTAGAGCATGATGAGATTGGATTGATGCGCAAAGGTAACGGCAGCGAGCTCCCTCTCCCCTTGTGGGAGAGGGTTGGGGTGAGGGGTTACGGCCTAACGATAGATCGCAACCCCTCACCCGGATCGCATCTAGCGATGCAATCCGACCTCTC
>Ga0207930_1000021_pt1 | contig 38240 bp, 38 predicted proteins | sample NGESurshal092012_7_FD_184477 | JGI IMG/M metagenome (GOLD analysis project Ga0207930, IMG submission 184477) | Arctic peat soil microbial communities from Barrow, Alaska - NGEE Surface sample 210-3 shallow-092012 (SPAdes) | ecosystem: Environmental > Terrestrial > Soil > Wetlands > Peat ... | reverse complement strand
TGACTCTCGGTTCCAGCGTTCGTACCGTTCCGGCCGTGGCGTTTCGCGGATTGGCGAACACCGCCAGCCCCTGTGCTTCACGCTCTTCGTTCATGCGTTGAAACGAGGCGAGTGGCACTAGCAGTTCGCCGCGCACTTCGAAATCGTGAGGCAGTCCTGCCTTGTCGAGCGTCTTGCCCGGAATCGTCATCGGCACGCTGCGCACGGTCCGCACGTTGGGCGTGACGTCTTCCCCCACCGAGCCGTCGCCGCGCGTGATCCCCAGCGCCAGTCTCCCGTCGGCAAAGCGCAATGCCAGCGACATGCCATCGAGCTTCAATTCGCAGACGTAATCCACCTGTGACTGGCCGGTGAGTTCGTGGACTCGGCGCTCCCAGTCGCGGAGTTCGGCTTCGCTGGTAGTCTTCGCCAGCGAAAGCATGGGAGTTGAATGCCGGACCTTGGCGAACTCTTCGCTGGGTTTGCCGCCCACGCGCTGGGTTGGCGAGTCAGGCGCGATGAGTTCCGGATGCTCGGTTTCGAGGGCGATCAGTCCGTCCATCAGCTTGTCGAATTCGGCGTCGCTGATCTCGGGATCGTCGAGCACATAATAGCGGTGCTCGTGGTAGCGAATCTTGTCGCGCAGCGCGTCGATTTTCTTCTGCACGTCTTTGCCGGCGGAAGGCATTTGGCAATTATAGGAGGCTCGCAAAACCTGTGGCGACCCGGGATACCGCGCTGGTTAACGTAGAATAGAAGTTTTGACCTAGGAGCCTAGTGAAGCACTTATTAGCCAAGTGGACCCTTCTGATTTTGTCCATCCTCAGCCCCCTGGGGATTTGGGGAGTCTTGGGGTTCGCCTTCGTGGACGCTGCCCTGCTGGGCATGCCTCTGGACGCCATTGTGGGTGGCTACGTTTACTCCAACCCCCATCGCTTTCTGCTTTATTCGGCGATGGCGGCGGTCGGTTCAGCGCTGGGTAGCATTGTCATCTACTGGATCGGCTACAAGGGCGGCGAAGTTCTGCTGGTGAAGCGCATTGGAGAGCAGCGCTTTAACAAAATCAAGGCGTCGTTCGATAAGCACGAATTCCTGGCGATCATGCTGCCTTCGATGCTGCCTCCACCGACGCCCTTCAAGCTTTTTGTCTTGTCGGCCGGCGTGGCCGAGATGCGCTTCAGCCATTTTCTTGCGGCTATCTTTTTCGGACGCTTCCTGCGCTTCTGTATCCTGTCGATCCTGGTGATTCGGTTTGGACCACAGATTGTCGGCTTCTTCGGCAACATGGTGCACAACCACGCCAGGCTGGCGATCGCGATTATCGCCGCTGCTGCATTGATCGGCTGGTGGGTCTGGCGCCTGCGCAAAAAGAGAGCGACGCGCAAGAAGGCCTAGCGGGGCAGATGCTAACCGGCTGGTGCGATCTTCGCTGACTTCATCGTATCCGTGAACCCAAAGGAAAAGAGCCGGACGCGATGTCCGGCTCTCTCGCAAAATCGTAACCGTTATCTACCGCGCGACAGTGACGCGTTGTTCCTGGCGATGGCTCACCAGATATCCGATGCCGAAGAATGCTCCTGCGAAGAACAGGTCTGATACCACCGCATTGCGGAAGAACGGCAGACCGGCGACGTAGCACATTGCCAACCCGCTCGCCGTCTTGGGATACATGCTCCAGACCGCCCACACCGCGAAATTGCTCAGCAGGAAGAACGATACCGAGGCGGTCAACGATGCTGCGCTAATGCGCAGGGCTGAGGCATTCTTTGCCAGCAAGCCGCCCAGCAACACGATCGCAGCGTACCACGCCCACGTGACCAGGAGGTCAGCCGAAAACGAATAGGCATACACGCTGCGCGACAGGTACAAGCCCGCCACTGCAAGCGCGGCCACCGGAATCCATATTTCCTTACGTGGCCTGCGAGCGCCGAAATACAACAGCGCGGCGGTTACCGGGGCAAAGCTATAAGGCAGGGGCAGAAACCGTGCGTGCACGGCCACGGCAAAAACGAGAAACAGATATGCCAACATGTTCACCTCAGAAAATCCGCGCGGCTGAAACCGGACGTCTCTTGATTCTGTACGCCACGGCCCTCTGCGTCAAGGGAATTTATCTGTTCAGGAAAAACTATTTGCGAGTGGCGATAATCTCGTTTGCCGCCGCGGGCAGTTCCTACGGATTTTCGTCCGTCGACGGCTTCCGTGAATTCGTCCCTTCTTCCTGAACGCGCAGGTCGGAGCCCACCAGCACCCATCCCCCCAGGTTGCCCCTGCCGCGCATTTCCGGATACTCGAAACGCAGATCCAGAAACCTCACCAGGTAGCCCTTGAAATGGCCTTCCAGCTTCTCGGTTTGGGTCAGCGGAAAAACCGCCCAGTCGAAGTACACGCGCCCGAAATGCGATGCCTTGGCGGCCTGTGTTACCGGCGTCTCTTCAGGCTTGAAAAATGTGCGCGCCTCGGATTGCGCATCCACTTCCGGAGCCATCGAATTCACGGGAACCGTCTGGAAGAAGTTCTCCGTTTCCACCACTCCATGCCAGCGAAACGGGTTCACCCAGTAAGGATATGCTCCCATTTGCACCGGCACTGCCCCTTGGTACAGTACCGATCCCATGGCGTTCAGGGCGCGGCGGTGTTCATAGTCGCGAAATCCCCAGATGAGCACCAGGCAAACCAGCGCGAAAATGGCGCCGCCACGTCCACGGGGCCCCTTGCTGCGCGCACCGATCTCCTGGTTTATCAGCCCGAACAGCGAGGGCATGACCAGCCCGAGAATCAGCGCCACCAGGATGAGCGGCTCGACTATGAACACGATGTCCCACGAGTACCAGCGCCAATTAAACGGCTCGAACAGGCGGATGCCGTAGGCCGTGGTATAGTCCAGCAAGAGATGACTGAGCGCGGCCAGCAGCGCCAGAAAATAGAGGTAGCCCCAGCGCAGGGGAGGCCCGGACTTCCCGGCGGGCCGATGCCGCAACCAAAAATGGTGCAGCAAATATACGAAGCCCAGAGTTGCCGCCGCAACGAACGGAGCACCCACGAAACTATGGGTGATGCCGCGGTGGTGTTGTAGGGCCGAGATCGGTCCCTTGATTGCCCACAGAACATCGAGGTCTGCGGCTTCGGCAGCCAGCACCATGGTGACCGTGGCCAGCGCGGTCTTGCGGTTGAACCCGGCGCGTCCCATGCAGGCGCCAGTCAAGAAATGCGTGACAGGTTCCAAGAATCTCCTCGATGGTTACAGCGACTCCGCATCGGCATGTCCCGTCTTCCCTGCCAGCAGATCGATCGCGTGCGGCAGAATGTGAATCACCGACTGCAGCGAATCCACGGCGCCCTTCGGACTGCCGGGCAGGTTCAGGATCAGCGAGCGCCCGCGCACGCCGCATATCCCGCGGCTGAGAATCGCGAACGGCGTTTTCGCCAGTCCGTCAGAGCGCATCTTTTCCGGGATGCCCTCGATCAGCTTGTAGCACACGGCGCGCGTAGCCTCCGGCGTGACATCGCGTTCGGCGATTCCCGTACCGCCCGTGGTAACGACGAGCTGCACCCGCTCTGCCGACTGCACCAGCGTATCTTCAATTTGCTGCTGCTCGTCGGCGACGATTTGCTGAATGAGCACTTCGAATCCGTGCTGCCGTAAGAGCTCGGCAGTCGCGGGACCCGACAGATCGCGGCGTTCTCCTCGCGCCGCGGAGTCGCTCACAGTTACCACGGCAGCGGTCATCATAGCTTTCTCTTCGCCGCCTTCCGCGTGTAGTCTCCGCTCTTGCCGCCGGACTTCCGCTCCAGCCTGACTTCGCGAATCTCAATGCCCTTATCCAGCGCCTTGCACATGTCGTACACGGTGAGGGCCGCTACCGACGCGGCTACCAGGGCTTCCATCTCGACTCCGGTGACCGCCGTGGTGCGGGCGAGAGTTCGAATCTCAATGCCGTCACTCTTCACTTCGCACGCCACATCGACTTTGCTGAGCGGCACAGGATGGCACATGGGGATCAACTCCGACGTGCGCTTCGCCGCCTGGATGCCCGCAATCCGCGCCACCTCCAGTGGATCGCCCTTGGGATTCTGCGGCAACGCCTCAACTACCTTACGGCTCATCGCAACAAATGCGTGGGCCTCGGCCTGCCGCAATGTGGGGCTTTTGCCGGAGACGTCCACCATCGAGGCGCGTCCGGCATCGTCGTAGTGCGAGAGCTTGCGGGATTGAGTTTTGACCTTTGCCATCGCGTTCAGTACAACAGCACCGTGACGGTTTCTCCCGCCTCGAATTGCTCGCGATCCGGAGGTACCACAATGTAGCAGTTCGCCCTCGCAGCCGCCATCAGGTCTCCAGACCCCTGCCACTTGACCAACTCGACTCCCGGCCTATGCTGCGCTCCATCCAACCTCGCCGGGAGGAATCGCGTCAGTCCAGTCTTCGTGGTCAGCGGAGCATTCAAGATTGCCTGTGTGAAAGGCAACGGTTCAGGCTTCGCCCCTGCCATGGCATCCAGCAGCGGACGCGCGAACAACTGGAAGGTGACCATCGTCGAAACCGGATTACCCGGCAGCCCGAAGAAGGGCGTAGTCTTGCGATCCAGCGCGACTTCCCCAAATACCACCGGTTTGCCGGGTTGAATCGCTACGCCAGTAAAGAAAAACTTCGCACCCAGCGATGCCAACACTTCTTCCACCAGGTCGTACTTGCCCATCGAAACGCCGCCACTCAGCAGCAGGAGGTCCGCATCCAGTCCTTTGCGCAGCAGGACCGCCAGTTCTGCGGCATCGTCGCGCGCGACCGGCAAGATCGCAGGTTCGCCGCCCGCAGCATAAACCTGCGCCGCCAGCGAATAGCTGTTGGAGTTACGAATCTCGTTCGGCCCGGGAGGCAGGTTGACGTCCACCAACTCATCGCCGGTTGCCAGCACCGCGACCCGCGGCCTGCGATAGACCGCAACCTCAGGGCGCCCAACGGCGGCGGCCACTGCCACCACTGCGTGCTGAACGCGAGTGCCACGGCCCACCATCACGTCGCCGCGATGCGCTTCCGCCCCGGCAGGCACCACGTTTTCATCCGCCTTGACCGCGCGCTTTACGGTCACCCTGCCGGCCTCGGATGCGGTGTACTCCACCATCACGACTGCGTCGGCCCCCTCCGGTACCGGTGCCCCCGTCATGATCTCGACCGCCTCGCCTGCGCGCAAATTGATGCCACTCTCCTCGACATTGGCTCCGGCTTTAATCGTGCCGACGCACTTCAATCGGGCCGGGACCGTTTGCACATCGGCCGCCCGTACTGCATACCCGTCGCGGGTTGCGCGCGGAAACGGAGGAAAGTCCCGGTCAGCGAGCAGGTCCTCGGCCAGCACCAACCCCACTGCATCGAGCAGGCCGGTCAACTCCGGCGGAGTCGGCGACAGAGTGGCAGCATGCTGTTCCACGGCTCGCCGCGCGTCCGCGAAAGACAGCGGCTGGTTAGCACATGATTCGGTCATCGAAACACGTTCCTGCGGATTTTACTGGACGCGCCCCAGCCGGCCAAACCGCGACCACGTCGAGTCCATGAAAAAAGGGCGGCACGCGGCCGCCCTCGCACCCTGCTTTGTTCTGCTTACGGATTCTTTTTAGCCGGAGCACTCTTCTGCTTGCCGTATGTGGTCTGGACCGTCGCTCCAATGCTAGCCAGCATATCTTTTGATGTCTGGGCATACTTGCCACTGGGGTCTAGTTCCAGGTACTTGTTGAAGGCTTCAGCCGTGCCCGGAGGAGCGATCATTTTGCCGCTCTTATCCATGGTCGCTTTACCAATCATGTTGACGCCCTTCCAATAATAGGCGTCGGCACGAGTGGGATCGGCCTGGATGGCTTTGTCGAAGGCGGCGGCGGCCTCATCGACCTTCCCTGTATTGGTAAAGACCGCACCCTCGTTGAAGTAGTATCTGGCAGCGTTGGGAGGATCCGCCTGGGCGGCTGCGGCGTACTCGGCGACGGCCTTCTCGGTTTGACCCGACTTGGCGTATGCGTCAGCCAATCCGTCATGATAGGCGCCGCTGTTGGCATTGATGGCCAGTGCCTTTTGGTATGCGTCAATGGCTTCGGGATACTTCTTGGCGCCACGGTACGCATCCCCCAGATAGGCCCACAACAGGTCCTTGGTCGGTTCGCTGGCCGTCGCTTCCTGCAGAATCGTGATCGCCTGATCGTAATTACCCGCCTTCTCCAGGTCGCGCGCTTCCGCAAGTTTGGCGTTCAGGCCCTTGATCTTCTCATTCGACTTCTGGGCCTCCTGCTGTTTCTTAAGCTGCTCTTCCGTCACGCCGGTCTTGGCCATGGCTTGCGCCAGGTCCTTCTTCAGGTCAAAATTTACTTCCCTCGTCTCGCCCATGGAGACCGGAACATTTTGGAACGAGTCCACCTTCTGACCATTCTGCATCAGCACAACATCGTAGTTTCCAGGCGTAAGACCAACCGTCTGATATTCCCCGACCTTGTTAGTTTTCATCGTGCTCTTGCGGCCGTTGTCCTTGTTGGTCCATTCGACCACGCCATCGGTGATGGGCTTGCCTTCCTGGTCTTTGCACCAGCCCTTGGCACCCGTCATCTGCGCCACCGCGGAAATTGCGGTCAGTCCTACCAGCAACACCAGCAACGTGACCAGAGTGATGTATTTCTTCATGTTTGCCTCCAGCGCGTGGTATCGGATCGTACTTGTCCTGCCACGATTCCCGGTTGCCACGGCAATATCAAAATCCAAATTTGAATGCGTGAGGATCAATTCACTTCGGCCTGCGATAAATAAGGAATAGGATCGCTGGCTCCCGCCGCCGCAAAGGCCCGCATCCGCAAGACACAACTGTCACAGACGCCGCAGGCCAAGTCCTCCCGGCTATAGCATGACCACGTTAAATCGAAGGGAGCGCATAATTCAAGGCCAAGCCTCACAATCTCAGCTTTTCTTAGCGCGATCAGGGGCGTTTCGATCCGAATCTTGCCCTCTTTTGTCCCTGTCCGGGCGGCTTCATTGAACGCCGCGTAGAACTCCGGACGGCAATCCGGATAGCCAGAACTGTCCTGCTGCACCGCGCCGATATAAATCTTCTCCGCTCCCAGCACCTCCGCCCAACTCACGGCTGCCGAGAGGAAATGCGAGTTTCGGAAGGGCACATAGGTCACGGGAATCTCCGCGCCTATCTCGGCTCCAGCCTGCGGGACCGCGATCTGCTCGTCTGTCAGCGCCGAACCACCGATGGCGCGAAAAAACGCAGTCTGGACGGCCAGCCTCGTTCGGATGCCGAACTTGTCGCAGATTTCCTGAAACGCCCTGCGCTCGCGGCGCTCCGTGCGTTGGCCATAGTCGATGTGCAGGGCCGCCGTATTTTCGGCGCCAAAGTCTCGCACCGCCAGCGCAGCGCAAACGGTGGAGTCCATGCCCCCGCTCAGGACTACCAACACCTGCGCTTTCGTGGCACGAGCCGGACTGCCTGCGGTGGAACTCGTCGTCACCATTCGATATCGGCCCTGGCCTGCACTGCGAGTTTACACACCCTTCAACGAGGGTTCCCAGATGAACTTATGAATCTGCAGCCCCAGTCGCGCATGCAGCCCGTCGGCCAGCATCCACTCCGCCAATTCGCGCGGGTCCAGCAGGCAATGCGACACGTCGCGGCTGCCGGTCGCATCCTTGCGGAATGCCGGTGACAGAATCACCGATCCCACCCGGGCGTTCAGTTCGTGTGAGCGGATGAAGTCACGCGCAAACTCGTAATCGACGCGGCTGGCCAGCACGAACTTTGCCTCGTCTCGCCCTGTCATGTACAGCAGATTGTCGTGGCGAAACGTGCCGCCCTCGCCGGAATGCGGGCACTTCACATCTACAATCTTCACCACGTGCTCAGGGACTTTATCCAGCAGGCGCTCGCCGCTGGTCTCGAGCAGCACCGTGTATCCCGAAATCAATAGGTGGTTCATCAGCGGAAGCACTTCACGCTCTTGCAGCATGGGTTCGCCGCCGGTGATCTCCACCAGTCCGCCGTCGGGCGAGAGGCGATGCACTTCGTGCTCGATTTCCTCCAACGTCAATGGCTGGCCGCCCCTGAAGGTGTACTCACTGTCGCACCACGTGCAGCGCAAGTTGCACCCGGCGGTGCGCACGAACACGCACGGCAGCCCAGCGTAAGACGACTCACCCTGCAGCGATTTGTAGATCTCGATGATCTGCATGCGGAATTATTCGCTGTAGGTCGCCGTCGTGGTGTCAGTTTCCCAGATGGTGATGTCTTTCACCTGCACGCGTCCGTTGGTCTTGCCCTTCAGGTGCAGGTTGGTCTCATCGTAGAAATACTTGGCGAGGTTCTCCGCCGACGGATTCAGAACATCGAACGGCTGCAGCTCGTTGATCATCTGGTGGTCGAGATAGTTCACCACCGGCCGCAGGACTTCCTTGAGGTCCTTGAAATCCAGGAGCAGCCCCGCGTGGTCAAGGCTCTCGCCCCGCAGGGTGACGCGGACCTTGTAGTTGTGTCCATGGGGCTTCTCGCACTTGCCTTTGTAGTTCCGCAGAAAGTGCCCCGAGGAAAATGTGTCTTCGACTGTTACTTCGTACATGTGCTCCGTCCGCAACGGCGCAAATAGGCGGGATGCGGCTAAACCTCTATTTTACAGGCTCGGGCATAGATTCGCTCGATCCGGCGTGGGGCCGCCAGCGCTAATCCACGTCCGGCCCGTGACCGAAAAACTCTTTCACCGCCCGAATGTCCGTCGCCCGTGCGTACTGCGGCAGGCTGTCCAGAAATACCCGCCCATACTGCTTCTTCAGGATGCGGTTGTCCAGCAGGCACAACAGTCCGCGGTCGTGAAGCGAGCGGATCAGCCTGCCGAATCCCTGCTTAAGCGAAATCACCGCGCTCGGCACCTGGTACTCGAAGAACGCGTTGCCGCCTTCCTCGTCAATCGCCTTGATCCGCGCCGCGACCACCGGATCGTTGGGCACCGCGAACGGCAGGCGATCGATGATCACACAACTCAGCTGCTCGCCTTGCACGTCCACGCCCTGCCAGAATGACGAGGTCGCGAATAGCACCGCGTTGGGAGTCATGCGAAATTCTTCCAGCAACGCATTCTTTGGCGCACTGCCCTGCAGGAGCATTGGAAACTCCAACTCACCCAGGAGCCGATCGTAGAGTTGATGCATGAACGAGTAGCTGGTGAACAGGCAAAACGCCCGCCCCCGAGTAATCTCCAAAAGCTGGCGCACGCGCTGCGACGCCTTCTCCACGAATTGCGGCTCGCGTGGATCGGGCAGGTCCGGCGGGATGTAAAGCACCGCCTGGCTGGGGTAATCGAAATGCGACTGCACAATCAACTCGCGCGCATGCTCGATGCCCAGGCGTCCACGGATGTAATCAAAGCCTCCGCCTACGGCTAGCGTCGCCGACGTAAGCACCGCGGTTTCCAGGTGATCAAACAACGTCTGTCGCAAAATGTCCGACACCGTGATGGGCGTTGCCTGCAGGAACACATTGTGCTGTCCACCACGTGTGCCGCGACGTTCGCCCCTGCGCTCAATCCAGAACACCGTGTTCTTCGCGTTCGACTCCAGGATGAACCCGAGTTGCACCCGCAACTCTTCCACCCGGCGGCACAGGTTGTGCACCTCGTCCGGCTTGTTGGGAATGCTCTGCAACTCGCTATAGAGATGCAGCAGCGTGTTTTGAAATCCGATATATTCGTCGCCGTTTTCCTCCAGAAACTCCGCGCGGTTCTCGAGGGCGAATCGTCCCTCTCCCGGTGGAATCAGCGAAAAGAAAAACTGGGACCGCTCGTGCACCCGCGCCGAGGCTGCCAGCGCCTGTGCCAGCGCAAGATTGGCGCGCCTCAACGTCTGCTCGACATCGCGCAGCAATTCCTCCACCCGGACATTCGAAACTGATACGCCAAAATAATCGGCGGCAACATCCTCCAACTCATGCGCTTCGTCAAACACCACGACACCTGCGTCCGGAAGAACTCCCGCATCAGGTCCGCGATCCATAGCGGCCTTTATCGCCAAGTCAGCGCAAAACAGGTGATGGTTGACGATAATGATGTCGCTTTCCGCTGCCCGCCTCCGCATCTCCGTGATGAAACAGCGATCGAACTGCTGACACTCCGCGCCGATGCAGCGGTCGGTACGCGCGTCCAACTTCGACCACAACTGGCTGCTCTCCGGCATCTCGGACAACTCGGCGCGGTCGCCGGTCTCGGTTGTCTTCTCCCACTCGCTGATGATCTTGAACTGGCTGATCTCCTCCAGCCCATTCAGCACCGGCTGGTCTGTCAGGTCGTAGAGCTTTTTGCGGCATAAATAATTCGCGCGGCCTTTCATGTAGCAGACGCGCAACTCGCCCAGGTGTTCCTGCAGGAATGGAATGTCCTTGAAGAACAATTGCTCTTGTAGCGTTTTCGTTCCGGTCGAGATGATCACCCGCTTGCCCGAGCGGATCACCGGCAGCAGGTACGCCAGCGTCTTTCCGGTGCCGGTTCCGGCCTCGACGATGAGGTGCCGCTTCTCGTTGAGCGCCTGCTCCACCGCCTCCGCCATTTGCAATTGCCCGCGGCGAAACTCGTACGCAGGATGGCTGCGCGCCAGCACTCCGCCCGGACCGAAGAACTGGTATAGCGAGGGAATGCGCGCGACTGACGAGGCGGATTGTGGTGTGGTGGACACGGCGCGCCGACGAATGTCCCTATAATAGCTGTTGAGAGCGGTTTCACAGTGATCGTGCTGCACCCCGAGCACAGCCAGTCCAAATCCGTTTCAGACCGCCGCCGAAAGAGCCTACGTGAGCCGCCGAGTCCATTACGAAGCCCGCACCAAAACACTCCCGGGAGAAATGCCCCTGGCGGGAACGCTGGCCATTGTCGGCCGCCCCAACGTCGGCAAATCGACGCTGTTTAACCGCCTTGTCGGATCGCGCCGTGCCATCGTCGGCGACGAACCCGGCATTACCCGCGACCGTCTTTACGGCGAAGCTGAGTGGGCTGGCCGGACGCTGCGCGTGGTTGATACCGGCGGCATCATTCCCGAAGACAAGGCGCTGATTCCCGCTGAGATTTTTCGCCAGGCCAAGGTCGCGCTGGAGCAGGCCGACGCCATCGTGATGGTGGTCGATGGTCGCACCGAGTTGGCCGCACCCGACATCGAACTGGCGCGCCAATTGATTCGCATGGGCAAGCCGTTGCTGCTCGCGGTCAACAAGATGGACGCGCCCAACATCGAGCCCTACGCGCAGGAATTTCGCCGCCTCGGGATCAAGGAGTTGCTGCCCATCTCAGCCGAGACCGGGAACGGCGTGGCGGAATTGCTGGAACATGTGTTTCGCGTCTTTCCCCGTACCGAGCGCGTCGCCGAAGAAGAAGCGGCAGAAGTCGTCGAAGAAGAGCAAGCCGAGACCGCTGACGGCGTGCCGGTCGAAGCCGAAGAAGAAGAGGCTCCGAAGCTTTCCAAAGTCGCGATCATCGGGCGCCCCAACGTCGGCAAATCCACGTTGTTGAACGCGCTCACCGGCACCGGTCGTGCCATCGTTTCACCCATCGCGGGAACCACGCGCGATGCCGTCGATGAACTCGTCGAGCACGACGGGCAGACCTATCGTTTCATCGACACCGCCGGCATTCGCCGCAAGGGCAAGACCGAGTTGATGGCCGAAAAGCTTTCCGTCGTGATGGCGCGCAAGCATCTTGAAGCCGCTGATGTCGCGCTGATCCTGATCGATGCGGTGGAAGGCGTGACCGCCAGCGATGCCACCATCGCCGGCTACGCGCACGAGAGCGGACGCTCCGTCATTATCGTGGTCAACAAGTGGGACCTGGTCACCACCAATCGCACCGACGGCAAGCCTCCCGCCGATCAGAAGATTTACGAAGAGCGGGCGCGGCGGCATCTTAAGTTCCTAAACTATGCACCTATCGTGTTTGTCTCGGCCTCGACCGGCAAGGGACTCAACAAGCTGTACACGACGCTGGAACTGGTCGCGAAAGAACGTCGCAAGCGCATTGGCACCGGAGCTATGAACCGCTTCCTCGCCAAGGTCGACTTCGAGCGCGCCTCGGTCCCAATGGCGAAGCGAGTGCGCATCTTCTACATGACCCAGGCAGCAGTCTCACCGCCCACTTTCATCCTGTTCACCGACCGCGTGGTGAAACTGCACTTCGCCTATCAGCGTTTTCTGGAGAACCAGATTCGCGAGGCGTTCAGCTTTGTGGGTTCACCTATCTGGATCAAGAACCGCGCCCGCCACGAAGATCGGGACAAGAAATAACTGCTCGTAAGACGGTGACTAGGTCGACGAGGGTGGCGTTACAACGGCGGTCACAACCGGATTTTGCGCTTCCATCCATCCCTGCAACTCCGCCAATGCCCGCTCGCACACCATGGCATGGCGCTGCTTCTTATCGCGAATCCGGGGGCGGGTGTCTTCGTCCAACGCCAGAAGCAAGTCGAACGTAATATTCGCCGGCTGAAAACTCTTCGCGTCGGCATGGCAGATGTAATTCACCAGCGCCCCGAAGGCCGTCGCGCGCGGCGGTGCAATCGGTTCTGCTCCGATCGCCAGCGCCGCTGCCTGCATGCCCGCGAGCAGTCCGGTGGCGATGGACTCGACGTACCCTTCGACGCCCGAAATCTGTCCGGCGAAAAACACGTTGGGATGGTGCTTCATCTGCAGCGTCTCGCGCAACAGTGTCGGGCCGTTGATGTAAGTGTTGCGGTGAATCTGTCCGTAGCGCAGGAACTTCGCATTCTCGAGCCCGGGGATGAGTCGCAGAATCCTCGCCTGCTCGCCAAACTTCAGATGGTTCTGGAAGCCGACCAAGTTGTAGGAATCGGCGCGCAGGTTTTCCTGCCGTAATTGCACCACCGCATACGGAGTGTATCCGGTGCGCGGATCGCGCAGCCCAACTGGCTTCATCGGGCCGAAGCGCAGGGTGTCGCGTCCACGGCGCGCGATTTCTTCGATGGGGAGGCAACCCTCGAAGTAGTTCAGCTTCTCCCACTCTTTCGCATCGACCGATTGTGCCTCGAGCAGCGCGTCGATAAACCGGTTGTACTCCTCCCCGGTCATCGGGCAATTGATGTAGTCGGCGGTGCCCTTGTCGTAGCGAGCGGCCATGTACACCCGCGACATGTCGATGGAATCAGCCTCAACAATGGGGCTGATCGAGTCGTAGAAGTAAAGCTGATCGCTGCCGCTCAGCCGCAGAATCTCCTGTGATAGCGCGTCGGAAGTGAGCGGCCCGCTGGCGACGATGGTGATGCCATCTTCCTCCTGAATTCGCGTCACTTCTTCTCTCACTACGCGAATGAGCGGCTCGCCTTCGATGGCTGCGGTCACAGCTTCTGCGAACCGGTCGCGATCGACGGCCAGGGCGTGTCCCGCGGGAACTGCTGTCTGCGCGGCGATCTCCATCAGCAGCGAACCCGCGCGCCGCATCTCTTCTTTCAGTAGCCACGGAGCAGTGTTCACCGCGTCGGACTTCAGCGAATTTGAGCACACCAGCTCGGCGAAATGTGCAGTCTGGTGCGCGGGAGTCGAGCAGACCGGACGCATCTCGTACAGCTCGACCTGCAGGCCTCGACGGGCGCATTGCCAGGCCGCCTCCGAGCCGGCAAGGCCAGCGCCGATAATGCGAATCTTGGGTGACATGAATCCTGCAGACTGTCGGTATTATACGGACGAGTCACTCGGCGGACCTCGAGTTCCCGGAGGAACAGATTTCGGAGTAGTTGCGCTGCGGAACCCTGGGTCAGGGTATTTCCAGATCCCCCACATACGTGTATAGTTTGTGGCTGCGTCAGAACTGCACCTCAAATCCCCATCCAAACAGGAGAACACATGAGAACACGCACCATCTTGATGACTGTCGCGTTTTGCCTCATCGCAGTAGCACTATCTGTCGCCCAGAACCCGAACATGGGCACCTGGCAGCTGAACGAAGCCAAGTCGAAGCTCGCTCCCGGGTTTACCAAGAACACCACGGTTGTCTACGCGGCCGCGGGTGACAGCATCAAAGTCACCACCGATGGCGTCGACAAAGACGGCAAGCCGATCCACACCGAGTGGACGGGCAAGCTCGACGGCAAACCCTACCCGCTGACCGGCGATCCGACGGCCGATGCGCGCGCCTACACCAAGGTCAACGAGCACACCCTGGACCTGATCAACTCCAAGGGCGGCAAGCCTACTACCACCGGGAAGATCGTGGTCTCCGCCGACGGTAAGACCCGTACCCTGACCGCCAGTGGAACCGATGCGGCCGGGAAGAAAGTCACCAGCGTTGCGGTGTACGACAAGCAGTAAGAACCTCACTGTTCTCTTTGAGTCGCCCACTCAAGCTTCGGCTTGGGTGGGCCTTGTTTTTTGGACCGTCCGTAGGAAAACTGCCAAAATTGCTTTTCACGTGTTGTTTGTTTTCATGAGGTTAGACTGAAATTGCTCGCATGTCATTGATTCCAAGTTTGTTATAGCTATCCATGTCAGCCGTAAGGAGTTATCTCTGCAATTTCCTGCAACCTTCGCGATTTTCCCGCAATACTGTCTCGCCGCATTACTGGTTCATGAACTTTTCTGACAACTACCAAAATTCCTTGGAATCATCGAGTTGGCGCGAATTTTCACGCAAAATAATTAGTTTGTTAGACTTACGGGTAAAATATTCTAATCAAATAACTTAGGGCACTCGATCGACGGGACTGACCCGGGTCGCCGATGCCGTCCGAACTCGTCGATTTCGGCGGGTCGGGCAGGCGCCGAGTTCCGCGCCGGTCATTCGGAGCGGAACATGCCAGCTTCAGGGATAAGGCTTCGAAGAGGGCCGAGTCACGCGAAATCGAACGTCCGAGGTTACGAAGGTAACGAGAATTCCCGGAAAGGAATCGAGTTGGCATCCATCCGAAAGCTGGTGATTCATCACTCGCATCGTGTCGTCGAAAAGGGGAACGACAAGGGTGGGACAGCCGCCCAGTCAGGTCAGGTCCGAAAGAGCTAGCTGGCAGGGGTGGTCGCCCGCCGCCAAAATCAATTGTCTTTAGGCTGGAAGTTCCGTTCCACAGTTTTCATGGGGAGCATGAGGCGGTTGCCGCTCAAGCGCACAAATCCGAACCTCTCATAGAATTTGGCGACGATGTCGCTTTTCGCGTCCACCACGACGGCAAACGACATCACGTTTCGCGTTCCCTGCAGGCTGCGGCGCAGCCCGTCAACCAGCAACAATGCGCCCAACTGCTGTCCTTGATGTTCTTTCGCTACCGCAAGACGTCCCATGAGTGTCACGCCAATTCGCTTGTACTTTCCGGTCCGTTTCTTCAGGTCCTCGGGAAGCTCACCCGCATCGACTTGCTGCGCCGATAACGTGTAGTACCCAAGGACCACATCCGGCTGGGCTTTCCAAACGAGAACGAAGACCGCCGAAAGTTTTTCCCTCATATCGCGCGATGCCCGTTGATGAAAATAGCTGTCGAGTTCCGGGTCCCCACAGTGAAAGGCCGCTCGGTCTTCCTGACCAAGCGGCTTCACCATGTATTTGGGATCGTCTGCCAATTATCCAGCGACCAATCGGTTGTAACGCTTGGTTGCCGACCGCAGCGCCTGGTTACGCCCAGGGGGGCTCAACAGCGTTTCAACGAAGATCCGACGCTCCTCAGCCGTGAGCCGGATCAAGTCGTGGTCCTTGAGGGTCTTCAAGGCCGCGTCCTGCATGGAGTCAACCATGAAGGTCTTCAAGTTGACGCCTCGAAGCGCCGCCGCGCGCTCGAACAGCGTCTTCTGCTCGGGAAGCACACGGGCCTCGATCCGTCCCGTCGCAGTCTGGGCCGACCGGTTCTTGACCGGCTTGCTCGCCGTGGTTGCCATATGGCCCTCCGTTTCAAATCCACATCAAGTGTACGGCTGCCAGACGTACAAGTCAAACAATCTGTACGGCAAGGTGCCGTACTAACAGTTCCGCGCCAAGTATAGCTCTGATGCGGCGTGCCACACTCGCCCGGCAGGCATGCGGTAACTGGCCGCTACCGTCTATCAGCATGCTGGTGATGCGGTGGGAACCCGCACAGCCCAATCCCTTCAAAACCTTTTTCTCTCCGCACAGCGTGTACAGCGCCGCAAGAACAATCGAGCCGCACAGCCGGGGTCCATCATGGACGCCGTTATACCGTCCACCAGCTTGTTCAGCGAGTGCAGGGACGCATGCCAATTTCACGAGTAAACTAGGGATCAATGGCGATCACCAACACCCGCACGCGATGGTCTGAACGGCATATGGAAGAACTGGTGTCGTTGCCGTTTATTGCGGAGTTTGTTTTTCGGAGCCCAAAGAAGCTCGACCCACAGGAGAAGGAAGTTGCGGATCTGATGGTTGTCCACGAGGGTAGTTGCCTTTTGATATCGCAGAAATTGCAGGAAGATCCATTCCGCCGCTCCCCGGAAAAAATGAGCTGTGGGTACGCAAGAACACAAGGGCCGCTGCTGTTCAGTTAATAGGGGCGATACGTACAGGGAATGAAAGACCCGTTTGGTGCGACCATTGGCGTCGCGGAAGGATTGATTTTCCTGAAGGGCTGCCAGCGGTTCGCCACGGCATCGTGTTGGTGGAAACATTTGTGCCCGTTGACTTGGCAATAGAGGCTAGGGAGTTACCACTGACGTATCGTGGGGTACCGATCACCTACTTGTCAGTGAGTGATTTCGTTAATCTGGCACTGGAACTTAGGACCGTCCCGGAGCTTATCGCCTACCTTGATGCGCGTCGCGCCATACCACTCCCCTCACTACATTTCGTGGGAGACGAAAAATGTTTGTTCGAGTTTTACCTGCTCGAGAATGGCACTCTATCGGGTTGCGTCGGACATGCGGACGCAAGGGTAGTTGTGGCCGCGTCAACAAGAACTGCGCCGATTACTCCAAGAAAAGGCTGTGCACGATCGACATAATAAGGTGATGGAATACGTCGCCGATTGTTTGGCCATACGAAACCCTGATTATGCTTCTGGCTTGAATCCAGATATCGTCGCCGCCGCGTTTGACCCGTCGATGCGACGAGCTAACTACATCGCGATGCAGGAAGTGGTAGCAGACCTTCGCCTAAGGGAACGTGCCGAACTAGGTCGCGGACTGCTCAAGGCGGTCGAGCATCTTGCGGACAAAGCGAAAGGGTTTTCTTTCCTGGCGGCGCATTTCACTTCCCGCGATTGGGTTTGGATACTAGCCTCGTCGAAAGACATCAGCCGATCCGAGTTGGTCGGCCGCATGGTGACGCCACTGCTGCACGCAGCCATGGCGCATTACAACAAGTCCAATGGGTTGATTATCGTTCGCCGAGATGGTGGGGGCTTTGAGGTTGGCTTGTCACGACCGGGATTTAAGCCCGGCCCATCGGATTACGCGGCCGGCGAACAAGCATTCGGTCGGCTGCGTGTGACTTCAACACCGCTGAAAGTGGTGTAGCACGCGGCTTAAACCGGTAGGTGGACGACTTTTCGTATTGCAGAATGGCGATTAGCAAATCACCCTCTCATCCCCCACCCTCTTTGTTACCCGCTCGCGGTCGAGGTATTCCAGCAGCGGAATTGCGTACTTGCGCGAGACGCTCGCTAGGTCCTTGAACGAGGCGACGTTCAGTTTTGGGGTCTTGGTCTTCTGCGCCACTACCAACTGGCGCAGACCTTCGAGCGCGTCGCGATGGAAGACGAGATCGTCGGACAGCTTGACCAGCACGCGATCGCGGAGTAGCAGCGTGACGATCTTTTGCGCGCGGGCTTGGTCGATACGCAGCGACGCCAGCACTTCCTTGAGCGCCGGAACCTGCAGTCCGGCTTTGGCGAAGGCCTGTTCGATGGTCTGTTTCGATTCGGCTTCGTCGTCGCGCAGCACTACGCCGCGTCCTGCGCCGCGAATCTGATCGCCTGCGATCTCCAGCTTTTTGTCGCGCACCAGCATGTCGAGCAAACTGCGAAAGACCTCCGGGCCAACGCCTAGCTGCTCGCGCAACTGCTCCTGGTTGATGCCTGCGACCAGCGGATTCTCTTTATGAAACCGCTCCACCGCCGCGAGAACCTGCTGCCGCGATGCGGCGAACCGTTCTGAGGTGAGCAGCAGGCCGTCGCAGAGCACGACTTTCCCGGCCTTTTGTAGTTGGCCCGAGAGTTCATGCACGCGTGCGGGAAGCCATCCGGTTTCGGCGACGGCCTCGGACACCGAGAGTCCGGCCAAGCCACGTCGCGCAATCCGCGCGAGCAAAGCGTCTGCGGCATCTGCCCCCGCCACTTGCTTCACAAACGCCAGTCGCTCTGCCGCCTTCGCCCGCCGCGCAGGCTCTGACGCATCGAGTACCTGCCCGCCACCGATGGTGATCACCGGCGAGAACTGGCGGACGATGAAACGATCGCCGGGCAGCAGCAGCAACGGAGCATCGAGCTTGAGGCGGGCCAGGCCTGACTGTCCGGGCTTGAGCTGCTTGCCTTCGAGCAGACTGACCTCTGCAATCGTCTCGGCGGTGAAGGCGTGCAGATGCACGCGCGCGCGGTCACGCAGTGGCTTGGCCGACGGCAGCAGATTCAGTTCGACACTCACCTGGCTGGTTGGGCGAAAGAGTCCGGCAGCTGTCAGCATCATGCCGCGGGCGAGTTCGCTGACTTCAACACCCGCTAGATTGAGCGCGGTGCGTTGTCCGGCAATGGCTTTTTCGGCGGCGGCTCCGTGTACCTGGACTCCGCGCACCCGCAGCTTCGTCCCACCCGGATGTACTTCCAACTCGTCGTCTTTGCGGACGCTGCCGGAGATCAGCGTGCCGGTGATGACGGTGCCGAATCCCTTCATGGTGAAGACGCGGTCGATGGGCAGACGCAGCGCGGCGTTCGCATTCTTGACCGGAGCCTCGGTCGCCAGCCGCGCTAGTTCGCGCTTGAGTTCGTCGAGCCCTGCGCCAGTCTTGGAACTCACGGCCACGATGGGGGAGCTCGCCGGATCGAGAAACGATTCCTGCAAATACTCGGCCACTTCCATGCGGACCACTTCGAGCGTCTCGGCATCGACAAGGTCGGACTTGGTCAGCACCGTGATGCCGCGCTGCACCGACAGCAGGCGGCAGATGTCGAAGTGCTCGCGGGTTTGCGGCTGTACGGATTCGTCTGCGGCGATCACCAGCAGCACCAGGTCGATGCCTCCGATGCCCGCCAGCATGTTGCGCACGAAGCGCTCGTGTCCGGGGACATCGACGAAGCCGAGCCGCAGATTCTCGCCAGAAGCCGCCTTCAAATCGAGGTTGGCGAAGCCGATGTCAATGGTGATGCCGCGCCGTTTCTCTTCTTCCAGACGATCGGGATCGGTGCCGGTCAGCGCGCGCACCAACGCGCTCTTACCGTGGTCAATGTGGCCCGCGGTCCCGACGATGACGGCCTTCATGCCTCCAGTGTAAACAAGTGTTAATGGAAGTCGGGGAGCGCTTAGGTGGAATAACCTAATAGGCCCCTGATATGCGAGAATAGAGGGTAGAGAGTTGTTGTATGCTGCCGGGTTTACTATGGTTGCGCCGTCTCCGAGGAGAGTTGTGTTCTTCTGGGGGATCGAGGGGCGCCGAAGTGGTTGAGCTCGTGCGTACTTGATCCATACGGATGTCATCCATCGTTAGTCCGCCAAAAACTCCAGCCGGCACTCCTTCGCAAGACGGGCGCCAGGTCGCGCCTTGGGATGCGGCTAATCCGGGCGGTGACATCCTTGTTCCGCACATCCTGTTGCGGCTGGAAGACGACCTCGAACGCGCGCACATGCGCGAGGCGTTCTGGCTCTCGGTAGCCGTCCACGTTCTTGCCGTAATCCTGGTCGTAATGTCTCCCAAGATATTCGGCTTCAAGCCCATCCAGCTCGCGTCGCCTGAAGACATCATGCGGAACAAGCAGTTGACGTACCTCGACATGCCTCCTGACATGCAGACGCCGCCTCCGAAGGTGAAGCCTGACGCTAAGCTGTCGGACAAGAACCGCATTGCCGAGAGCCGGCATCCCCAGATCGACCAGAAGACGCTGGAAGAGATGCGCAAGGCTGGACCTCCAAAGGCGCCGGGGCAGCAGGCTCCGCCTACGGAACAGGCGCCTTCGCAGCAGGGAATCCAGGCGCCACAACCACAGCAGCAGGCGCAGAATAATCCTCCGGTGCAGGACCCTAAGCTCGCGTTGCCGCAGCAAAACGACCAGAAGCCGGCCGTCGATTTCCGCAGCCTGAACGCCAATCTTGGGCAGCCGGCAACACAGACTGCGCGGGCGATGGGGCCCGGCCGTTCTGCCGGATCGTTTGGTGGTGGAGGAGGCGGCGGAGACTACGGCTCCGGACGTGGTGGCAGCGCTCGTACCGCCGGCAATCTTGAAGTCCTCAGCGATACCCAGGGCGTCGATTTCGGGCCCTATCTTTCGCGCGTGCTACAGGCCGTGCGCATGAACTGGTACAACATCATTCCCGAGGCGGCGCGTCCGCCACTGTTGGAACGCGGCAAGGTGTCGATCGAGTTTGCCATCCTGCCCGATGGTAAGGTCGCGGGGATGCATATCATCTCTCCGTCGGGGGACGTCTCGCTGGATCGCGCTGCGTGGGGCGGCATCACCGCGTCAAACCCGTTCGCGCCGCTGCCCGGCGAATTTCACGGACCGTACTTGGCGTTGCGCTTCCACTTTTATTACAACCCCGCTAAAGGGGATATGCAGTAACGCGGCGCGTAAAATGGCGCTGTGGCCAACGAACCGCCGGCAGCGCGCGAGCAACAAACCAGAACACCGGAATGGTATGAGCGGCAGAAGTCGCGCGAGCGCATGAAGCTCACCGGCCTGCTCATTCTGGTGCTGGTGATTCTGCTCATCGCGTTCGTGCGCTTCGGCAAGACCATTCCGTGGGGCGCGGGGTGAATGTCGACACTTCCGTCAACTCCTTATGATCCGCTACTAGTCGTGATCCTCGGACCGACGGCCTCGGGCAAGTCGGCGCTCGCCATCCATCTCGCCGAGAAATTCGCGGGCGAGATTGTCAGTTGCGACTCGGTTGCTGTGTATCGCTATTTCGAGATTGGTACGGCGAAGCCTTCGCGCGAAGATCGCGCTCGCGTTGCGCATCACCTGATCGACGTCGCCGAGCCCGGAGACGCGTTCAGTGCCGGGGAATACGCCCGCCAGGCACGCGCGGCTTTGTCGGCGATTGTGCAGCGTGGGCATCTTCCCATCGTTGTTGGCGGCACTGGGCTTTACTTGCGCGCTTTGCTGGAAGGCTTGTTCCCCGGCCCGCAGCGATCGGACGAGCTTCGCGAGCGCTTGCGGGCGCGTGCGGCGGAGCGCGCTCCAGGATATCTCCATCGCGTGTTGCGCCGTCTCGATCCAGCAGGCGCATTGAAGATCCACCCCAACGATATTCCCAAACTCATTCGGGCGATCGAAGTCTGCCTAACCGCTCGCGGCCCCATGAGCGAACTCTGGCAACAGCGCGGACGCGATGCCCTGGGCGGGTTCAGAGTCCTGCGCATTGGACTGAATCCGTCGCGCGAGAAACTGTATGAGCGCATTAATCAGCGTGCCGCGCAGATGTTCGAGGATGGCTTGGTCGCTGAAACGCGATCCCTGCTGGCACGATTCGGCGATGCGCGCGCCATCACTGCAATCCACTCGCTTGGATATGAGCAGGCGCTGCAGCATCTGCGCGGAGAACTCTCGCTGGAGCAGGCGGTTGCTGCCGCACAGCAGGGACATCGCAACTATGCCAAGCGCCAGATGACGTGGTTCCGCCGCGAGCCTGATGTCACATGGATTGAGGGCTTCGGCGACGATCCCGCCACCACGGCCAAAGCGGCAGCATTGGTTTCGTGCGAACTAGACTCGGCACCCGCGCTCTGACACCCCATTTCGCTTCATGCTATTGTCACTGCGTCATGTTCCGGCGCCCACTTGTTCTGCTGGCAGTCTGCTTCGTCGTCTGCGTGCCCGCATTCAGCGCCACCAGGCCCTCCTTCCAGAAGCCCGCCGCCGTTCATCTCGACAAAGCTGGAGAAAAATGGGCGCAGAAATCGCTCAAGAAGATGACCCTCGAGCAGAAGATCGGGCAGATGTTCATGATCTGGTCGCACGCGCAGTTTCTCAACGTGAACGGCGTGGAGTACGTCACGCTGCGCGACACCATGCGCAAGTATCACCTCGGCGGTTTTGGCGTAACCGTCGAATACGAAGACGGATTCCTGTACAAGAATGAACCACTCGAAGCTTCCATGGTGACCAATCAACTGCAGCAGGACTCTGAGTTCCCGCTCATCTTTGCCGCCGACTTCGAGCGCGGCCTCGGCATGCGTCTCAACGAGGTCACGGGATTCCCTCACGCCATGGCGTTTGGCGCCACCCATAACCTTGACTACGCACGCCAGTCAGGACGCATCACTGCCATGGAAGCGCGGGCTATCGGGGTGCATTGGAACTGGTTTCCCGACACCGACGTGAACTCCAATCCCGACAATCCGGTGATCAACACGAGATCCTTTGGCGAGGACCCGACCCTCGTCGGCCAGATGGCCGCTGCCTACATCGAGGGCGCGCACGAGTACGGGATGTTGACCACCGCGAAGCATTTTCCCGGGCACGGCGACACCGACACTGACTCACATCTTGCTGTCCCGCTGGTGAATGGTGATCGCACGCACCTCGACACCATCGAACTCCCGCCGTTCCAAGCCGCCATCAAGGCCGGAGTCGATGCCGTGCTGGTGGCTCACGTCGCGGTTCCCGCACTCGATTCCGATCCCAAACACGTTGCTTCCATCTCGCCGCCAATCGTTACCGGACTGCTCAAACAGAAGATGGGCTTCAACGGACTCATCGTTACCGACGCGCTGGTGATGGATGGCCTCATGAAACTGTTTCCCGAAGGTGGCGCTGCGGCCTCGGGTCGCGCCGCGGTCGAAGCCGTGAAGGCCGGCAATGACGTTCTACTTCTGCCGGCAGATCTTGACGCTGCCTACAATGGTGTCCTGAACGCCGTGCGTAGCGGCGAGATATCCGAATCGCGCATCGACGAATCGGTGCTCAAAATCCTTCGCGCCAAAGCTTCGGTGGGACTTAACCAGGCGCGACTGGTGGATATCAACGCTGTAACCCAAGTCGTCGCCAAGCCCGACAGCCTGCTCGTCGCGCAAAGAGTCGCCGACAGCGCCGTCACCCTTGTCCGCGACAATAAACAAGTGCTTCCTCTGACCCGCACCCCTCGGGGAACCAACCTGCCCGCTGCTGCGTATCACCCTGCAGAGGACACGCGAGGCCGCGTCCTGGTGCTCATCTTTACCGAAGACAGCCGCTCCGATGCCGGACGTCTGCTGGACGAACAAATGAGACGGCGGATTCCTGACGCCCGTGTAATCTACGTCGACCCGCGGACTGCCGCCGGCCTGACACAGCCTGTGATTGACGCGGTGGATCGCGCGCATAAGATCATCGTGGCGATTTACGAAGTTCCGGTTGCGGGTAAAGTAGTGCCGGGGACTCCCGGCGACGGCAACAGCGTGGCGGTGCAGAGTTCGTCAGCTGGACTGTTGCAGAAGGTTTTGCAGACAGCAGCCGGCAAGACTGTTGTGGTGGCGATGGGGAGTCCTTATGTGGTCTCCCAGTTTCCCGAGGTTCAAACGTACTTTTGCACATTTTCTAATATGCATGTTTCCGAGATCAGCGCGGTCAAGGCGATGTTTGGCGAGATTTCCATGTCTGGCCATATGCCGGTGACCATTCCCAACATCGCAGTCCGCGGCGCGGGACTCAACAGCCCGGCCTTACGTTTCAGTGGAGGATCGGAATGAAAACCGTTATGCGCAGAATTTCAATGGCCCTCGTGTCCGCGGCGCTGGCGATGTCGATCGCGGCGTGCTCGATCCACGTTGACGACAAGGACAAGAACGCCAAGAAGGTTGATATCGATACTCCCCTTGCCAATCTGAAGGTCGATACCAGCGAAGCTTCAACCGACAACGGAATACCCGTTTATCCCGGGGCTACGCCACGGCCCGAGTCAAATGGCGACAAGCACCGCGCTAACGTCAACATTGCAGCAATGGGCTTTGGCCTCAAAGTCATCGCCGCCGAGTACGACACACCCGACTCGCCTGAAAAGGTGAAGGCCTTTTATCTCGACAAGCTGTCGAAGTATGGCAAGGTGCTCGAATGCCGCGGCACTGGTGGAGACCAGGGCTCGAACGCCAAGTGGAACGACAATGAGGAACTCAGTAAGCCGGTCACATGCGACGATACCAAGGGCGACGGATGGGAACTTAAGACCGGCACCAATGGCAACCAGCACCTGGTCGCGATCCACCCGGAAGGTTCCGGCGCGCGCTTCGGTACCGTGCTGGTTCAAATCCACGGCAAAGAGAGCACGCTGTAACGACACGCTGGTCTGTGCTCGCTTGAAACTCGAAACTTGAAACTCGAGACCGGATTGCTCCGGGTTGCGTCAGAGTGTCGCTGCTGTTACGTTTCTCGTCGTGGAACACCTCTGCTATAAGTGCGCGACTTCCATCGACGAGACACTCCCTTTCTGTCCCCACTGTGGCGCGCCTCAGATTCATGTTGCCTCCCCGGAGGAAGACGCGTCGCAGGCGCCAGCGCCATTTTCCGACGATGCGGGACCGCGGCTCGTCACCCCTTCTACGTGGCCTTCGGGCGCTTCGGCCAACATCCAGCAGACCTCCGCGATCCAGTGGGAGCTGGCGTGGAAAGGCGCCCTGCTCTGCGGTCTCGGCGCCGCCGTGCTCACCGCGATGCCCGTGCTGGGTTTGGGATGCTGTCTATGGTTGCTCGGCGCGGGAGCCCTCGCCGTCTGGCTCTATCAACGTCGCGTGCCCGGCAGCGTGGTCACCCCGGGCATGGGAATGCGGATCGGCGCAGTCTCCGGCGCGATCGGGTATGTGGCCACCACCATCTGGAGCGTGTTTCGCTTTGCCTCCAACAGCCAGGAATTCCGCACCGCCTTGCAGGAACAAATGGACAAGTCCCTGGCTGCCAACCCCGATCCCCGCGCCCAGGAAATCATGCGCCAATTCATGGGCAACCTGAACACCCCGCAGGGGCTGGCCACCTTTTTTGTCCTCGTCATGGCGATCATGGCGGTGGTTTTCGTGATCTTCAGCGCCGCCGGAGGGGCGCTCGGTGCGTCTATGTTTGCCCGCCGCCGCGACTTCCGCTAGGACAGCGGAGCATCCCTAACCGAACTCGCGTTTGAAATGGTCGGCAAGGGTTTGGTCCCTCCGTGCCACCACGGCGTCGTTCATGGACTTCCTCACGCGTTCATTCCGGCTGTAAACGGAGAGCGCCTCAACCACAGCTGCAGCTGTAGGTATGCTCTCGGTCTCGACAAGCGAAATGAGGAAAGCAATCGCCTCATCGAGCTTCGATGCTGCCATCGACGCCAATAGAATCTTCTTCGCCGGAATCCCTGCCGTCCTGGACCATTTCTGTCGCAGGACCTCATAGGCAGCCGGAAGACGGGACTCGCCAAGCGCGAGCATTGTGGCCTGTGCCACGTCACCGTCTTTGGAGTCGACGTACTCTGCGACAAAAGGGACGGACTTGACCGGGGAGGCTTCGAGAAGCCCGGAAAAGCATTCGCCTAGTACCGCGGATTCAGCGTCACCAGTCAACACCTTCAACCTAAGCAGGAGAATGCCAGCTTCTCCTCCATTTACGGCCAATGCTCGAACTGCACCAATCCTTGCGGCAGGTTCACGGTCGACCAGTAACTGCATGACCTCAGTCAGCGCGTCGGGATGGCGCGTTCGAACCAGCCCTTGGGCGCTCACTGCCCGCAGCTTCGCTGCTTCGTCGACCGGCGGCCCGAACGACGCTTCCATCTGAACATGCTTAAGGCCCATCAAGTAAGGAGCCGGGTACTCGTAGCTCAGTTCGTAAAGCCCACTTACAATCTCGGTTGTCGCGGCGCAGCGCTTGTCGAGCCGTGGCGCGTCGGCCATGAGCTTGTTGAAAGCCGACACCATGTCGGGAATGAGCGCCTTGATCTGTAATTCCCGGACGACGATCGCGGCCTTAGCGACAACCAAGTTGCTGCGATTTCGCAGGAATTGGCGAACTTCGTCCATCGAAGTTTCCGACGCGGCCGCACGGCGCAATTCACCCAGCCTATCCAGCGAGTGTTCAATCGGATCGCTCTTCGCCATCTCAGATATCTTTCATCCTTCGGAGATCTTTCGCGCGGTTTAGACCGACGATTTGGTGCCTCGTCTACACTACACTCGAACCTTATGACCTTCGTAACCCGCCCGACTTGCTGTCTGCCTCCGCCCGCCGCGCCGCCGCCCTTACTGTCGGATCGTTCGTAGGCATCACCGCTCCCGTCACCCTCTTCCGTGTTCTCCATCACACTTCTGCGTCCCCAGTTGCTCCTCCCCTCACCCATTTCGTATCATTCGGACTGCATGACTAAACCCTCCAGCCGGCCTCCTACTCTTCGCGAGAAATCGCAAATCATGTCCGCCTCCGAAATCGATCGCACCATTGTCCGCCTCGCCCACGAGATCGTGGAGAAGAACAACGGCGCCGACAATCTTGGACTGGTCGGCATCATGCGTCGCGGTGTTCCGCTGGCGCAGCGCCTGGCGAAGATACTCGGGCGCATTGAAAAGTCGGAAGTGCCGGTCGGCACGCTCGACATCACGCTTTATCGCGACGACCTCTCCACCATCGGACATCGCCCCGAAGTGCGCAAGAGCAAAATGGAGTTCGACATTCAGGACAAGAACATCATCCTGGTGGACGACGTGCTCTACACCGGCCGCACCACCCGCGCCGCGCTTGATGCGCTGTTCGATCACGGACGCCCGCGCCGCATTCAACTGCTGGTGCTCATCGACCGCGGGCATCGCGAACTTCCCATCGAAGCCGGATTCGTCGGACGCATGGTGCAGACCACTGACAACGAGATCATCGAAGTCAAATTCCAGGAAACCGACGGCGCTGAGAAAGTGCTGATGGTCGAGCGCGTCGCCGAGGGGCAATGAAGCCGCACCTGCGCTGCGTGCTGGGGACCAATCAACTCACTGTCGCCGAAATCGATTCCATTCTGAAGCTGGCGCGCCGCATGGACCCCAAACGCCCGCCGCAACTCTTGCGCGGGAAACGTGTCGTCCTGCTTTTCTACGAAGCCTCCACTCGCACCCGCACTTCGTTTGAGTTCGCCGCCAAAGCCCTGGGAGCAACGATCACGCTCATTACCGCGACTTCCTCCAGCATCGAGAAGGGCGAGTCGCTGATCGACACCGGATGGACCGTCACGTCGCTCGGGGCCGACGCCATCGTCATGCGGCATCCCAACAGCGGCGCACCGTACCTGCTCTCGCGCTACGTTCCGGTACCCGTAATTAACGCTGGCGACGGACTGCATCAGCATCCCTCGCAGGCGCTGCTCGACGCGCTCACCATCACCAACCATAAGAAGCAACTCAAGGGATTGCGCGTGGTCATCGTCGGCGACGTTTTTCATAGCCGCGTCGCCCGCTCCAACGCAATTCTGCTTTCCAAGTTCGGAGCTGAAGTTATCTTCTGCGGACCACCTGATCTCGTTCCCGACATCTCGGCGACGATTGCTCCTGGCGTTGTAGCCTGTCACGATCTCGATGCCGCGCTGCAGGGTGCGGACGTCGTGATGTCGCTGCGCATCCAGAAAGAACGCCTCGCGGGCAAGCAGATCAGCCTCGAAGACTACATCGCGAAATTCCAGGTCACTCCGCAGCGCATGAAGCTGGCAAAGCCGGATGCGATCGTCATGCATCCTGGCCCCATCGTGCGCGGCCTCGAGCTCGCGAACGAAGTGGCCGACGGCCCGCAGTCGGTGGTGCACGAACAGGTCGCGAACGGAGTCAAGACCCGCATGGCCATCCTCGCAACCGTACTCAAGGCGGCAAAATGAGCACCTACAAAAACCAGAAAGACGAAACTTTGCTCATCGCGGGTGGCCGCGTCATCGATCCCGCCAGCGGACTCGATCAGGAATTGGATGTCCTGTTGCGCGACGGACGCGTGGCCGAACTGGCTGCGCCCGGCCTGCTGAAAGCCTCCGCGCGTGAGACGTTCAATGCCAAGGGTTGCATCGTGGCTCCCGGATTCATCGATCTGCACGTGCATCTGCGCGAGCCCGGCCAATCGCACAAGGAAACGATTGCGACTGGAACGGCAGCGGCTGCTGCAGGTGGATTTACTGCAGTCTGCGCCATGCCCAACACCAGTCCGGTGAACGATACCGTCGAGATCACCCGCTGGATGCAGGCTCCCGAGCGCGACGCGCAGGTGCGGCTGTTTCCCATTGCCGCCGCGACAGTTGGCAGTCAGGGAGAGAAGCTGACGAATTACGCCGCGCTCAAGAAAGCGGGGGCCGTCGCTGTCAGCGATGACGGACGTCCCATCCTCGATGACAAGTTGATGCGTGACGCGCTACTTGCGGCGGGAAAGCTCGGAATCGCGGTGGTGCAGCATGCCGAGGACTCGCGTCACACCGCTGGATGCTCCATGAATTTGGGGCCCATGTCGTTCCGCCTGGGTTTGCGCGGCATGCCCAATTCCGCCGAGTCTGACATTGTCAGACGTGACATCGCACTGGCGCGCGCGACCAAGGCGCACATCCACGTCGCCCACATCTCCACCGCCGAAGCTATGGACGCCGTCCGCCAGGCTAAGAAGGCCGGTAGCCGTGCCACCGCCGAAGTCACGCCGCATCACTTCACCCTGATTGACGAAAACGTCGGCGAGTTCGACACCCACTACAAAATGAATCCGCCGTTGCGCTCGCGCGCCGATCGCGACGCCATGATCGCGGGCATTGCCGACGGCACCATCGACGCAATCGCCACCGATCATGCGCCGCATGCTTTCCACGAAAAGCAGGTCGAGTTCGAGCGCGCCGCCATGGGCATCATCGGACTGGAAACCGCGCTGCCCATCGCCCTCACCGTGCTGCATCGGCACTTTAAGTTGCCGTTGTGGCGGATCGTCGAGCTGCTGTCGTCCAATCCCGCGCGCATCTTCTCGCTCGATGGATTGGGCACGCTCTCGCCCGGGGCCCACGCCGATGTCACCATCTTCGATCCCGCGAAGAAGTGGACGTACGACGCCTCGCAGTCCAAATCGAAGTCGCGCAACACGCCCTACGACGGCTGGAGCTTTACCGGCCGCGTGGTCGCGACCATCGTTGCGGGCAAGATTGTTTACCAGGGCTGAGCTGCAACCCAATTGCGGACTGCCAGCCACCGTAGTCACAGTCAGCAGTGACGATGAGCACTTTGAGAATTCCCAGATTAGGGGTAAAGTGTCTGCCAGTTTTCCGCAGGCCCTTTGTCAGCACAGCTTGTTCCAGAGCTTTGCTTCGAGCGTGTTCGTCGATTCGTTCAACAGGAGGTCTCCCATGCGCCGTCTCGTCCTCGCAGTTTCTCTGTTCACCATCTTGTTTGTGGTTTCCCACACTTCAGCCCAACAGGCCAATAACAGTACCTAACCTCATTCGTTATAGCGGAACCGTGCTACAGCCCAGGAGCGTGGCGGTTTCTTCGCCGATCGTTGGCGTTACTTTCGCCATCTACAAGCAGCAGGAGGGTGGAGCGCCCGTTTGGCTGGAGACGCAAAACGTCACGCCCGACGCAACCGGTCATTACAGCGTGCTTCTGGGTAGCACTACCGCTACCGGATTGCCGAGCGATCTGTTCTCACTGCAGGAAGAGCGCTGGCTCGGAGTACAAGTGCAGGGCCAGCCGGAGCAGTCGCGCGTGCTGCTGGTAAGTGTGCCCTACGCGATGAAGGCGGCCGAAGCCGACAGGTTGGCGGGACACAGTGCGAGTGAGTTTGTCACCACGGACAATCTGCAGACGGCGGTGCAGCAGCAACTGCAGCAGCAGACTCCGAAGGGGGCGACCTCGGTGATCGCGACTGGCACGACCACGAACAATGGGGTGACGCCGATTGTTACTAATCCCGCGACGAACTTTGTGGACAACACGACGAACCAGGTGGTGCAAGTGCAGCAGAACGGTACCGGCATGGGATTGACGGCAAGCTCGCCCAGTAACGTGGCGATTCTGGGAACCCTCAATTACATCGCGAAACCGGGAGTGGTCGCGGGAGTGGAAGGGACTTCTGCGGTGAACGACGGCTATGGAATGTTCGGTTATTCGGCAGCGGCGTCGGGAGGGGTCGGTATTCACGGACGGTCGGACAGCCCGAACGGCATCGGGTTGCAGGGCTGGCCGATTGGCACGGGCGGCATTGCGATCAATGCGACTTCGAGCGCCACCAGCGGCAGTCCGATCGGCTTAGTGGCGAGGGTCACGGCGCCGAACGGCACAGGTGCATTGATCTTGAACGTTGCTAACTCAGTGACGGGCCCGCTCATCCACCGCGAAGACTGGTACGACGGGCGTAACCCAGTTCCTGGTAGATGGCAGCGGGAATGTAACCGCAGCGGGATCGCTCAGCGGCACGCGCCTGATCTCGACGGTGGCGACGGGTATGGCGCCGCTGCAGATCGCCTCAACTACCTTAGTGCCGAACCTGAACGCCAGCCTGCTGGGCGGGAATGCGGCGAGCGCCTTCGCTCCGGCGATTGGCTCGAGCAGCTACATTCAGAATGGAACTGGGCTGCAGACCGCGAACTTCAATATCAGCGGCACCGGCTCAGCCAACAGCTTTAATAGTGCCACGACCTACGGAATCGGCGGGAGCAGTGTCCTCAGTATCGGGAGTGCTGCTGACAACAATGTGTTTCTTGGCTTGGGTGCAGGATCCAACAACGTGCAAGGGTTTGGATCGCGCAACACCTTCGCCGGGTTTCAAGCAGGCTTCAGCAACACCTACGGTGCCAGCAACACTTTCTTTGGAGCATACGCAGGCTATCAGAACAACACTGGGATCCAGAATACGTTCGTCGGACACGCTGCGGGCATCAACAACACAAACGGGAGCGGCAACAGTTTTTATGGCATAGACGCGGGTGCAAGTAACAACGTCGGAAGCAACAACACCTTTTCCGGCAACTCGGCGGGCTTCGGCAACACTACTGGATCGTTTAACACATTTTCCGGCGAGCTGGCCGGCTCAAGCAATACGAGCGGCTCGTTTAACAGCTTTACTGGCCACCAGACCGGATTTAGCAATAACACAGGGTACGACAACTCCTTTTACGGCGACTCGGCCGGCTGGAGCAACGCCACCGGTCATGACAACACAATTTCTGGATATCAGGCCGGCTTTTTCACCAGCAGCGGCAGCGGCAATACATTCTATGGTGCGCAAGCTGGATACCTCAATACCACGGGAAGCAGCGATGTACAGCGATGTATACATCGCAAACCAGGGCCCTGGCTCCGGAACTGAGTCAAATACCATACGGATCGGAGATCCTTCTAGCCAGACTGGAGCTTACATTGCTGGCATCTACGGTTCAAGTTCATCCGGTGGAGTTGCGGTGTACATCAATTCCAGTGGTCAACTTGGAACGCTGACATCCTCCCGCCGCTTCAAGGAGCAAATCCGCGACATGGGCGACAGTACCCGCGCACTGATGAAGCTGCGGCCGGTGACTTTCCTCTACAAGCCTGAGTACGACAAAGGCCCGCGCACGTTGCAGTATGGACTGATCGCTGAAGAGGTGGCCGAGGTCTATCCCGACCTCGTTGCCTACGAAACTGACGGCAAGCCTTACACGGTGAAATATCAGTACCTCGCGACCATGCTGCTCAATGAAATGCAGAAGCAGTATCACCGGAGTGAGGCGCAGGCTGAGGTTATCAAGGCGCAGGAGCAGGAGATTAACGGGCTGAAGGCGCAATTGCAATTGCAAAATGCAGAGTTTCAGGAACGCTTGTCCCGACTGGAGTCGGTCGTCGGGACGCACGTGCAGACAGCCGCTAACCTGCCGCATCAGTGAAAAGCAGATCCCCAGCGGACTGAAGTCCGCGAGGGATGACAAACAGAATGAGAACTGGTGCGTCGTACCTGAAGCTACGCTTTTTCAAGATACCTAGTACGCGAAGTAGGGTCCCGTCCCGCTTGGAGTGCTGGCGCCGTTGATCGCGGTGAACACCGAGCGACCATAGAAGAACGGCACTCCAAAGAGGAAGCCGCCCGTTTTGCCGCCGCCTGGGCCTGCCAGGTTGGAGAATGCTGTGTTGCCCGAAGTCAGCAGCGTGTCTGCATTGCTCACGGTCAAGCTGACCGATCCGCTGGCGCCGTTCGTGCCGGTGTTTGTCACCGCGACGGTCTGGTCGGAACTCGGGCAGTAAAAGGCGGTGTTGGTGGTGCAGCCGGGATATCCCGTAATGGCGGGGCTCAGGAAATAGTTGGCGTTGGCGCCGCTGCTGATGGATCCGGGATAGGCGGCGCTGCTGTAGGTTGAAACGAAGCTTCCGGGATTGAGGCCCGCGACGCTCACTCCGTACACCGTCGCGCTGAGCAGGCCGTTGTTGGGTTGGGTCCCGATGCCGAAGACCAGCGATCCTGTGGCATTCGGCGAACCGCCGCTAAACACCGGCGGCAAGGCGATCAGCGACCCGTTGTTATCGTTGGGGAACATGGTCACCGGGTTTGTCACCTGCTGGCCGATGGCCACCGCGATCGCGCCGCATCCCGACGAGGGACAACTGTAGTAAGTATTTGGCGGCGGATTACTGGTCGCACACGTGTTGCCGCAATCCTGCACCCACAAGCCGATGCCGAGAATTCCGTTGGCCTTGAGCGCGCTGACGGTGCCCAGTGCTCCTCCGGTAGTTTGTGTAGTGCAACTCGGCGGAGCGGTAGAAAAGCCTGTCGGCGCGATGACTTGCACCGGTATCGAAGCGGCGATCTCGCCCGCAACCTGCACTTGCGCCAATGACACCGGACCCCACGCATAACCATCCGGACGCACGTAACATTCTGCCAGGGGATTTCCGTCGGAAGCGTTCTGGCCGGGCAGAGACACGCTGCCAAGAGCGGACGACAAGACGCGGAAGCCGACCGACCCGGTATCGACCAGCACGTGGTCGATGGTCTGACAGGTGGTTGTGCCCGGGGTGCAGACGGTGACGGTTGCGTATGCGCCATTTGGGTAGCCGATGGAGACGCCGTTCACCGTGGGTCCGCCATCGACCGCGAGGGGCGCGGTGTTATTCACATTCACCGTAACCGACGAACTGGCCGTGATGCCGGTGACTTGCGTGATCGCTGTGATGGTGGCTTGGGTGGCGGCCGTGACCTGCGGAGCCGTGAACAGACCCGACACCGAAATGGTGCCGATGCTGCTGCTCCAATTGACCAGGCCGGTACTGGCTCCGTTGGCAAAGGCCAGGCATTGGCTGTTTTGCCGCGGCTGGATGACGGTGGGTGAACAGCTCACGGAAATGGCGGTGACCGGCGTGACCGTGACCGTGGCTGAACCAGTTTTTGTCGCGTCCTGGGTGGACGTCGCATTGACCGTAACGGCGGTGCTGGCCGTCACCGACTCCGCCGTGAAGACGCCGTTCACATCGACGCTTCCGGCGGAGGACCCCCAGGTGACTGTAGTAACGAAGGTGCCTGTGCCAGTTACCGAAGCCGTACAGGAACTGGTCTGGCCGGACTGCAGTGAGGTCGGAGTGCACGACACGGTCACCGCGGTGATGGCTGCGCTGCTTGAACCGCCACCGCAAGCCATAATTCCAAGAAGCGACAACAAAGCCAAAATAAGAACGAGAGTACGCAAACCCTTCCCCCCAGACCCCGCGCGCGCAACATCTGTGCTGCAAATGAATATCTTAACGATAAACCTCTCGCATGAACACCGGGCAGGTGGCTTTGTTTCGTCCGGCGCTGAGCCCGGACTGGGGCTTGCCTCGCAGTTCTCCCGTACGGTCATTTTTGCTGGGTCGGGCTCTGAAGCATCGCGGCGTATTAGAATTCAGGGATTCGAGTTGGCGCCAGATCCCCCGCGCGCCGGCTGATTCTTTCCGAGAGGCAATCGATGGCTGAGCCGCTGCTCATTGCATACAGCAAAGAACCGCAATCCCTACTAGCGCAAATGGCCAATCGTCACGGATTGGTGGCGGGGGCGACCGGCACTGGGAAAACCGTGACGTTGCAGGTGATGGCCGAGGCCTTCAGCCGAATCGGGGTGCCGGTATTCGCGGCTGACGTGAAGGGTGACCTCTCCGGAATCAGCCAGCTCGGCAAGGACAACCCGAAGATCGCCGAGCGCGTGAAGAAGATGAAGCTAGAGGGCTTTGAGTTCGCAGCTTGTCCCGTGACCTTCTGGGACGTGTTCGGCGAGCAGGGACATCCCATCCGCACCACTGTGTCTGAGATGGGACCGCTGCTGTTCAGCCGGTTGCTCAACCTCAACGACACGCAGTCGGGAGTGCTGTCGCTCGTGTTCAAGATCGCCGACGACCATCAACTGCTGCTGCTCGATTTCAAGGACCTGCAGGCCATGCTGCAGTATGTTGGCGAACAGGCTAAGGCTTTGCAGACGGAGTACGGCAATATTTCCGCTGCCAGCGTGGGAGCGATTCAGCGCGGGCTGGTCACGCTCGGACAGGAAGGCGGCGACAAATTTTTTGGCGAGCCGGCGCTCAACATCGACGACCTGATGCAGACGGACTCCAGCGGCCACGGTGTGGTGAACATTCTCGCCGCCGACAAACTCATGCGCTCGCCGCGCGTGTATGCCACGTTTCTGTTGTGGCTGCTGACCGAGTTGTTCGAGAAACTTCCTGAAGTCGGCGATCCTGACAAGCCCAAACTCGTCTTCTTCTTCGACGAGGCGCACCTGCTGTTCTCTGATTTGCCGCCGATCGTCGCGGATAAGGTTACACAGATCGTGCGCCTAATCCGCTCCAAGGGAGTGGGTGTGTATTTCGTGTCACAGAACCCGCTCGACATTCCCGAGGCCGTGCTCGGACAACTCGGCAATCGCGTGCAGCATGCGCTTCGGGCTTTTACTCCCAAGGACCAGAAAGCGGTGAAGGCAGCGGCGCAGACGTTCCGCTCGAATCCCAAACTCGACGTGGAAAGGGCCATCACCGAGCTCGAGGTGGGCGAAGCGCTGGTTTCGTTCCTCGACGAAAAGGGAACGCCCGGTATAGTTGAGCGCGCGCTGGTGTGTCCGCCGCACGGACAGATCGGGCCCATCACTCCTGAGCAACGAGCCGAGTTGATGAAGGCTTCGCTGGTCGCTGGAGTGTACGAAAACGCCGTCGATCGCGAATCGGCGTACGAGATTCTCAAGGGACGAGCAGGGCAGCCCGCTGCGGCAGGCGCCCCGAAAGCTCAAGGGAGCGATCAGCCGTGGTATGCCAACCTGCCTAACCTCGGGCTGCCCGGGCAATCTGCCAGCGGAGGCCGCCGTGGCGACAGCCTGATCGAAGCCATGTCAAGGAGCGCGGCCCGCACCATTGGCAGCAGCGTCGGACGCCAGATCGTACGTGGCGTGCTGGGATCGTTGCTGGGGGGATCGAGCAAGCGCTAGTCGCATTAACGGTTCGAGATTTCGCTTTATGCGCGCTCCCATAGGGACTACGCTTGGGGCGTATGATCCAGGCCCTTGAGGACGCGCTGCAGCGTTGGACGCGTGCCGGCATCCTCGATGAACTAACCGCCCAACGCATACGCCGATTCGAAGCGGAACACGAACAGCCCGCGGGCCTGCGCTGGCAGGTACTGCTGGCACTGATCTTCGGCGCGATTCTGCTGGCTGCCGGTATCGCGCTGTTCGTGGCGGCACACTGGGACCGCCTGTCTCCAATCACACGCTTCCTCGTGGTCATGGCGACGCTGATCGCGATTCATGCCATCGCTATGGCAGTGCGCGAGCGCTTCGACCGCCTGGCAATCGTACTGCACGGCGTTGGCACGCTCGCCGCCGGAGCCGCTGTAGCGCTGGTCGGTCAGATCTTCAACATCCAGGAACACTGGCCGGCGGGAATCCTGTTGTGGGCACTCTGCGCGCTCGCAGGATGGTGGCTGCTCGGCGATCAAGTGCAACAGACGATTGCGATGGTGCTGCTCCCCGCGTGGATTGTGTGCGAATGGATGGCGCGCACGGACGGCTATCGCGGTTCGGAGTTGATGGGCCTTCGCATGACTGCCGTGATTGCGGCGTTGTACCTGACGGCATTTCTGGGGTCGCCAAGGAAGTTGGTGGCGGGGGTCTTGTTCGCGCTGGGCGCGGTCGTGCTCACTGTGATTGTGAGCGGACTGGTGAGCTCAAACGATATTTGGCATGACTGGGCAACGACGCTTGCGCCTCCGGTTTACTTGACCGCATTTGCTTGGGGCGTGATCGGGGCGGCGCTGCTCTTTGCGTGGCGGGTCAGGAAGGCTTCAGCGGTTCCGGCCGTCGTTCTATTTTGTACAGCGATGGTCTTGCCTTATTGTTACGTGCTGCGACCGCGTCCATATGGCGGAGGAACGATCTATCCCGTCGAGAGTAACTGGGTTGCGTACCTGTTGGTGGCCTCAGTGGCCGCCTTCCTTGCGCTATGGGGCGTGCGCGAGCGCAGCCGTGGACTCATCAACTACGGCGTGCTGGCGTTTGCGCTGACCGTGCTGTGGTTCTATTTCTCCAACATCATGGACAAGGTGGGCCGCTCGCTCAGCCTTATCTTACTGGGGGTGCTGTTCCTCGGCGGCGGATGGGCCCTGGAGAAGCTACGCCGTCGCATGGTCGGGCAGGTAAAGGAGACGTCGGCATGACCATGCGCATGCGGGCGATTGTGCTGGTGGTGATCCAGTGCCTGCTGGTGTCGTCGATTGCGGCGAAATACCAGTACGAGCGCGTGACCCGTCCGCGGGTGTGGGTGCGGGCGGCGCAATACGATCCTGAGCTGCCAATGCGCGGGCGCTATCTGGCGCTGGAGCCGGAGGTGGATGTATGTGCTCTGACGCCGGAGGACCGGGCGGGTGTCGTCACCGACAAGAATTGGGCGATGACCTATCGCGTGCAACTGCTGGCGCGCGACGGCAAGCTCATTGCGGAAGATGCTCGCGGCCGCCTGCCGCGAGGCGACTTCCAGTGGGCGACGACATCGGAGCGGGTGCCATGTCAGCGCGCCCAAGCCTGGCCGGCGATTGACTTCTTCGTGCCGGAGACAGCAAAGTCTCCGTTTGACCTCAGGCCAGGACAAGAGTTGTGGGTGGAGGTGACGGTGCCTCCCGCAGGTCCGCCTCGGGCGATTCAATTAGCTCTCAGTGACAACGGAAAATGGCAACCGCTTAAGCTCGAGTGAATCTTCGATGGGCGCGGCGTCGCCCGCGGCTTGAACCGGTGCCCATAGGTGTTAGACTATTTCTGGCTCCAAACCCCTCCGGTTTTCCGGAAGTGAACCCTCCTTAGTCGGGACGTGGCTCAGCCTGGTAGAGCACTCGCTTGGGGTGCGAGGGGTCGGCAGTTCAAATCTGCCCGTCCCGACCATTTCCCGGTCTTCACTTGTTTGAAACTTCTTCTCGTGCTGCCTAGCGTATACTCCGGCGCTGGAGGATATTCATGTCCTATAGTTTTGCCTGCAACTGGCAGGCTGGCGTCATTCTGGACCCGAATAACAAGCATCGAGTCGGGTACCTGACCGAGTTCGACGGAATTGGACTGCCCGCGGCACTTGCGAAGGACCTCAACGTAAAGTGTCCGTACAATAACCCGACGGCACCCGCATACCAGGACTTGGGCTTAAGCTCCCCTGTTATCCAGGATCCGATCGCCCTATCGGTCGTCGCCACACTGCAGACGGTCGCGTGGGGAGGCGGTGTCGGCGACGCGTTCTCCTTTAGCTGCTACATGTCCCAGGAGAATGCTCTGCAGCTCAAGACACTGCAGAACAAACAATGCCGCCCCCCAACATCTCTAGCATTGGATGGTGGATAACGAACTACGACCCGGAGCCGAAAGTATGGTTCGAGGAACTCTATCCCAAGTCGCCTGCCTACCCGAGCGCGAAAATTAACGTCGTCGGGAATAATGTCCGCCTAAACGTCAATCTTGTGGGGACGCAGGTGGGGCCAACCGTCGGCAATTACTTGTACAACGTGTCCTTCGAGATTGTTCCGGCGGCGTACGTCGCGACTACAATCCACATCGCGTCGTCATCCTCCCGACAGGTCGAGCGCTCCTGGGGGCCAAGTCGTGGGTAACCTTGTCGTCTGACGAGTGTCACGCCGGAAGACGCCCCCAATGGCGTCAAATTGGGGCATCTTGCAGCGTGAGCCTGCAGCCGAAATCCTGAACAAAGTCGAAGGA
>Ga0207930_1000017_pt1 | contig 41576 bp, 36 predicted proteins | sample NGESurshal092012_7_FD_184477 | JGI IMG/M metagenome (GOLD analysis project Ga0207930, IMG submission 184477) | Arctic peat soil microbial communities from Barrow, Alaska - NGEE Surface sample 210-3 shallow-092012 (SPAdes) | ecosystem: Environmental > Terrestrial > Soil > Wetlands > Peat ... | reverse complement strand
TCGGGCGTCATGCTCGAGGGAAAGGGCGACCTTCTGCCCGTGAGCGCGTTCCCGCCCGACGGCACGTGGCCCCTCTCCACGGCCCAATGGGAGAAGCGGAACATCGCGCTCGAGATCCCCGTGTGGGACGAGAAGATCTGCATCCAGTGCAACAAGTGCGCGATGGTGTGCCCGCACGCCGCGATCCGCGCGAAGGTCTTCGACCCGGCGGTGCTCGAAGGCGCGCCCGCAACGTACAAGTCCGTCCCATACAAGGGCACCGAGTACGCGGGCAAGGCCTACACGATCCAGATCGCGCCGGAGGACTGCACGGGCTGCACGCTCTGCGTCGCCGTGTGCCCCGCGAAGGACAAGGCGAACCCGAAGCACAAGTCGCTCGACATGGCGCCCCAGAAACCCCTGCGCGACGCCGAGCGCGACAACTTCGCCTTCTTCCTCGACCTGCCCGAAGCGGACCGCACGAAGGTTCGCCTCGACGTGAAGGGCGCCCAGTTCCTCCAGCCGCTCTTCGAGTTCTCGGGCGCCTGCGCCGGGTGCGGCGAGACCCCGTACGTGAAGCTCCTCACGCAGCTTTTCGGCGACCGCGCGCTGATTGCGAACGCCACGGGGTGCTCCTCGATCTACGGCGGCAACCTCCCGACGACCCCCTACCGGACGAACGCGGACGGCCGCGGCCCGGCGTGGTCGAATTCGCTCTTCGAGGACAACGCGGAGTTCGGTTTCGGGTTCCGCCTCGCGTTGGACTCGCTCCAGGACCAGGCGCGGACGCTCGTGAAGTCGCTCGCCTCGCGCGTCGGCGACACGCTTGCCGGCGCGCTCCTGACGGCTTCGCAGGACACGGAGGCCGAGATCGCCGCACAACGCGAACGGGTCCTCGCGCTGAAGACCGCGCTCGAGGGCGCAGACACGCCCGAAGCGCGGCGCCTTCTCCTCATGGCCGATTCGCTCGTGAAGAAGAGCGTCTGGATCGTGGGCGGCGACGGGTGGGCCTACGACATCGGATACGGTGGCCTCGACCACGTCCTCGCTTCGGGGCGCAAGGTCAACATCCTCGTCCTCGACACCGAGGTCTACTCGAACACCGGCGGCCAGCAGTCCAAGGCGACGCCTCTCGGCGCGGCCGCGAAGTTCGCGGCCAAGGGCAAGTCGACGCCGAAGAAGGACCTCGGCATGCTCGCGATGACGTACGGAAACGTCTACGTCGCGCACGTCGCGTTCGGCGCGAAGGACGCCCAGACGGTGAAAGCCCTCCTCGAGGCCGAGAGCTATCCGGGCACGTCGATCGTCATCGCCTACAGCCCGTGCATCGCGCACGGCTACGACCTCTCGTTCGGCCTCGAACAGCAGAAGCTCGCTTCCGAGTCGGGCTACTGGCCGTTGTACCGGTTCGACCCCCGCCGCATCGCAACGGGCGAGACGCCGCTGCTCATGGACACGGCGCAGATCAAGGGCTCGATCGCGCAGTTCATGCGAAACGAGGCGCGCTTCCGCATGGTCGAGCAGCAGGACGCGCCGCGCTTTTTGGACCTGCTCGCGAAGGCCGAGCGCGAGGTGAAGAACCGCTTCCAGGTGTACGAAAACCTCGCGAAGCTGACGATCGGCCGCGCGGGCGTTCCGCCGCCGCCCGCGAAGAGTCCCGCAGCGCCCGCGCCGGCGCCGGCCGGGAAGGCCTGAGGAGACGACGATGGACCTCACCACCCGCTATCTCGGCCTGACGCTTCCCCACCCGTTCATGCCGGGCGCCTCGCCGATGGTCGACGACCTGGATCTCGTCCGCCGCCTCGAGGATGCCGGCGCCGCCGCGATCGTCATGCACTCGCTGTTCGAGGAGCAGATCACGCGCGAAGAGGTCGGAACGATCCGGCAGATGGAGATCGTCTCCGGCTCGTATCCGGAAGCCCTCACGTACTTCCCGGAGCCGGAGGCGTTCCTGCTCGGCCCCGAGAAGTACCTCGACCAGGTGCGCCATCTCAAGCAGGCCGTGCGCATCCCCGTGATCGCGTCGCTGAACGGCGCGACGCCGGGCGGATGGGTCACGTTCGCGACCCGCATCGCCGAGGCCGGGGCCGACGCTCTCGAGCTGAACCTCTACGACCTCGGCGCGCACGACGGCGAGCCGGGGTTCTCCCTCGAGCGGCGGTTTCTGGAGATCGTACGGTCCGTCAAAGCCGCCGTCAGGATCCCCGTCGCCGTGAAGCTGTCGCCGTTCTTCTCGTCCCTCGGTTCCTTCGCGTCCGAGCTCGACGGGTTGTCCGTGGACGGGCTCGTCCTTTTCAATCGCTTCTACCAGCCCGACATCGATCCCGAGACGCTTGACGTGACGCCCGTGTTGCGGCTCTCGACGCACGACGAGCTGCTCCTCCGCCTGAGGTGGCTCGCGATGCTTTCCGGGCGCGTGAAGGCATCCCTCGCGGTGACGGGCGGCGTCCACGACGCGCGCGACGCGATCAAGGCGATCATGGCCGGCGCCGATGCCGTACAGATGGTCTCGGCGCTCCTCCTGCGCGGCCCGAAGGCGCTTGCAGAGGTGCGCGCCGACGTCACGCGGTTTCTGGAGGAGCACGAGTACAAATCGCTGGCCCAGATGAAGGGCAGCATGAGCCTCCTCTCGTGCCCGGACCCCGCCGCCTACGAGCGCGCGAACTACGCGCGCGTCCTCCAGAGCTACAAGCTGACGGAGCCCGCCGCGATCTGAGCCCGATTTCTCTTGGCGGACGCGCGGTGAGATACGCTCTCCGCCAGATGACCCGCGCTCTTTCCCGGGCTCTCCTTCTGGTCGTCGTCTTCACGGGGCCGACCTCGCCCGCTCTCGCGCAGTTTCTGCCTCTCCCGGGCCCGACGCCCGCAGCGGGAGTCGAGCCCGTCGGCGATCCCTACCGCCGAGAGACGCCGTACGGCGCGTTCTTCGGGTACATCCGGGCCGCCCAGAAGGAGAACTGGGCCGTCGCAAGCGAATACCTCCAGTGGCCGAAGGGCGGGAAGATTTCCCGGGAGGAGCTCGCTCGCCAGCTCAAGGCGCTCCTCGACGAGCGCTTCGTCGGCGATCTCGAAAGGCTGAGCCGCTCGTCGGCCGGAGACTTCAACGACGCCTTCGCGTCCGGCCTCGATCTGGTCGGACACATCGAGGCGGGAGACGATTCCTTCGACCTCGTGCTCGCGCGGACGACTCCCGGCGAAGGCCCCGCGATCTGGCTCGTCGGCTCGCAATCCCTCCGTGAGGTTCCGGCCGCCTTCAAGGGCCTCACGTCGCCCGCGATCGAACGCCATATCCCCTCCTTCCTGAAAACGCCGGTGGGAAAGCTCCGTCTCTGGCAGCTCCTCGGCTTCCTCCTTCTCATTCCTCTTCTCTACGCGGCGAGCCGCCTTCTCGTGATCGGGGTCTTCGCGCTCCTGACGCGGCTTTTCGCGTCGCACGCGTGGGGAACCGAGCTCCTTCGGGGCGCCGCCGGATTTCGCGATCCCGTGGCTCTCCTCCTCACGGTGCCGCTTCATCGCGCCTGCGTCTCGCGCCTCGCCCTTCCTCTTCTCAGCCGCTATTACTACACACAGTTCGCGTGGCTCGTCGCCATCTTCGGGATCGCGTGGCTCTTTTTCCGTCTCATCGACTTCTTGAACGGGCGGGCGACGCTGAGGCTCCTCGCCAAGGGCGGAAGCGCAACGTCATCGCTCACGATCGCGCGCATGCTGCTGCGCGGAGCGGTCGCCACCGCAGCCGTGCTCGGCGCGCTCGCGAGTTTCGGCGTCAACCTCACGGCTACCCTCGCCGGCCTCGGCATCGGCGGCGTGGCTCTCGCCTTTGCGGCGCAAAAAAGCCTCGAAAACCTCTTCGGCGGCTTCGTCGTGGTCGGCGACAAGATCATGCGTGTCGGCGACACCGTCCGCATCGGGACAGCCGTGGGCACGATCGAGGACGTCACGCTCTACGCCACGCGCATGCGCCTTTTCGACCGCTCGGTCGTCACGATTCCGAACGGCACGCTCATCACCGCCCAGATCGAGAACCGGAGCCGGCGCGACAAGTTCCTCGTCAACCCCACGCTCGGGCTCCGCGCCGAGACGACGGCGCCGCAAATGCGGGCGGTGCTCGACGGAATCCGCCAGCGGCTCGCCGCCGACCCGCGCGTGGAGAAGGAGACACTTCGCGTGCGCTTCCTGAGGTTCGGGGAGTACACCCTCGACGCCGAGGTGTTCGCGTACGTTCTCGTCGCGGACTACGCCGCGTACCTCGAAGTGCAGGAAGAGCTCCTTTTCCTGATCCTGGCGGCGATCGAGGCGGCAGGGACGGGTCTCGCAATTCCCTCGCAAATGACATACGTGGCCGGCGAGGGCGTTCGCCCGCGAGAGGCGCGATGAAGACGACCCGGCCGTTCCGGATCTCCGGCCTCGTCGTCCTCGGCGGCGCCTTGCTCGCCACCGTGCCGTTGGCGGGCGTTCGGGCGCTCGGCGTCGTCCTCCTCGTCTTCGGCATCCCCGTCTTTGCCTTCAGCGCGACGCGCCTCCTCCTGCGCGGCCTCCTCTGGCGCGTCGGGAGCCGCCTCGCCGTGTCGTACCTCTTGCTTCTCTCGGCGGTCGTCTTCGCGGCGGTCTTCTTCTGCGCGGGCCTCCTCGTCGTCGCGGGCCAGCTCGGGACGCGCCGCGTCGAGGGCGCTCTCGAGAAGCGGCGCGCCGCGCTCGTCGAGCTCGCGCACGACCTCGCGCCGCGGCTCGAGACGGCGCGCGACCCGGCCGCGCGGACGCGCGCATTCGCGGAGGCCGCCGCCGCGCCGCCAGTGTCGCCCGAGCTCGGAATGGTCTGGCAGCCGAACGGCGGGCCCGTCGAGAAAGCCGGGGCCGAGGCCGCCCCCAACCTCGTGCCGCAGCCATGGATGACCTCGCACGCGTCCGTCATCGCAAAGTCCGGTGCGCAGGTATTCGCGGCCGCGGTCGAGCCGCGCCCCGCCGGCACGCTCGTCCTCACGCTGCCTCTTCACTCCGGCCTTCGCCGCGAGCTCGAGAGAGAGACTGGCAACGTCATCCGCTTCCATGGCGCCGTCAAGGTGAAGGAGGAGCCCGTCATGGCGCCCGGTGTGCACTTCACCGTCGACACGGGGGAGAAAGGCAAGACGACGAGCATCGCGGGTGCGCCCGACTCCGGCGGCGAGCAGGCGTCGTCCGGCGAGACCGCGGCGCCGCCCGCGGGCTCGGGCCCGTGGTCCGCGCGCTGGACCGCGTTCCCGCTGTTCCTGTCCGAGCCCGTTCTCGACTGGGAGACTGGGCGGCCCCTCGAGGGAAGACCCGTCCTCATCCTCGTCAGGACGTCGCTCCAGCGCGAGTCGCGGGCGCTCTTCGGAGACCTCAGAATCGCCGGGTCCCGGCGCCTCCAGCTGGGCCGTGTCGTCCTCGCCGTCATGGGCGCGCTCGGATTCGCGACCGTCGTCGTCTTCGCGGGGGCCTCGCTCCTCGCCGGCATTCTCGTCTACCGGATCGCGCGCGCGACGCGGCGCCTCTCGACGGGATTCGCCGAGATCGAGAAGGGCAACTTCGCGCACCGCGCCGTTCTCAAGGGGCACGACCAGCTCGCGGCCCTCGTCGGGAGCTTCAACGCGATGGCCGCGCATCTCGGCGCGAGCGTCGCGGAAAAGGCCGAGAAGGAGGCTCTCGAGCACGAGCTGTCCGTCGCGCGCGACCTCCAGCGGCGCCTCCTTCCCCCCGCGGACTTCGCGTGCCCGGGCGTCGGGATCGCCGTGGACTTCGCGCCCGCGGCCGCCATCGGAGGCGACTTCTACGACCTCTCGTACTCGGAGCGCGTCCTCACGGTCTGTGTGGCCGACGTGTCGGGCCACGGGCTGCCGGCGGGGCTCGTGATGGCCGCCGCGAAGGCGTCCCTCGGCATGCTGGCCCGGACGGGCGCAGGCGGCGTGCGGCTCATGGAGCTGCTCCACGAGGAAATCGTCCGGACGACCGAACGGCGAACGTTCGTCACGCTCGCGCATCTCGTCTTCGACCTCGCGAACGGCACGGTGGCCTTCACGAACGCCGGGCACCCGTATCCGTATCGCGTGGGCGGGGACGGAACGGTCGAGGCGCTCGCGAATCCGGCCCGCCCGCTCGGCTTGGCCCTTTCCGGCGGGTGGCACACCGTAACGGCCCCGCTCGTGCCCGGCGACTGCTGGGTCCTCTTCTCCGACGGCCTCGTGGAGGCCACGCGCGCGGGGTCGGACGAATCGTGGGGATTCGCGCGCCTCGAGGAGGTGCTGCGCGCGGGGCAGGCGGAGAGCGCGGCCGCCCTGAAGGACCGGATCCTCCGCGCGCAGCGCGCCTTCACGGACCGCGCCGACACCGAGGACGACCGGACGCTCCTCGTCCTGAGAATCGAGGGCTAGCACGGCGCTAAGTCAGCGCCGGAGCGTGAACGTGCGCGTGAACCCGTCCGACGTGTCCATGACCGTCATCGAGACGGCCCCCTCGCTTCCGAGCGCGTAGGTCTCCACGACCTCGGGTCCCTCGGCGCGGCGCTTCACGTCCGCCGTTGTAAGCGAGCGAACCCTGAGAGAGCGCTCGAACGGAAACAGCACTTCGTCCCAAGGCGTGACGTCTCCGTCCGGCCGGTCGCCCGTGAGGCGGGTGCATTCGAGAAACCGGAAGTGGCCCACGTTGTGCGCGGCGCGATAGCGGCGCGTGACCGACACAGGGGCCGCGCCGGGCGCCGGCACGATCGTCCCCTTCGGGAAGATCGCGTCGAACGCGACGTCGGTCCCCGCTTCGCTCTCGCGGAAGACGCCGAAGTGCCGGGACAGCCTTTCTTCGAGCGCCCAGCCGGCCTCGCGGTCGAGGAAGATCGCGAGCCCCATCCCCGTCGCGGCGAAGGGATGCGGCGAGCGGCGGACGCGCTTCTCGCCAAAGCGCTCCTTGAGGACCCGCGTCACGAGCGGGAAGAGGCCGCCGCCGCCGACGACGTAGAGCCCCGCGACCTCGCTCCACGCGATCGCGCTTCCACGATCGGAGTCTGCGAGGAGCGGCTCGACGGCCTCCACCGAGCGCTGAACGAGCGGGGCGCACGCGGCGTAGATCTCGTCGGCGGACAGGACGAGCGGCTCCTTCCCGATTGCCGCGAGGTCCACGAGGATGCGCCGCGTGTTCGGAGAGAGGTTCTCCTTCTGGCGCGCGCACTCTTCGAGGACGAGGGCACGGGCCGCGCCGTCGAGCGTGCCAACCGCGGCCCGGTCCAGAACGAGCGCGAGGATCGCGTCGTCAAAATCGTCGCCGCCGAGCCGGCGGACGCCGTTCGTGGCGACGACCTCGTTCGTCTTCCCCGTCATCCTCAGGAGCGAGGCATCGAACGTGCCTCCCCCGAGGTCATAGACGACGAGGTACTCGCGCTTCGGATCCGCGCGCCGGTAACGGTGCGCGTACTCGAAGCCCGCGGCGGAGGGCTCGTTGAGGAGCGCCTCCACCGCGAAGCCGCCGGCCTTGAACGCCTCGAGCGTCAGGAAGCGCTGGGCCGTCGTCGCGTTCGCGGGCACGGACACGGCGGCGTGGAGCGCTTCGTCGGCCGTCAGCCCGGCGTTCGATCGCTCGACGAGCTCACGGTGGAGCGCGGAGAAAAAGCCCGAAGTGAGGTCGAGAAGAGACAGACGCCAGGAGCCGATCGCGATCTCCGTCTGGGGACCGGCGTCGTCGAGCGCGCGCTTGAGCGACCGGACGACCGTCCAGCCGGGCTCGTGCCGCACGGCGAACGCGCCCCACCCGTAGCGGCGTTCGCCCGTCCTCTCCTGAAGCGCCACGAGCGAGGGCACGAAATCGCCGCCGTCGAAAGAGACGACGGGATAGTTCCCGCGGTCCACGAGCGTGACGACGGTGTGCGTGGTGCCGAAGTCGATGCCGAGTCTCACGCCGGTAGTTTAGTTAAGATCACTCTCATGACGATTCCACGCGCTTTTTCCACCGCTGCGTGGTGCGCCCTCGCCATCCCCGCTGCGCTTCTCGCTCAGGTACCGGTCAACGCCGGCACGAACGCGACGATGGTCGTCTCGGCGACGAAGGCCTCGGAGAACGCGCTCGACGTGGCGGCACCAGTCTCCGTCGTTTCGGGCGACGAGCTGCGGCGGCACGGGGCCAAGACGGTGGCCGAGGCGCTCCAGGACGTCGTGGGCCTCGACGCCGGCGGCGGGTCCGACAACGGCAGCCGGCTCGCGAACATCGGGGTGTGGGGTCTGAAGGAGTTCGACGCCCTCCTCGTGACGGTGGACGGTGTTCCCGTGGGCGGCCCCTTCAACCCGTCGCTCGCCCAGATCCCCATCGAGGACATCGACCGGATCGAGATCGTGAAGGGCCCACAGGGGACTCTCTACGGCGTGTCGGCGTTTGCCGGGATGATCCAGGTCTTCACGCGGCATCCGAAGGAGGCCGGAGGAGCGCTGACTCTCGGCGGCGGTTCCTTCTCGGACAAGCACGGCAACCTCTCGTACACGGCTTCACAGGGCGACCAGACGATCCGCCTCTTCGGCTCGATGGCGCGGAACAAGGGCTGGCAGGACGGGACGGACGTCTCCTCCGACCGGCTCTCCCTCGGCTACACGCAGCGCACGAAGGAAGGATCCTTCGACATCACGCTCGGCGTCCTCCGCGATACGAATTACTTCGGGTCGCCGCTTCCCGTCGACGCCGGGCAGCCGGTGCCCGGTTTCGAGATCGACCGGAACTACGAGGTGGGCGGCGCCCGGATGGATCACCGCGTGTATTCCCTTTCCTCGACCATCTCGCAGCGCCTGTCGGAAGGCGTGAAGATCGACGACACGCTCGGCCTCGCCCGCGATGAGCAGATCGCCGTGCGCTCCTTCATCAACGGCATCGACGGGAACACGGCCACGGCCGACGGCACGTCGCTCCGTCCGATCGAGACGAGCGTGTTCGACGACCTCCGGCTCGTCGTGACGTCCGCCTCCAACCGCCTCGTCGCGGGCGCGGCGCTCACGTGGGGCAGGACCACCGTTTCCGGCACGGGTTTCGACCTCACGCTCACGACCGGCCCGAATCCCGTCATCCCCTCCGTCGACGACCTCCCCATCGGCGATAACCGCTCGGCCGAGGACCGCCGGACGTTCCTGGGCTTCTACGCGAACGACGAGTGGACGCCGTGGAGTTTCCTCACGCTCACTTTGGGCGCCCGCTACGACCGAACTTCCGAGTCGCTGTCGGCCGTCGGGCAGGAGGTCGGTGCCCCCGCGCCCGACGTCGCCTCGGACAGCCGGACGGACGGGAAGTGGTCGGGCGGCGTCGCGGCCCTGTTCCGGATCGTCGACAGGCCGCAGGCCTCCGTCCTGAACGCGCTGAACCTCTACGTGTCGGCCAAGAGCAACTTCAAGCCCGCGGCGCCGAACCTCCTCGAGGCCGAAGCCGCGCGGATCCTCGAGCCAGAGCGCACGCGGTCCGGTGAGATCGGGCTGAAAACGCGCTGGGCGGGCGGGGCCATCTCGCTCGAGGCGGGCTTCTTCCACATGGCGTTCGAGAATCTCGTCGTGTCGGTCGCCGGTCCCGACGGCCTCCCGACCCTCACGAACGCGGGCGAGGAGCGGTTCCAGGGCTTCGAGACGTCGCTCATGTGGTCGCCCCGGAGCGTCCCCTCCCTGTCGCTCGTGGCCGGCTACGCGCACCACGATGCGACGTACGCACGCTTCTCCTTCGCGGATCCGGACGGCAACCTCGTCATTGCGGACGGCAACCGGCTCGAGCTCGTCCCGCGCGACGCCTGGAACGTCCGCTTCGGCTACGCGCCCAAGACGGGCCTCGGAGTCTGGGCCGCGGTGCGGCACCAGGGGGTACGCCCGCTCGATCCCGAGAACACCGCCTCGGTTCCCGCATTCTTCGAGTGGGACGCGGGAATCTCGTGGGAGAACCGCCGGCTGCGGCTCTCGTTCGTCGGCCGGAACCTCGGGGACGACCGCCGCTTCGTGACGGAGAGCGAGATCGGCGACAGCCAGTTTTACGTCGCGCCCCCGCGGCGGTTCGTCGGAGAGATCGCGTTCCGCTTCTAGCGTTGCGGACGTAGGTGCCGAACGTCCAGAGGTGACCCTCCAGGTCACGGACGTGGTACTCGCGCGCCGCAACGAGGGGTCAGGCGCCCACTGAGATCGGCTGCTATGCGGCGTGAGCGGCTGCCGGCATCGCTGTTGCCTCGCAGTCCGGGCACATTCCGTGTGAAGTGACAGTGTCGAGGCGAGCCAGGAGAAACTCCTCCACCGGCACCCATCTACCATCGAGTTCGACCTTCCGACACCATGCGCACAGCCGTAAGAACCCCTCCAGCCGATACAGGCGTCGTGTGAGACGTGAGGATAGAAGTAGAGTGGGTATCGCGACCAACAGCGTAATGCCGCTCTCAAGCACGCTTTCTTTCCAATTGGGGACGGATGCCCCGCCGAAGAGGAGCTGCGGCAAGCCAATGAGCTCGTCCAGCCATGAGATGGCGATGATCGTTCCAAACCCCATGGCTTCGTACCAGATGAGCTTGGATGCGCCGCGTGATGTTTGCATCGAATTTCACTCCCGTCGAGGCGTGATGCGCTTCATAGGGAATGAATCTTAGCGCCGGCGCGTTAGGATGCCTGTTCGAGAGGAGATCCCAGATGCCCACCGAGCTTCCGCCGACACCCTTCGATGCCCCCCGGCCGATCAGCCCGTCGGCGGCGGTCGCGATTCCCGCCTTCCTCGCGCGCGTCTACGCGTGGATGGCCGCGGGCCTCATGACGACGGCCCTCGCCGCTTTCCTCACCGTCTCGAACCCGGCGGTCTTCAACGCCGTCTTCGGAAACCGCCTCGTGTTCTATGGTCTCCTCTTCGCCGAGCTTGGGCTCGTCGTCTGGCTGTCCGGCATGGTCGGGAAGCTCTCGTCCGCCGCGGCCTCCGCCGTGTTCCTCTTTTACTCCGCCCTGAACGGCCTGACGATGGCGAGCATCTTCGCCATCTACACGGGCTCCTCCATCGCGTCGACGTTCGCGGTCGCAGGCGGCACGTTCGCGGCTATGAGCGTCTATGGCCTCGTCACGAAGCGCTCTCTCGACGGCGTCGGCTCGTTCGCCTTCATGGGCCTGATCGGCGTGATCATCGCTTCCGTCGTGAACCTCTTCATGAGGTCCGACATGCTCGGCTTCGTGGTGAGCTGCGTGGGTGTCATCGTCTTCGTCGCCCTCACGGCCTACGACACGCGCAAGCTCAAGATGATGGCGTCCACGATGGACGGCGCCTCCGAGGAGGGCAAGCGCGGCGCGATCTCCGGCGCGCTCAGGCTCTACCTCGACTTCATCAACCTCTTCCTGATGATGCTCAGATTCTTCGGAAACCGCAGGTAGAGCCATCGGGAGCCTGGGGGCTTTCGACTCCTTCCTCGCGTGGGCCGTGTCCGTGGTGGGGATCGCCACTGGCGCGGCCTACGTGCCGCAGGCGGCCCGCATCTGGCGGCGGAAGAGCTCCGAAGACGTCTCCGTGCTCACGTACGCGATGTTTCTCGGCGGGCAGGTGATCTATCTCCTCTACGGGATCCGCTTCCGCCAGACGCCCATCGCAATCGGCATGGCCGCGAACATCGCGGGCAGCCTCGCCGTCATCCTCTCGGCGCTGCGTTTCCGCAAGGCCGCGTGACGATCCTCCCGTCCCCGCCCGGGGCCGACGCGTATCTCGCCATCGACAAGCGGCCCGGAATCGCGGTACACGGCCCCGGCGGCCTCCTCGGCGCGCTACGAGGGCGCTTCGGCGCGGAGCTCGCGCTCGTCCATCGGCTCGACAAGGAGACGTCAGGCGTCCTCCTCCTCGCGAGGAACGCGGACGCGCTCCGGGCCGCGCACGCGGCCTGGCCGACGAGCGTCGTGAAGGCCTACCTCGCCGTCACGAGAGGCGTTCCCGATCCTCCCGAGGGGCGCGTGGACGCTCCGTTGCTCGAGCACCGCACGTCGCGGCCGGATCTCCTGAAGCGTGCCGTAAAGGCGGCCTACGGCCCTTCGCGGGCGGGACATCTCCTCTCGGGTCGCCGCGTGCTCGCGATCCAGCCCCTGCCTCCGCCCGGCCGGACCGCCGTTCATCCGGCGGGCCGCCCGGCCGCCACTCGCTATCGGGTGCTCGAGGACCGTGGCGCGACGGCTCTCGTCGAGCTGGTCCCTGAGTCGGGTCGCATGCACCAGCTCCGAATTCACCTGCTTCACCTCGGCACACCGCTCCTGGGAGACACTGCTTACGATCCCGGGCGTGCAGACGGCGATCCTCCCCCGCTGCTGCACGCGGCGCGACTCGTTTGGACGGATCCTCCCGGAATGCCCCGAGGCACGACATGGGCCTGGGAGGCGCCGCCGCCCCCCGCGCTTTCCGTTCCTGGGCCATGATCCAGGGCGTGACCGATCCCGCTCTTCCCCCCGAGACGCTCGCGGCGCTCGCCTCTCTGTCCGCGGATCGGCCGCTCGTCGTCTTCGACCTCGAGACCACCGGCGCCGACCGGCTGACGGACCGGATCGTGGAGATCGCGGCGCTGCGATTCGGCCCGGCCGGCGCGCTCGCCACGTTCGAGGCGCGAGTGAACCCGGGCGTGAAGATCCCGCGCGAGTCCACGCGCATCCACGGGATCGGCGACGCCGACGTGGCCGGAGCGCCGGCGTTTTCCGAGATCGCGGGCCGGATTCTCGAGTTCTTCGGCGACGCGGACCTCGCGGGTTACAACGTGCGCGCGTTCGACGTGCCCGTGCTTCTTCGCGAGTTCGAGCTCGCGAACGCCGTGTTCGAGCTCGAGAACCGGCGGATCGTGGACATGCAGACGATCTACTTCCGGAAGGAGCCGCGCGACCTCGCCGCGGCCGTGCGTTTTTTCGCCGGGCGCGAGCACACCGGCGCGCACTCGGCGCTCGCAGACGTCATCGCGTCGGCGGAAGTCCTCGTCGGCCAGTTCCGGCGCTACGCGGACCTTCCGCGCGACGTCGCCGCGCTGCACGAGCTTTCCCGGCCGCCGGAGGGCCGGTTCGCGGATCCCGACAAACGCTTTCTCTGGCGGGACGGGGAGATCGTCTTCGCGTTCAGCGAGCACCGGGGCAAGACGCTCGAAGAGGTCGCCGAAAAGCATCCGGGGTTCCTCGACTGGATGATCTCGAAGAGCTTTTCGGAGGAAGCCAAGCGGATCGTCCGCGACGCGCGCCGGGGCATCTTTCCGAAGAAAGCATGAGCAGACGGCAGGCCCCGCCGCGCGGCCTCGCGAGGCGGCGCAGCCGGCCCGCGCGGATCGCGCTCCTCACGCTCGGCTGGGCTCTGCTCACGCTCGGACTCATTGGGGGCCTTCTTCCCGTGATCCAAGGCTGGCCGTTCGGCGTCGCGGGGGCCGCGATCCTCTACGTGGAGAGCCGGTGGGTACAGCGCAAGGTGAGGCGCTTCCGCCAGCGCAACCCGAGATTCGAGCGCACGTGGCTGAAGGCGCGTACGTGGCTGAGGGCGCGCCGCCGCGCCCGAAAGGCTCACGAGACGAACGTGGCGCCCTGAAGACGCGTGCGAAAGGCCGTGTTCTGAACCTCGCCAGGGGTGCGGGGGGCGGCGTCGGAGCCCCCCGCAACAGATCAGTCCATCTGCCTTCTCAGGAACGTCGGGATGTCGAAAATGTCCTCGCGCGGGTCGCGCACGTTGATGAGGTTCACGCCGTAGCCCTGATCCTCCGGGATCGGCGTCTCGGGAGCCGTGCGCACGCGCTCCCTCTCGGCTGCCGGCCGCGCACCGCTCGGCGTGACGGGCAGCGAAACCTCGCGGCGCGAAGCGAGCGCCGCCGGCGCGTCGAAACCCGTCGCGATGACGCTGATCTTGACCTCGTCCTTCATGTCCTTGTCCAGCACGAGGCCGAAGATGACGTTCGCCTCCTCGTCCGCCGCCTGCTGGATGATCGCGCACGCCTCGTTCACCTCGGCGAGCGTGAGGTCGTCGCCGCCGGTCACGTTGATGAGGATGGCGCGCGCGCCCTGGATGGACTGCTCTTCGAGGAGCGGGTTCGAGATCGCGCGCTGCGCGGCCTCGACGGCCCGGTGCTCGCCCGACGCCGTGCCCGTGCCCATGAGAGCCATGCCCATGTTCTCCATGACGGTCTTCACGTCGGCGAAGTCGAGGTTCACGACGCCGGGCACCGTGATGAGGTCGCTGATGCCCTGCACGGCCTGCCGGAGCACGTCGTCCGCGATGCGGAACGCCTCCCAGGTCGTCACGTTCCGCTCCACGAACGAGTAGAGGCGCTCGTTCGGGATCGTGATGAGCGTGTCGACGTACTCGCGCAGCTCCGCGATGCCGTCTTCGGCGTAGCGCAGCTTCCGACGCCCTTCGAAGGAGAACGGCTTCGAGACGATGGCGACGACGAGCGCGCCCGCTTCGGACGCGAGCCGCGCCACGATCGGCGCCGCGCCCGTGCCCGTCCCGCCACCCATGCCGGCCGTCACGAAGACCATGTCCGAGCCCGTGAGGACCTGCGTGATCCTCTCGGCGTCCTCGAGCGCGGCATTGCGGCCGACCTCGGGGTTCGATCCCGCGCCCATGCCTCGCGAAGTCGTGAGGCCGAGCTGGAGCTTCGTCGAGGCGCGGTTCACGCGCAGCACCTGGAGATCGGTGTTCGCGGCCACGAACTCGATTCCCTTGATGCCGGCCTGGATCATGCGGTTGACGGCGTTGCCGCCGCCCCCGCCCACGCCCACGACCTTGATCTTCGCGGGAGGAGGAACCTCGTCATTCAGGGAGATCGGGAGCGACGGCCCGGGCTCGTCGTCGAAAAGGATCATGTTCTTCCCTCCATCGATATCACAGAGCGGTTGACGCGGGAAATAAGTTCTTGAGGGAGCCTTTGAGCTTCTCGAGAAGGCCCGGACCGGCGCCGCGCGAGCGCTTCTTCGACGCGGCCGCGGTGCCGCGGCCGTAGAGCAGGAGACCCGCCGCACAGGCCCATTCCGGCGAGGCGATGACGTCCGTCAGCCCGCCGAGGCCGCGCGGCACGCCCCGGCGCACGGCCACGCCGAGAACCTGCTCGGCGACCTCCAGAAGGCCGTCAAGCTCGGCGCCGCCGCCTGTCAGGACGAGTCCGGCGCGCAGCTCGCCCGCGGGAATCTCCCGGACCGACTCCTCCCAGAGCAGCGTGAGAAGCTCCTCGGCGCGCGGCTGGAGAATCTCGGCGATCTCGCGCCGCTTGACGGGATGGACGCCGCGCCCGCCCGTGAGCGGCACGTCGAGCGACTCGCTTTCGCTCACGAGCGCGGCCATCGCCGCGCCGTACTTGCGCTTGAGCCGCTCGGCGTCGGGCACGGGGGTCTTCAGGACGACCGCGAGGTCGTTCGTGAAGTGGTCCCCGCCCACGGGCAGGACGGACGTGTGCGCGAGCGCTCCATGGCGCCAGACGGCGACTTCCGTGGTCCCGCCGCCGATGTCGGCGAGGACGACGCCCAGCTCGCGCTCGTCCGGAGTCAGCACCGCTTCGCTCGCGGCGAGCGGCTCGAGCACCATCTCGATCACCTCGACGCCCGCTCGGTTCACGCAGTTCAGGAGGTTCTGCGTCGTCGCGACGGGCACGGTGACGACGTGGACGTCGGCCTCGAGCCGGCTGCCCACCATGCCGAGCGGGTCGGCGACCCCGTCCTGCCCGTCCACGACGAACTCGCGCGGGAGGACGTGGAGGATCTCGAACTCCGAAGGGATCGGCACCGAGCGCGCCGCGTCGAGCGAGCGCTGAATGTCCTCGCGCGTGATCTCGCGGTTCTTCGCGGCCACCGCGACGACCTGCCGGCTGTTGAACGACTTGACGGCCGGCCCGGCTACGCCCACGACCGCGCGCTCGATCTGGGCGCCAGCCATGATCTCGGCTTCCTCCGTCGCGCGCTTGATCGCATCGACCGTGACGGGCACGTCGATGATGGCGCCCTTGCGCGCGCCCTTGTGCGCGGCGGTGCCCTTGCCGATGATGTCGATGCGGCCCGTCGCGTCCGGTTCGGCGATGAGGGCGCAGACCTTCGTCGATCCGATGTCGAGGCTGACGAGGTACGAAGCGGGTTTCGGCATCCAAGGTCCTCTCAGGTCTTCCCGCGCCCGGTGTCGCCGGGCGCTTTCAGCACGATGCGTCCCGCGAAGCGCAGGTCCGCCTCGGTCGCGGGCAGGGAATGGCGGTCGAGCTCGGGGCGGAGGGCGAGGAATGCGCGCCACAGCGGCGCGGCGTGCTTCGGCTCGGTGGCGTCGAGCCCGAACAGGAGGCACGCCTTGGCGATGCGGTCCGTCACGGCGAAGCCCTCGGGCACGAGGACGATGCCGGACACGCGCGCCAGGAGCTCGGGATCCTCCTCCCGAAGGACCTCGAGGAACCTCGCGCCGCGCGTGAGCGCCGCCGCGTCGGACGCGCCGGAGAGGACCACGAAGTCGTCGCTCTTCGAAAGCGCGCGGCCCGTGTACGGGTCGATGAAGCTGCCTCCGCGGTCGATCGTCCACAGCTCGCCGTCCTTGTCGGCGCGCGCCACGAGCGCGACGGGCGGCCGTGCCACGACGTGCACGGCGATCGTGTCCGGCACGATGCGGCGTGCCGTCGCGGACGCGACCCACGAGCGCTTCGACAGCTCTGCCACCGGTTGGTCGAGATCGAGAAAGAGGAGCGGGCGTCCGATCCAGCCGTCCGTCAGCTCTTCCGCCTCGGACCGCCGCGCCTCCGGCACGCCCTCGAGGACGACGCGATTCACGGCGAAGCGCGGGTGCGTCCGCAGGAGGAGCAGGCCCGAAAGGCCGAGGATCACGAGGAGGAGGGAAACCACGGCCGGCACGAGCAGCTGCCGTCCCGCGCGGCGCCGCATGGGGCGCACGGTGCGGGAGGCGGGGAGGCGGTAGAACGAGCTCAAGTCTCTTTGCGCCCCTCGCGCTGCTGCGCTTTGTTCAGAAAGTCTTCTCCAAAACGATTCACGTCGCCCGCCCCCATCGTGAGCAGGAGATCGCCACCCTTGAGCTCTTCGTCCAGCGCTTTTCCGATCTCCGCGCGGTCCGCGATGTAACGCACGGCCCGGTGTCCGCGCGCCGTCGCCGCGTCGGCCACGAGCGCGCCCGTCACGCCTTCCCTCGGCGCTTCGCGCGAGCCGTAGACCGGCGCCACGAGCAGGACGTCCGCGTTCAGAAGGACCGCCCCGAAGGTCGCCGCGAAGTCTTTCGTGCGGGAGTAGAGATGCGGCTGGAAGAGCGCGACGATGCGCCGGTCCGGGTACGACTGGCGGGCGGCCGCGAGCGTCGCGGCCACCTCCGTCGGGTGGTGCGCGTAGTCGTCGACCACGACGATGCCGTCCCTCTCTCCTTTTTTCTCGAAGCGCCGGATTACGCCCGCGAATTCCTCGAGTGCGCGGGCGGCGATCCCGAACGGAATCGACAGCTCGCGCGCGACGGCGAGCGCGGCGAGCGCGTTTTTCACGTTATGGAGGCCCGGCACCTTGAGAGCGACGGCCCCCATGAAGTCGCGGCCCGCGGTCGCGATGAACCGCGAGCCCGTTCGATCCAGCACGAGGTCGCGCACCGTCACGTCGGCCTGAGGCGTCAGGCCGAACGTCACGACACGGCGAGAGACGAGAGGCCGGATCTCCTGCACGTTCGGATCGTCCAGTCCGAGGATCGCGGCGCCGAAGAAGGGCACGCTTCGCGCGAAGCGCGCGAACGTCTCCTGGATGTCCGCGAGGTCGCGGTAGGTGTCGAGATGCTCGAGGTCGATGTTGTTGACGACCGCCAGCATCGGCGAGAGCGCCAGGAACGACCGGTCGAACTCGTCGGCCTCGGCCACGAGGTATTCCCCGTGCCCGAGCCGGGCCGTGCCCACCTCGCGCATGCGGCCGCCCACGATGATCGTGGGATCGAGGCCCGCCGCCATCAGGATCGCGCCGGTCATGGACGTCGTCGTCGTCTTGCCGTGCGCGCCCGAGATCGCGATTCCCCGCTTGACGCGCATGACCTCCGCGAGCATTTCGGCCCGCTTGATGACGGGAAGGCCGGCGGACCGCGCGGCGGCGACTTCCGGGTTGCTCTCGTTGACCGCGCTCGAATAGATGACGACGTCCGCGCCGGACGTGTTCTCGGCCCGGTGGCCCTGGTGCACCTCTATGCCGAGGCTCCTCAGGCGCGTGGTCGTCTCCCCGAGCGCCAGATCCGACCCGGTCACGTCGAGCCCGACGCTCTTCAGCAGCTCGGCGAGGCCGCTCATCCCGATGCCGCCAATCCCCACGAAATGGAGGCGCTTCACCCTCAGGAAATTCATGCCGCCTCCACCTCGAACAGCAGATCGCACAGCCGCGAAGCCGCGTCCGGAAGAGCCGAGCGGCGCGCCGCCTCGCCCATCTCGAGGAGGCGCGACGGGTCGCCCAGAAGGCCCGCGAGCGCCGCTCCGAGGGTCTCGTCCGTCGCCTCGGCCTCCATGAGAACCACGGCCGCGCCACTCGACTCGAGCGCGCGGGCGTTCGCTTCCTGGTGAGCGTACGTCGCGGCGGCGAACGGCACGAGGAGCGCCGGGCGGCCGGCCGCCGCGATCTCGGCGATCGTCATCGCGCCCGCGCGCGCGACCACGAGATCCGCGGCCGCGTACGCGGCGGCCATGTCGTCGAGAAATTCGTGGACGAACGCGCGATCGGCGGGAAGGCCGAGCCTCGCGTACGACGTCACGACCTCACTGGCGTGGTCCTTTCCCGCCTGATGCACGACGTCGAAGGCGATCCCCGCCGCGGCGACGCGCGCCAGCGCGGGAGGCACGAGGCGATTCAGGATCTGCGCACCCTGGCTGCCGCCGACGACGAGAATCCGGAGACGGCGATGTTTCTCTCGTGAGACGAGGGATGGAATCTCGAAAAAGTCTTTTCGGACCGGATTGCCCGTCACGATCGCTCCGGGCAGCGCCGCGGCTGCGCTTGCGGTGCCGACCGCGATGCGTTTCGCCACACGCGCGAGCAGGCGGTTCGTCAGGCCGGGGACCGCGTTCTGTTCATGAATCAGCGTCGGCACGCGGCGCGCCCACGCCGTCGCCACGAGCGGGCCCGAAGCATAGCCCCCGACGCCCACGACGGCGCGCGGGGCGTGCCGCGCGAGAAGGCGCAGCGAATCGAGGAACGCCAGGGGCAGCGCGAGGAATCCGTCGAGGCGCGCGCGCCAGCCCTTGCCTACGAGGCCCTTCGCGCGGACGAGCTCGAGGGGGAAGCCGGCCTTCGGCACGAGGGTCGTCTCGAGCCCGCGCGCGGTGCCCACGAATACGATGGGTGCACCCGGCCGCCGCCGCCGGATCTCGCCAGCCAGAGCGAGCGCCGGGAAGACGTGCCCGCCCGTCCCTCCGCCCGCGATGAGAAAGCCCCGCTCCGTCATGACGCGTGCTGCGAAAGGTTGAGGAGGATCCCGACCGCGAGAAGGTCGGCGAAGAGCGCCGACCCGCCGTACGAGAGAAACGGCAGCGGGATCCCCTTGGTGGGCAGGAGCGAAAGGACGACGGAGATGTTGACGAGCGCCTGCACGACGATCATCACGGAGAAGCCGATCCCCAGAAGCCGCCCGAAGGAGTCGGGAGCGTTCGCGGCGGCGCGGACGCCGCGCGCGAAGAGGAAACCGAACAGCGCGAGGACGGCGGCGCAGCCGATGAGCCCCAACTCCTCGCCCACGATCGCGTAGATGAAGTCCGTGTACGGATAGGGCAGGAAGAAGAGCTTCTGCTTGCCGTGCCCGAGGCCGAGGCCCGTGACGCCGCCCGTGCCGACGGCGATGAGCGACTGGATCGCGTGAAAGCCCCGGCCGAGGGGGTCTGCCTCCGGATGCAGGAATGCCATGAGGCGGTCGCGCCGGTACTGCGCCGTCCACACGAATGCCGAGAGCGTGGGCACGAGGAGCAGCGCCGAGCCGAGAAAATACTTCAACGGCAGGCCGGCGAAGAAGAGCATCGCGCCGGCGATCACGAAATACGTGAGGGCGGTGCCGAAGTCGGGCTCGAGGAGGACGAGCCCCGCGAAAAGGGAGACGAGTCCGAGAATCGGGAGCAGGGTCCGCGTCGGATGCGTGACCTCCCGCTCCCGCCGCGACAGCAGCGCCGCGACCGCGATGACGAGTCCGATCTTCGCGAGCTCCGAGGGCTGGATCGACTTGACGATGCCGAAAGACAGCCAGCGCCGCGCGCCGTTGACGGGAGCTCGAAAGAGTACCGCCGCGAGCGCGCCCGCGAGGAGGACGAGCGAGGCGCCGATGAGGCGCGGGTCGTTCAAGCGGCGGTAGTCGATCGACATCGCCAGGAACGCGAGGGCCGAGCCGATGACGACGGCGATCGTCTGCTTGATCACGAAGAAGTAGGCACCGGCCGGGGCCGCGGAGGTCGGCAGGTAGATCTGCATCGCCGAGGCGCTGTAGATCATGAGCAGGCCCAGGAAGACGAGGAGCACGACGGACCCGAAGAGAAGGCGGTCGAAGGCGAGCTTCCGGGCCATCAGCGCCTTCCCGCGACGGTCCGCTCGGGGAGCGCCTTTACGAGCGACTCGAACACTTCACCCCGATGCTCGAAGTCGCGGAACTGGTCGAACGACGCGCAAGCGGGCGACAGGAGGACGGCGTCGCCCGGCTCCGCGTTGGAGGCGGCGTCCTCGACGGCCTTCTCGAGCGTCCCTTTGACCTCGAGCACGACGCCGGGCAGGCTTCCGAGCGCCTGCGCAATCGTGGGCGCCGCCTTGCCGATGGCGAGGATTCGGCGGGCCTTGCGCACCGCGAGCGGGCCGAGCCGTGCGAAGTCGTCGCCCTTGTCCTTCCCGCCGAGGATGAGGTGCACCCTGTGGTCCTCGAATCCCTCGAGGCTCTTCAGCGTCGCGTCGACGTTCGTGCCCTTCGAGTCGTTCCAGTAGCCGACGCCGTTCACCGTGCGCACGAGCGCCGTCCGATGCGGCAGGCCGCGGAACGTGCGCAGCGTCTCGACGGCGGCTTCGGGCGTGACGCCGAGCGGCAGCGTCGCGGCGAGGGCGGCGAGCGCGTTCTCGACGTTGTGAGCGCCCGGCAGTGCGAGATCCGACCGCTTCGCGACGATCCGCGGGCCCTTGCCCGTCACGTCCGCGAGAAAGAGGTCGTCAGCGAGCCACGTGCCCATGCCCGGCGAGTTTCGCCGCGAGAATGCGAGGCGTCGCGCGCGCGGCCTCACGCGCGCGACGAGCGGGTCGTCCGCGTTCAGCACGGCGACCTGCGCCTCGCGCTGATTTTCGAAGATGCGCGCCTTGGCCGCGCCGTAGTCGTCCATCGACCGGTAGCGGTCGAGGTGATCGGGCGTGAGGTTCAGGTGTACCGCCACGTCGGGCGCGAACCGCCGGATGCCTTCGAGCTGGAAGGACGACAGCTCGACGACCCACGTGCGCGGCGCGGTGCCGCTCCCGTTCGCCCCTTCCTTGGTCGCGAAGTGAATCCAGGGCGTCCCGAAGTTTCCGCAGGCCACCGCGTAATGGCCGGCGCTCTTCAGGAGCGCGGCGGCGAGCGCCGTGGTCGTGGACTTTCCGTTCGTGCCCGTGACGCCCACGACGACGCCCGGCAGGAGGCGCGAGGCCAGCTCGATCTCCGCCACCACGGGCAGCGCACGTGCCCGCGCCGCGTCGAAAACGGGCAGCGTCAGCGGGATTCCGGGTGACACGACGACGAGGTCGATGCCGTCGAGGAGCGACTCGGGATGCCCGCCGAGGACATACCGCACGCCGGGGCGTTCCGCGAGTCTCTCGAGGTCGGCCTTCGAGTCCGTCCCGATCACCTCGACGCCGCGCTCGGCGAGCGCCGCCACGGCGGCACGGCCCGAGCGGGCGAGGCCGAAAACCGCCGCGGAGTGGATCTCGGGCAGGTCGGGTCCGAGCGAGAGCGTCATCGGAGCTTCAACGTGGAAAGCGCGAAGAGCGCGAAGAGGATCGCCACGATCCAGAACCGGATGATGACCTTCGACTCAGGCCATCCGGCGAGCTCGAAGTGGTGGTGGAGCGGCGCCATCCGGAAGATGCGCTTGCCGCGCAGCTTGAAAGAGCCCACCTGCAGGATCACCGAAGCGGCCTCGACGACGAAGAGCCCGCCGACGAGGACGAGCAGGATCTCCTGCTTGATGAGCACGGCGACCGTTCCGAGCGCCGCCCCGAGCGCGAGCGAGCCCGTATCGCCCATGAAGACCTCGGCCGGATATGCGTTGAACCAGAGGAATCCGAGCGACGCGCCCACGATGGCCGCGCAAAAGACCGCGAGCTCGCCCGTGCCCGGCACGGACGGCACGAGGAGGTAGCCCGCGGCCTTCGCGTTCCCCGCGATGTACGCGAGGATCGCGAACGTGGCCGACGCGACGAGCGTCGCGCCGATCGCGAGCCCGTCGAGGCCATCCGTGAGGTTCACGGCGTTCGAAGAGCCCACGACGACGACCGTCGCCAGAAGGACGTAGAAAAGGCCGAGGTCCGGGTGGACGTTTTTCAGGAACGGCAGGGCGACGTGCGTGGCGTCCGCGCGCGCGTCGAAGAGCTTTACCGACGCCCACGCCACGCCTAGCCCGATCGCGGTCTGCAGGACCAGCTTCTGCCGACCCGAGAGGCCGCGGTTGTTCTTTCGCGACACTTTGCGCCAGTCGTCACCGATGCCGATGAGCATGGCGAGGAGGGTCGCGACGAGAGCGACCCACACGTAGCGATTCGAAAGGTCGGCGAAAACGAGCGTTGGTACGGCGATCGCCAGGTTGATGAGGACGCCGCCCATCGTGGGCGTGCCCGCCTTTACCTGATGGCCTTTCGGCCCTTCCTCGCGGATGGACTGGCCGATCTGCCTCACGCGCAGCCAGCGGATGAGGGCGGGCCCGAGGAAGATCGAGAGCAGAAGCGCCATGAGCGCCGCGTTCGCCGCCCGGAACGTGATGTACCGGAAGACGTTGAAGAGCGGCAGCCGGCCGTGCAGTGGGTAGAGCAGCCAGAGGATCATCGCGCCGCCGTCTCAGCTTTCGCGAGAAGCTCTTTCGCAACGAGGCGGTCGTCGAACGGCAGCTCGCGGCCACCCACTATCTGACTCGTCTCGTGCCCTTTGCCCGCCACGAGGACGACGTCACCGGCGCGCGCGAGCGCGAAGGCTTCGGCGAGCGCCTCGCGGCGGTCCGCCACGTAACGCGCCGTCTTTCCGGCCGCCTCGATGCCCGCGCGCACGTCACGAAGGATCGCTTCGGGCTGCTCCGAGCGCGGGTTGTCGGACGTCACGATGACCTCGTCGGCGAGCAGCGCCGCGATGCGGCCCATCTCGGGGCGCTTGCCCTTGTCACGATCGCCGCCGCATCCGAACACGGCGATCACGCGGCCGCCTCCCGCCGCCGCGATCGGCCTCACCGTCCGGAGCACGCCCTCGAGGGCGGCGGGCTTGTGCGCGTAGTCCACGAGGACCGTGAATCCGCACGTGTTCGGCACGGCTTCGAGGCGTCCGGGAACGCTCGTCACGGCCTCGAGGCCCGCCGCGATCTCGGCGGGCGAAAGCCCGAGCGCGACTCCAGCGGCGGCAGCCGCCAACAGATTTTCGGCGTTCGATCGGCCGAGGAGAGGGGAATTTATTGTTAATAGGGTTGCAGGCTCGTCCGTTCTTTCACGCTTCAGTGGGGTTGGCGGTGACGGTGGTTTTTCTTTGAAGGGGAATGGGGCGAGGGTCGAGACATCGAGCCGGGTTCCGGTCGTCGAAAGCGCGGCGCGCCCGATGACGGTTGCAAGGAGACCGCCCTCGCCTGTCGGCGCCGCCGGCACGGTCTGATCCGGCGACCAATTACCTTCTAAGAAGAATCCGATCGTGCTCTTTGCAGGCAGCCGACCCGCCAGTCTCCGCCCGTACTCATCTCCGAGATTGACGACCGCTTTTCCTCCCGGCTTGAGCATCGAGAAGAGGCGCGCCTTCGCCTCGAAGTATTCGTCCATGTCGCGATGGAAGTCGAGGTGATCGCGCGAGAGGTTGAGGAAGATCGCGACGTCGAACGAGCAGCCCGCCAGGCGCTCGAGGACGAGCGCATGCGAGGAGCACTCGAGAATCGCGGCTGTGCCGCCCTCCGCGGCAAGCGCCGCGAGCATCGGCTGGAGGTCCGTGGCCTCCGGCGTCGTGTGCGGCGCCGGAATCGCCGCTGCGCCGCCGCCGCGGTAGACGATCGTGCCGAAAAAACCGCGCTTTTGATGGCGGAGAGCGAAAAGGCCGTCGAGAAGGTACGTCGTCGTCGTCTTGCCGCTCGTGCCGGTCACACCCGCCATCACGAGCCGCTCCGACGGCCGGCCCGCGAGCAGCGAGGCCACGAGGCCCGCTGAGCGCCGGGGGTTTTCGACCTCGAGATACGGCACGGCCGTGGCGTCGGGCGCGGGCGCGAGACCGAGCGCTGCGACGGCGCCGCGCGAGACCGCATCGGCCACGAAGCGGCGGCCGTCGATTCTCAGGCCGGGCAGCGCGGCGAACAGCGTTCCGTCCACCGCGGCGCGCGAGTCGTGCGTGACGGCGAGAACCTCGGGGTCCCCTGGGGCACCGGCGCGCCGGTGCGGAAAATCCGCAGCGAGCGCCGAGAGCCTCATGGTGTCTCTCCCGGCGCGACTTGCTGTGCGAGTTGAAGCGCGCAGGAGCTTCCCCGCTCGGCGGGCGATCCCGCCGGCGGTTCCTGCGACACCACGAACCCCGCTCCCGAGAGCCGCGCGGAAAGGCCGCGAAAAGCGAGAAGCCGCACCGCGTCGCGCGCGCTCTTGCCGGAGACGTCCGGCACGCGGTCCTCGCTCTCGTCGGCCCTCTCCGCCCGGTTCGCGGCAGGCACGAGGTCGTCGGCATTCAGGCGCGCGCTGAGCGCGACGGCCGCGGCGCCCGCGCCGAGGTCCGCGGTGAGGATGGAGGGACGCGTGGCGTCGACGGGAGCGGGGGGCTCTCGCAGGATCCTGAGGACGTCCGCTCCGATCGCGGAGAAAGCCGGCGCCGCGACCTCGGCGCCGTAAGTCTTCCCCTTCGGCTCGTCCACGACGACCGCGATGACGATGCGAGGCCGATCGGCGGGCGCGAACCCGATGAACGAGGCGACGTAACGGTCCTTCGAATACCCCGCGCCCGGCACCGCCTTCTGCGCCGTGCCCGTCTTGCCGGCGGCGGTGTAGCCCGGAATCGCGGCGGCTTTTCCCGTTCCCATCTCGACGACCCTCGCGAGGAGGATCCGCAGCCGGCGTGCCGTGTCCTCGCTCATGAGGCGCCGCGGTACGGGCCGCTCGATTCTTCGATTCGCCGCATCCGGGCTCTGATTCGAATCTCCGATCGAATCCACGAGATGGACCGGCGGAAGCACGCCGCCGTTCGCGATCGCGGCGTAGGCGCGCGCCATCTGGAGCACGGTGACGCCGATTTCCTGGCCGAACGCCATCGTCGGCAGCGTGAGCGCGCTCCAGCCCGACGTGTCCGCGAGAAGGCCGGCGGTCTCCCCCTCCAGCTCGATGCCCGTCTTTTCTCCGAATCCGAAGGCGCGGACCGACTTGTAGAACGAAGCGCGGCCGAGAGTCATCGCGACGTGCGCGATCCCGATGTTCGAGGAAAACGCGAGGATGTCCCCGATCGTCAGCGTGCTCCAGCCTTTTCCGCCGTGCTCGTGAATCGTGTTCGTCCCGATCGTGAGCGTGCCGCCGCCGCAGTCGATCGGGTCGTCGAGAGAGATCGTCCCGGAGTCGAGCGCCGCCATAGCCGCCACGATCTTGAACGTCGAGCCCGGTTCGTAAACGTCCGCGAGCGGCCGGCAGCGCCGCGTCTCCGCGTCCACGTCTCCATAGCGGTTCGGATCGAACGTGGGGAACGAGGCGAGCGCGAGAATCGCGCCCGAGGCCGGATCGAGGACGACGGCGGAGGCTCCGCGCGCGTGGGATTCCGCCATGACCTTCGCGAGCTCGCGCTCGGCCGCGTGCTGGATGGACGTCCGGATCGTGAGGGTCAGCCGCGCACCCTCGTATCCCTCGCGCGGCGCCTCGCCGCCCTCGCGCGCCCGCGCCGCGTAGGGCCGCTGTGCCGCGTCGCGCAAGAGCGTCACGCGCGCGGGCTTGCCGCGCACGTCGGCGTCGAAGCGATACTCGAGGCCCGCGAGGCCCTGGTTGTCGGTTCCCACGTATCCAAGCACGGCGGCCGCGAGCGCTCCCTCGGGATAGCGCCGCGTCGACTCAGCCACGAGCTGGATGCCCGGAAGGCGTTTTTCGCCGACGAGACCGCGCACGCGCGCCGCAACCGGGTCGCTCACGCGGCGCGAAAGCCAGATGAAGTCGCGATCCTCACTCGCGAGCTTTTTCGCGAGCTCCTTCGCCGGATGCCGGAGGAGCGGCGCCAGGAGCACGGCTTCCTTTTCGGCGTCGGCCACGTCGGAGGGAATCGCGAAGACCGACTCGGCGCGCGCGTTCACCGCCAGGAGCGTGCCGTCGGCGTCGCGGATGACGCCGCGTCGCGGGGCGAGCTCGACCGTGCGTTCCTGCTGCCTGCGGGCGCGGCGTTGGAACTCGTCGCGTCTCAAGACCTGCAGGTCCACGAGTCGCACGACAAGAACGAGGATCCAAAGACCGACCCCCGCGAGCAGGAGGAGAGCCCGGCGGTCCGGGCGCGGTGCGGCGCTCAGGGCATCGCCTTTCCCGGCGGAAGGGCCGGCGGCCCGGGGGCGACGAGAGCCGTGTCCTTCACGAGGATGACCTGATCGAGCGTGGGCGGCACGAGGCCCAGCGTGCCGCGCGCGATCCGCTCCACGCGCGCGAGCGCGACCGCCTGGGCGCGGTCCATCTCGAGCAGGTGCCTTCTCTCGAGCAGCGTCTCGCGCATCCGCGCGAGCGTCGCGAGCTGGTATCCGAGGCGCACCGTCTCGAGATTCGCCCAGATGGCGAGAAAGAGGACGATCGCCGGCGGCACCGCCGCCAGGGCGAGAGCGGCGAGCTCGCGCGTCCGCCGCCGGTCGCGCTCCCGCACGAGATAGACATTTTCGACCGGGCGGCGGACCGCGTACGCCATCGGCTGGGCCTACCCTTGAGGCGTCAGCGGACCGGCGCCGTCCTCGGCGATGCGCTCGAGCACGCGCATCCGCGCCGAGCGCGCCCGGGGATTCCCGCCGAGCTCGGCGAGCGAGGGCCGGATGGACTTGCGCGTGACGAGGGCCATGACGCGGCGCCGCGAGCACACGCACACGGGGAACGAGGGCGGGCACGTGCAGCCCGCCGTGTGGCGTTGGAACGCGCGCTTGACGATGCGGTCTTCGAGAGAGTGATACGAGAGCACGGAGAGTCGCGCGCCGAGCGCGAGGCGCGCGATCGCATCGTCGAGGAACCGCTCGAGCTCGACGAGCTCGTGATTCGTCGCGATGCGCAGCGCCTGGAAAACGCGGGTCGCGGGGTCCTTGTGCATCTCGCGCCGCGGCCCGAGAACCTTCAGCACGAGCCGCCTCATCTCGCCGGTCGTTCGGATCGGAGCCGTCTTCCGAGCTTCCACCACCGTACGGGCGATCGGTCCCGCCATGCGCTCCTCCCCCCATTCGCGGAAAATCCGCGTCAGCTCTTCGCGAGAGGCCGTCGCCACGAGGTCGGCGGCCGTCGGCCCGTCGGCGCCCATGCGCATGTCGAGCGGACCTTCCTTCATGAACGAAAATCCCCGCTCGGCGCGGTCGAGCTGCATCGTCGAAACGCCGAGATCCGCGAGGATCCCGTCGACGCGCGCGAGGCCGAGGCGGTCGAGATGCTCCGCGAGATCCTCGTGGCGCCCCTCCACGATGACGAGACGCGTGCCGAACGCCGCGAGGCGCTGCTTCGCGAGAAGCAGGGCCTCTGGATCGCGGTCGATCCCGACGACGCGCACCTCGGGAGATGCCTCGAGGAGCGCCCGCGCGTGGCCGCCGAGGCCGAGCGTCGCATCGACGTAGACGCCGCCGCGCTCCGGCCGGAGCGCCGCGACGACCTCCCGGAGCAGGACCGGGACGTGAACCGCGCCGGCGTCGGCCATGCCGCGTCAGACGAGATGGCGTGCGAGTTCGTCGTAGTCCTCATCCGTGATCGTGGTCGAGCGCAGGCCCTTGAGATGCTTCGCGCGATCGACGAGCTTCAGGTGGTCGGTCTGGCCGAGAACGAGCGCATCGCCCTCGAGCGCCGAGACCTCGCGCAGGAGCGACGGCACGAGGAGCCGGCCCTGCGCGTCCATGCGCGCCACCTGCCCGTACGTGTTGAAACGCTCCTGGAACTTCGCCTTCGCGCGGTGGATCGCGGGCATCGCGGCGAGCTTCTCCTCGAGCGCGTTCCAGACGGGCATCGGGAAGATCAGAACGTCGACACCGGAAATGGACGTCAGGAAGAACTCGGGCCCGAACGTCTCCTCGATCGGCGCGCGGAAGACGGACGGGACCTTGAAGCGGCCCTTCTCGTCCACCGTCGTTTCCGCGCTGCCCCGAAGGCGGTCCATAATCGTCCTTTGGGAAGAAAGCCCGCGCTGGCGTCACGGGAATCCCTTCGAATCCACAAGGCGCCACCGCTAACCACTTTTTTCCACTCGCGAGTATCCGGCCTCGAAAGGGACTCAGTCAAGCGAAATCCCTGTGCCGAGGGATGTTGCGGGCCTGGCGCCATCGCGGTGTACATTCGGACGTGACCGCTTCAACGCCCGCCCCGTCGATCACGCGGGTTGTGCACGATCCGGACTCTCTCGGCCGCCTCCTCGCCGCCCTCGATCAGCAACCCGAGGCCGACGTCGCGCTCGACACGGAGGCGGACTCGTTCCACCACTACTTCGAGAAAGCCTGCCTCCTGCAGCTCGCCTGGGATGGCACGGCCCACCTCGTGGACCCTCTCGCGCCGCTCGATGTCCCCGCGCTCCTCGCGCGCCTCGTTCCGCGGCGGCTCCTCATGCACGGCTCCGACTACGACCTCAGGCTCCTCTTTCGGGGATACGGCTTTCGCGCGACATCCCTCTTCGACACGATGCTCGCGGCGCAGCTTCTCGGCGAGAAGGAGATCGGCCTCGCCGCGCTCCTCTCCGCCCGCGCCGGCGTCACGCTCGACAAGACGCACCAGCGATCCGACTGGAGCGCGCGGCCGCTCACGCCGCCGATGGTCGCCTACGCCGCCGCGGACGTCCTTCACCTCGGCGCGCTCGTGGAGTCGCTCACGCGCGACCTCGAGGCGAAGGGCCGCCTCGCGTGGCACGCCGAGGAGTGCGCCCGGCTGGCCGCGACGGTTTTCTCCGCCGGGCGCGAAGCCGACCCTGAAAACGACTGGCGGCTCAAGGGGACGAACGCCTTCACTGACAAGGAACGCGCGTTTGTGCGTGCCCTCTGGGAGACGCGTGAGGCCCGCGCCCGCGCCCTCGACCTTCCCCCGTTCCGCGTCCTCACGAACGAGCGGCTGCTTCTCGCGACAAAACCGGCCGCCGGCGGCGAAAAGGACCTCCGGAAGCTGTTCCCGGGCCCGCGCTCGCTGCCGGATTCCTTCGCGACCGCCCTCAACGAGGCGCTCGCGCGCGCCGCCGCCCTCGCGCCGGCCGAATGGCCGAAGGCGCGCCGCGGCGAGCGGATCGAGGTCGACCCCGCGCTCGAGCGCGAGGTGGAGACTCTCAAGAAATCGCGCGATGCGAAGGCCGCGAAGCTCGGGCTCGACCCCGGCATCCTCGCCTCTCGGGCGGTCCTCACCGTGGCGGCGCGCGCGCGACGCGCGAACGGACGTCTCACGGCCGATCTCCTCGTCGAGCAGGGCGGGCTGTCGCGTTGGCGCGCCGAGCTCCTCGCGAGCTGACGTCCGGGTGGCTACTTTTTCTTCGCTGCCGGCGTCGGCGTCGGCACCGGCAAGGCGACACCCACTGGAGGCGTGTAATACGCCTGCCCTGAGGGCAAAACACGGATGACGGCGTCGTGCTTGAGCTTGTCGAGGTACTCAGCGAGCTTCTTCTGGAACTGAGTGTCCTGCTCACGCTTCAGGAGCTCGGCTTTCACGTCGGCGAACGGCTTGTACGAGACCGGGATCTTGTCGATCACCTTCACGAGGTGCCAGCCGAACTTCGTCCCGATCGGGTCCGACACCGAGCCGACGGGCAGCGAGAAGACGGCCTTGTCGATCTCCGCGGTGAGCTCGCCTTTCGCGACGAGCCCGAGGTCGCCGCCCCGGCTCTTCGTCGCGCCGTCGGAATAGTCCTTCACGACGGCCTCGAACTTCGCGCCGCCCTTGATGAGGTCCGACGCCTCCTTCGCCCGGCGCGCCGCCCGCGCAGAATCGTCGCCGTTCGACACGAGGATCTCGGCGAGATGCGCCTTCTCGGGAACCCGCCACGTCTCCTTCTCGCGCTCGTAGAGGATGCGCAGGGCGTCGTCCGACAGGTCGACCTTGCTGTTCACCTCGCGCCCCACGACGCGCTGAAGCGTCACGGTGCGGCGGAGCTGGTCGCGCAGGCGGTCGATCGTGAGACCAGACTGGGCGAGGGCCTTGCCGAAGTCCTCGTCCGTCGTGACGTTGTTCTGTTCCTTGAGCCGCTTGACCTGATCCTCGATCTCGGCGTCGGACGTGACGAGGTCGAGCTCCTTGGCGCGGTCCTCGAGGAGCGCCTCGTTCACGAGCTCCTCCATGACGCTCTTTTTCATTTCCTCGCCCTTGGCGGCATTGGGCGGGGGACCGGCCTCGCGCACGGTCTGTTCGATGCGCGCGTCGAACTGGCTCTGCGTGATGATGCGCGAGTTCACGTGCACGAGGATGCGGTTGATGATCTCGCCGGCGCGGAGCGGCACGGCGACGGACACGACCGCGGCAAGCATGACGAAAAACAGGACAGAGGGGCGCCGGAATGACTTCACGAGGCGCAGTCTAGCGAATTCCGGGCCTCTCTCCCGGCCTCACCGCTGAGCGGCGTTGCGGGCGTTCGTTCCGACGTAGGGGAACGGAAGGTGATCCTCGACCACCGTCACGGGGAAGCGGAGGCGCGCCCCCGCAATCGCCTCCTCCACGGCTTTCGAGCTCCGGTCCTCGGCCACGGCCATCCGGAGCGCCGGCAGCGCCTCTTCGAACGTCACGTCGCGTGTGTCCAGCCGCTCGTCCATGCGGAACACGTGGAAGCCGTGCGGCGTCGCGACGACCGGGCTTCTCTTGCCCGCGAGAAGGTTCCACACGGCCTTTTCGAACTCGCGCGGGAGGTCCGTGCGAGAAAGCAGGCCCAGCGAACCGCCGGACGCGGCGTTCGGCGCGACACTCGATTCGCGCGACACGTCCAGCCATGCCACGCCGAGGTCGAGCCGCTTCACGGCGGCGTCGGCGCTTTCCTTGTCATGAAAGAGGAGCTGCGACACGCGCAGGAGCGCCGGCCTCTTGTAGCGCTCGGGGTGGGCGTCGTATTCCCTTCGGAGGTCCGAGTCCTGAAGCGTTTCGAGCCCGGCCGAGCGGGCGAGGAACGCGCGGCGTTTCTCCGCGGGATTCGCTCCCGGGACCGGGGGCTCGGCGGCTTCGACCGCCCGTCCGAGCAGCACCTCTTCGAGGTACTGGTCGAGAAGGCTCGAAAGGACGCGCGGCGAGACGTTTTTCGGGTCCTCGCTCGTCGCCTTCTTCGCCCACGCCATGAATTCGTCCAGCGTGACGGGCCTTTCGCCCGCCATCGCGACCGTTTCCGGCCTGCCCGCGGCGCGAGGGCCGCCTTTCCTCGCGCAGCCCACGGTGGTGAAAGCCACAAAACCCGCGAAAGGCAGCACGAGCAAAAGAACGAGCAGGGTCCGTGCGCGCCTCACACGGCCTCCGCGAAAAGCGAAACCGGCAGCGCTCGCGCGCGTGCCCCGGCGAGGTCGAGGAGAGCCCGCGCCGCGCGGCCCGGGACGCCGGTGCCGTCGGCGGGAATTCCGGCGAACGCCTTCGGCAGCCGGAAGGCATCGGGGCCGGACGCGAAGAGATCCCCCTTCCGGAGCATTGCGACGACTTTGTCTGGATCGAGGCCGTGGTCCTTCTCCAACGAAGCGGCCAGCTCGTTGCCTCGGCGCTGGAGCGCCTTCACGCCGAGGGCACGCGCGAGGAGGCGGAGGCGCGCGAGGTCGAGCAGCCGTGAGAACGCCGGCGGCGGCGCACCGTAGCGATCGGCTGCGGTCGCGGCCTCGCGCAGGAGCATCTCCTCGTCGGACGCCGCCGCGATCCTCTTGTAAAGCGCCATGCGAAGGCTCTCCTCGGGAATCCACGCCGGTGGAATCGCGAGCGGCACGCCGAGCTGAAGCGTCACGTCGCGCGTCTCGGGCACCGGCTCGCCCTTCAGCTCGGCCATCGCCTCCTCGAGGAGGTTCACGTAGGTCTCGAAACCCACCGACTCGATATGCCCCGACTGCTCCCCGCCGAGGAGATTTCCCGCGCCGCGGATTTCGAGGTCCTTCGCCGCGATGCGGAACCCCGCGCCGAGGTCCGAGAACTCCTGAATCGCGCGCAGGCGCCGGCGCGCGTCATCCGAGACCGCGATCCCCGGCGGCACGAGGAGCCAGCACGCCGCGGCCTTGTCGCTGCGGCCGACGCGCCCGCGAAGCTGGTAGAGCTGCGAGAGACCGTACATCTCGGCGCGGTCGATGAGCATCGTGTTCGCCGACGGGATGTCGAGGCCGTTCTCGACGATCGTCGTGGCGAGGAGAAGATCGGCCGCGCGTGTGACGAACGCGCGCATCGCGCGCTCGAGCTCGCCTTCCGACATCTGGCCGTGGACCGTGACGACCCGTACTTCCGGCACGAGCGCCGCGAGCTTCTCGCGCCAGAAGCCGAGCGACTCGATGCGGTTGTGGACGACGAAAACCTGCCCTCCGCGGTCGACCTCCGCGCGGATCGCGTCGCGGATGACCGCGTCGTCCACCGGCACGACGTGCGTCGCGATCGCGAGGCGATCCTTCGGCGGCGTCTCGATGACGGAAAGGTCGCGAATGCCCGCGAGCGACAGGTGGAGCGAGCGTGGAATCGGCGTCGCCGACATCGCGAGGACGTCCACCGACGCGCGCCACGCCTTGATGCGCTCTTTCTGCGCCACGCCGAAGCGCTGCTCCTCGTCCACGACGAGGAGGCCGAGGTCCTTGAACGCGACGTCCTTGCTGAGAAGCCGGTGGGTCCCCACGACGACGTCGAGCGTTCCTTCCTGAAGGCGCCTCAGCAGCTCCTTCTGGTCGTCCTTCGAGCGAAAACGCGTCAGGATGTCGATCGAGACGGGAAACGCCGCGAACCGCCTCTTCAGCGTGCGGAAGTGCTGATCCGTGAGGATCGTCGTGGGCGAAAGAAGCGCGGCCTGCTTGCCGTCGAGCACGCACTTGAAGATCGCCCGCATCGCGACCTCGGTCTTCCCGTACCCCACGTCGCCGCACAACAGCCGGTCCATCGGCTTGTCGGACTCCATGTCCCGCTTCACGTCGCGTATCGCCGCGGCCTGGTCGGGCGTCTCCGTGTACTCGAAAGCCTCGTCGAACTCCTTCTGCCAGGGTGAGTCCTTCGAGAACGCGTGCCCGGGCGCGGCCGCGCGACGCGCGTAGAGCTTCAGGAGCTGGTCGGCGATGTCCTTCACGGCCTTTCTGACCGAGGACTTCCGCCTCTCCCAGCCGAGGCCGCCGAGCCTGTCGAGCGCGGGGAGCGGTCCTTCGCCGGCCGCGGCGTACTTCTGGATGAGGTCCAGTCGCTCGACGGGAACGAGCAGCTTCGCGTCTCCCGCGTAGCGCACGTCCACCATCTCGCGCGTGAGCCCCCCGTCCTCGACGCGCGCGAGACCGGCGAACCGTCCCAGCCCGTAGTCGCGGTGGACGACGATGTCGCCCACCTTCAGGTCGCGCAGGTCCGAGAGGAAGGCCTCCGACGCGGACTTCCTTCTCGGCGCCTGGGTGCGCGGCTCGCCGAAAAGATCCACCGCCGTGAGAAGGAAAACGCCCGCCGGACGGAACAGGAAACCCGAGCGCGGGCCGCCCGAGAGGACACGGCACGCCCCCGGCGCGAGCGGCGAGACCACGTCCTCGGCCTTTCCCTGGTGCTCGATCTCATATTCGGCGAGGAGCCGCTCCACATGCTCGCGCTCGCCCTTCGTCGCGGCCGCGAGCACGACGGCGAGGCCGTCCCTCCGCGCGCGTGCAATTTCCTTCGTCACGTCCGGCAGCCGGTCCTCGAACGACACGACCGACTCCGCTCCGATCGGAATCGTCTCGCCCGCCGGCACGGCCGGCGTGAGCGCGACCTGCACGCGCTTTTCGACATCCCGGTTCAGCTGATCCGCGTCTCCCGCGAGGCGCGTCGGATCGGGCACGACGCGTCCTTTCCTGCGGGCTTTCTCGTAGTCGAGGTTGAGAACGTCCGCCGCGCGGACGAGCTCCGCGGCGACCGCGTCGGGGTCGTCCACGGCGAGGACGAAGTTCCTCGCATGGTCGAGGATATGGGCTTCGTCCGAGGCCAAAAGCGGCAGCAGCTCCTCGAGGCCGTCGTTGCGGCGCGCGAGCGAAAGGTCGCGCGCCACCGGCGGGTCGTCCACCGCCGTGCGGCAGTCGGCGAGAACGCGCTGCGCCGTCTCGCGCGTCGCGCGTGTGTCAGGCGCGAGCGCCATGGGCGGGAGCGACACCATCGAGAGCGCGCCCGTCGACCGCTGCGTATCGGGATCGAACGACCGGATCGAGGCGATGGCGTTCAAATCGAACTCGATGCGCACGGGTTCCGGGAGATGCGGCGGGAAGACGTCGAGAAGACCCCCGCGCACGGCGAGATCGCCGGTCTCGGTCACGAGATCGGCGCGCGCGTAGCCCTCGTCGAGGAGCGCCTCGGCGATGCGCGCGGGCGGCACCTCGTCGCCCGCCGCGAGCGTGCGCGTACGCTTTTTGAAGTCATCCGCCGGCGGCAGGCGCCGGAGCAGGGCTCGCGCCGGGACGACGAGAAGATCCACCGAGCCTTCCGCGAGGCGCGTCAGCGTCCCGAACTCCTCGCGCCGCACTTTCAGCGACGGCGCGATCTGCTGGTAGGGCGAGAGCGCGGGCGCCGGAAAAAACGCCACGCGCTCCTCGCCGAGAACGCTCGCGGCGTCGCGCGAAAAGGCGGAGGCATCGCGCTCGTGTGCGAACACGACGAGCCATCTCAGTCCGAGCGGCGCGCCGACGGCCTCGAGGAGGTAGGGCAGAAGGCCGGGGGGCGCCCCCGACAGAGACACACTCCCCGTCGACGTCCCGAGGACCCCCGCCTCGATCCGCCCGGCCAGACGCTGCACCGCGGGCGCGGCGGCGAGCGTCTGAAACAGCGGATCCCTCCGCCGCGTCACGCGCGGATTATGGCCGAGGCGACGGCGCAACTCCTCGACCCACGTTTTCCCGCGCGCAACAGACCGCAAACGTCTCCGGAAGGACCACTTGTTTCGCTCGTTCCCTGGCTTTCGCTAGTGCGCCTTGATTATTGTGACGAACGAGCCTTGCCTTCAGTTTGACGCTGGAGGCGCGTCGTTGAAGTCGATCCGGGAGGGCTTTTTCTGTCTTCTCTTGATCCCGCTGGCCGGGTCACCTTCCCTGCGGGCCGAGGCCTCGACGACGCGCAACGAAGAAGTCGAAACCTGCCTGGGCTGCCACGGCGAAAAGGACGCTTCGGTCACGCTTCCGAGCGGTGAGAAGCAGTCTCTTTACGTGCCGCGAGACGTCTTCGAGAAGTCCGTCCACGGCGCGCGGCAGGGCTGCACGGGCTGCCATCCGGCGCAGACCGAAGTGCCGCACGCTTCGCTTACGGCGAAGGACAAGGCGGCCTTCAGCGCGGGATTCAAGGATCTCTGCAAGACCTGCCACTTCGAGAACTACACGAAAGCGCTCGACGGCGTGCATTACCAGATCCTCGCGAAGGGGGGCAGCGCGCCCTTCTGCGTGGACTGCCACGGCGCGCACGACATCATGCACCCCACCGTGCCGCGCACGAGAGTCTCCGAAACCTGCGGGGCCTGCCACGGCGACATGGCCGAGACCTATGCGAAGAGCGTCCATGGCATGGCGTTGGCCGCGGGCAATCCGGACGTGCCCGTCTGTACCGACTGCCACCATGCGCACGACATCGCCGACCCGCGCACGAAGGACTGGCGCCTCACGACGATCGACCTCTGCGCCAAGTGCCACACGAACAAACCGATGATGGCCAAGTACGGCCTCTCGACGAACGTTCTCGCGTCGTATCTTTCCGACTTTCACGGCATGAGCGCGAAGCTGGCCACCTCCGGCGAGAAGCCGAAGGTCGTCACGGCGCTCTGCATCGACTGCCACGGCACGCACGACATCACGAAGGCCAGGGACGGCAACTCTCAGGTGCTGAAGGCGAACCTCCAGAAGACCTGCGCGAAGTGCCATGTGGGCGCCTCGAAGAACTTTCCCTCCGCGTGGCTCTCGCACTACGAACCGAGCCTGAAGAGGGCCCCTCTCGTGTGGGCGGTCGGCGTTTTCTACAAGATCTTCATTCCCTTCATCATCGGAGGGCTCTGCCTGCAGATCCTCCTCCACCTCTGGCGCGTGCTGGTGAACAGATGACCGAATACGCCGTTCGCTTTTCGAGGAGGCAGCGCTTCGAGCACGTGGTCGTCATGACGACGTTCGTCCTCCTCGCGTTGACTGGCTTTCCGCAGAAGTTCTTCGAGACGCGGTGGGCGCGCGGGATCGTCAGCGTTCTCGGAGGGCTCGACCACGTGCGCTTCGTCCACCGCGTCTCGGGCCTCGTCTTCTCGCTCCTCACGCTGTGGCATCTCGGCGCAGCCGTGATCCTCGCGGCGCAGCGGAAGATGAAGCTCACGCTGCTGCCGAACCGCCAGGACTTCATAGACGCCGTCCAGCAGCTCCGCTACGACCTCGGCGCCGTGGAGTCGCAGCCGAGGTTCGACCGGTTCGACTACCGGCAGAAGTTCGAGTACTGGGGGCTCGTCCTCGGCGGCCTCGTCATGATCTCGACCGGCCTCGTCCTCTACTTTCCCATGGTCGTGACACGCTTCTTTCCGGGCGAGCTGATCCCGGTTTCGAAGGTCGCGCACAGCAACGAAGGCCTCATGGCCTTCCTCGTCGTCATCACCTGGCACATCTACAACGCCCACCTCGCGCCCGGCATCTTCCCGTACGATGCGAGCATCTTCACAGGCAAGATCAGCAAGGAACGGCTCAGGCACGAGCACCCGCTCGAGTACGCCCGGCTCTACGGTGAGCTCGTGCCGGGTGAGCTCGTGCCGGGCGAGCTCGCGCACGGCGAGAGTGCGCCTCCCGCGCCGGAAACACCGCCGAAACCGTGAGAGGCGAGCGACATCCGCGCCTCGGGGTCCGAAATGCCCTGCAGACGCGGGCGCTCCTGCTCGTCGCCCTCGGGCTTCTCACGCCGCTCGTCATCCTCGGGATCCTGAGCATGAATGCCCTCGACGACCTCTCCGCCCGTGTCGTGCGCGACCAGCAGCGTCTCGCCCGCAGCGCCGTCGACCACGTCGAGGAGATCATCCGCGACGACCTCGAGGGCCTCTACGGCGGAGGCGTCGAGCCTGACAGCCCCGCTCGCAGGGCCGCGCTCCTCGCCACCTATCGCCGCTCGCGACTGTTCTCCAGCGTTTTCCTTCTGAGCCCGGCCGGCGAGATCCTGTGGGAGGAGCCGGCCGGCGGGCATCGTGACGACCGGCTCATCGCGATGCCGGCGGCCCAAGAGGCGATCGCGACCGGCCGCCGCGCGGCGTCCGCGCTGACAACGCTCCCGAACGGCGCGCAACGCCTCTTTCTCTTCGTCCCGCTCGTGGATCTCGACGGGAAGACCACGGGCATCGCAGGGGCGAGCCTCGATCCCGCCCGGCCGGTCTTCGCGAGCCTCCTGCCGGCCCCACAGACCGGTGAGGGCCACGCGACCGATCTCGTCGACGCCGCGGGCGAGGTCGTCGCGACGACGGACTCCGGGCCCGCGCGGACGCCCCCCGTCTCACCCGACTTCCTCCGGCCGCTCCTTCTCGAACAGCGGCCATTCGCCGGCCGCGTCAAGGACGACGTCGTCGCGTTCGCGCCCCTTCGCCTGTTCCCGTGGGGAGTCGTCGTGCGTGAACGGGCGGCCGACGCCTTCGCGCCCGCATACGTGTTCCGGCGGCGGATGCTCGCCCTGACGCCCGTCTTTCTCGCGTTCGCGGCGTTTTTCACGTGGGGCGCCGCGCGCAGCGTGCTTCGGCCGCTCCTCGTCCTCACCCGCGCCGCCGAGCACATCACGAGCGGTGACCTCGAGCGGCCAATTCCCCCGCTGCCCGACGACGAGGTCGGCCGACTCGGCCGCTCGCTCGAGACGATGCGCGTCCGCCTCGGCACGTTGCTCGACGAGATCCGGAGCGCGAACGAGCAGCTCGAGGCGCGCGTCGCCGCGCGCACGCAGGAACTTCAGCGCCTCTATGCGGAGCTGCGCGACCGCGACGAGAGGCGCGCCGAGTTGCTCAAGCGCTTCTTGAGCGCGCAGGAACGCGAGCGCATGCGCATTGCGCGCGAGCTGCACGACGAGACGTGCCAGACCATCGTGGCTCTGTCCTTCCGCCTCGAGAGCGCGCTCGGCGAGCTGCCCGAAAGCGGGACACGCGCGCGCCTCGAGGAGGTCAAGGGCCTCGCGGGACGCGCCCTTGACGACCTGCACCGCGTCATCTTCGACCTGCGCCCGGCGATCCTCGACGACCTCGGCCTCCTGGCCGCCGTGCGCTGGTACGCCGAGCGCCACATCGAGCCGCTCGGCATCGCCGTGAGGTGCGAGTTCGAGGACGTCGAGAGCCGCGTGCCCAGGGACGTCGCGACCGCGGTCTTCCGGATCGTGCAGGAGGCGCTCCTCAACGTGGCTCGCCACGCGAAGGCCGAGAACGTCCTCCTGCAGATCGCCGCCGACGAGAAGCGGTTGCTCATCGAGATCGAGGACGACGGCCGGGGGTTCGACCCGAAGAGCGTCGAGCTGCCGTCGGAGACGGGCCGCGGCCTCGGTCTCCTCGGCATGCGCGAACGCGTGGAGATTCTCGGCGGGAAGATGAGCCTCGACTCCGCGCCCGGCGACGGCGCGCACATCACGCTCGAGATTCCGATTCCAAAAGAGGTCTTCCATGCCTAGGACGCGCGTCGTGATCGCCGACGACCATGCCCTCATGCGTGAAGGCGTAAGGGCTCTCCTCCAGAAAGCGGACGACATCGAGGTCGTGGGCGAGGCCGAGGACGGACGGCAGGCGATCGATCGTTGCGTCGAGCTCCTGCCCGATGTCCTTCTCCTCGACATCGCGATGCCGAACCTCGGAGGCCTAGAGGCCGCGCTCGAAATCCGCAAGCTCTGCCCGCGCACGAAGATCATCGTCCTCACGCAGTACGAGGACCGCGAGTACGTCGCGCGCTTCCTCAAGATAGGCGTTTCGGGCTATGTCCTGAAGAAGGCGGCGGGCGCCGAGCTGGCCTCGGCCATCCGCGCGGTCGTTCGCGGCGGCCTGGTGCTCGCTCCCGAGGTCGCGCGCGTCGCTCTCGAAGAGCGTGAGGCCGCGGCCGCCGGCATTCAGACCGTGGACGCGTACGAGACGCTCACCGACCGCGAGAAGCAGGTTCTGAAACTCGTGGCCGAGGGGCGCAGCAACAAGGAGATCGCCGAGCTGCTCGGCATCGGCGTGAAGACGGCCATGTCCCACCGCGAGCACGTCATGGGCAAGCTCGGCGTCCACGGGCGAACCGAGCTCATCCGCTTCGCCCTCCGCCGCGGAATCATTCAAGCCTGAGAATGGGGTGGCTCAGCGCGTCACGCGCGTCGGCGCCTTCTCCAGCGACCTCGCCGCGAACGGTTTCACGGCCTTCCGGAACATCGCGTGAGAGAACAGCGCGATGCCGACGAAGGGAAGGAACATCACGAGCGTCGCGCCGAAGACGGGTGCCCCGAGGAGCATGAGGAAAAGCGGCACCTTCAGGTATTGGTCGGAGATCGTCCCGGGCAGGACGCCGGCCTTCCCGCTCACGGTCACGAGTTCCCAGCTCTTCTGGTTGAAATAGAACCCGCCTGGGGCCCTGCTATTGCCTTCGAACCGTTTCATGGAATGCTCCTGTTCCCTTCTTTTTTCGTTTGATGAAGTGTCGAGTGACCGGTTCAGCGCGTCTCGCGCGCGGGCTCGACGGCTTTTGCCGCCTTGTCGAGGCCCGCCACCTTGCGGAGGCCAGCCACGGCGAAGAGCACGAAGCCGACGAACGGCAGGAAGACGACGAGCGTGGCGCCGAGCACGGGAGCCGCCGCCAGCATCGCCAGCGTCGGAACTTTCAGATAGAGGTCGTCCGCCACCCCGGGGAGGACGCCCTTCTTTCCGTTCACGGTCACGAGGTCCCACGTCTTCCGGTTCAGGTAAAAGCCCCCGTCGACCCTGTTTCCGCCTCTGGTTTCCTTCTTTTCGTTTTTCATGATGTCCTCCTTGCTCTGACACGGACAATGTGGGGCCCGGGCAGGGTTTCCTCAATCGGGACGGGGCCGGGGGTCGCGCGGAAAAACTCCCGAGGCGCGCCGGGCAGATTCCGGAGGAGGGCCGGAAAGAGTCCGGAGGATGGGGAAAACCTGGATTTCTCAGATCAGGCCAACGGCGCGCGAGGCGAGAACCGCGACCACGAGAAGCGAGATCAGCGACTGGAGCATCGTGAGGACCTTCGCCCAGCGCGAGAGAATGGGCGTGTCGGTGGGCGAGAAGGCCGTGCTGTTGTTGAAAGCGATGAAGAGATAGTCCACGAACCGGGGCGTCCAGTTTTTCGGCCCCGGGCACCCTTCCATCATCTGGGGAAAGAAGAAATCTCCTTCGGTGTGCGCGCCGCGGCCGTCCCGGGCGAACGGCCCGCCCGCGTCGAGCCTCCAGTACCAGATCGCGAAGACCAGCACGTTGGCGACCCAGAGACACGCGGAGGACCTCGCGAGCTCAGCCGGCGTCTCGCTCTTCTTCGGCAGCCCCGCGATGAGGAGCGCGAGGGAGCCGACGAGGGTCAGCGTCACGATGCCGCTCATGACGAAACCGAGCGTGCGACTGAGCGAGACGCGGCCCGCCCGTTGGGCGAGCACAGTCGGGATGGCGAGGACGGCCAAGACGACGAGAACCACCCAGCGCGGGCCCACGATAAGAGTGGGCGGCAGAGCGAAGTTGAGGAGGCCGAGCGCGAGCAGCGCGAAGAGGACCGGCCAGCGGACCTCGGCTTGCGGATTCTTCGGAGACACCATGGGCGGAGTCTAACGGCCCCAAAAACAAGACCGGCGCCGAAGTGACTCTACTCCGGCGCCGCTCGAGAAAAACTGGTCTCTGAGGGACTAGTAGCGGCGTCCGCCGCCGCCGCCGCCATAGCCACCGCCGCCGCCGCGGTTCTCCTGGGGCTTGGCCTCGTTCACCTTGAGGGCGCGGCCGTCGTTGTCGCGGCCGTTGAGGGCGCCCATCGCCTTCTGAGCGTCGTCGTCGGACATCTCGACGAAGCCGAAGCCCTTCGAGCTGCCGGTGTCGCGGTCGGAGATGACGCGCGCGGACTCGATGTTGCCGAAGGGCTCGAACAGGGCGCGGAGGGTGGAGTCATTCACGGAGTAGGACAGGTTTCCAACGTAGAGCTTCATGGGGATCCTTTGTTGAACACGTCGTCCGAAGGACGCGTGCGGCTGGCAGATGGTGGTGAGAGGTACGAATGATGGTCGACGGGGACCTTTCGG
>Ga0207930_1000016_pt1 | contig 42907 bp, 31 predicted proteins | sample NGESurshal092012_7_FD_184477 | JGI IMG/M metagenome (GOLD analysis project Ga0207930, IMG submission 184477) | Arctic peat soil microbial communities from Barrow, Alaska - NGEE Surface sample 210-3 shallow-092012 (SPAdes) | ecosystem: Environmental > Terrestrial > Soil > Wetlands > Peat ... | reverse complement strand
TCGGAGCTGAACGAGTCGCCCTTCGCGCCGTTCACCGCCTTCGGCCGCCGCCTGGCTTCGAGCGTCGGAAACGACATGCCCATCGCCTGGCTCCCGCGCGAGGCCCGCTATCGCGAAAAGCTCGCGACGCCGGACGTCACGATCGCCGACCTCATCGGCGACGTCGACCCCGTGAAGGCCGCCACGCTCCGGAAGACTTTCGCCGACGAGGATGTCATCCACTACGGCATCGTGCCGCGCACGAACCGCGGCATCTTCGCCATCAACGAGCTGCCGGACCTGCAGCCGCGCATCCAGGTCGGCCTCCTGAACATCCTCGAGGAGCGCGACCTGCAGATCCGCGGTTTCCCCCTGCGCATCCCGCTCGACATCCTCATGGTGTTCTCGGCGAACCCCGAGGACTACACGAACCGCGGCAACATCATCACGCCGCTCAAGGACCGCATCGCCTCCCAGATCCTCACGCACTACCCGGCCGACACCAAGACGGCCTCGGCCATCACGGACCAGGAATCGTGGACCGATCGCGAGACGCGCGGCGTGACGGTGCTTCTCGGAGACGAGGTCAAGCTCCTCATCGAGGAGATCGCATTCGTGGCGCGCCGGAGCGAGCTCGTCGACCAGTCCTCGGGCGTGTCGGCGCGCCTCGCGATCGCCGCGCGAGAGCTGCTCGTCTCGAATCTCGAGCGTCGCGCGCTGAAGACGGGCGAGAGCGTCGTCGCGCCGCGTCTCGTGGACCTCTTCGCCGCGCTGCCCGCGATCACGGGCAAGGTCGAGATGGTGTTCGAGGGCGAGCAGCAGGGCGCGGAAATCGTCGCCAAGAAGCTCATCGGGGACGCCGTGAAAGCGCTCTTCGAAACGAAGTTCCCGCCCGTGGAGGGCCCGCGCGCCCGCGCCGAAAGCCGGCGCCGGCCGCGCAGCGGCGAGCTGGACGAGGACGACACGAGCGGCCCGACGACACTCGAACGCGCCGAAATCCGCCGAGGCACGGCGGCCGCCACGGCGGCCCCGGGCCCGTACGACGACATCGTCGGAGCCTTCACCGGCGACAAGAAAATCATCCTTTCCGACGACACGCCGTTCTCCGAGCACCTGAAGACGCTCGAATCGGTGAAGGGCCTCTCGGACTTCGTCCTCGAGCACGCGAAACCGCGCGACCACTTCGAGCGCGCGTTCCTCATGGAGCTCGTCCTCGAGGGCCTCGTCCAGAACCTCCGCATCGCGCGCGAGGACCTCGATTCGACGGTCACGTACGCCGAGCTCGCGAAGTTCAATTTGATGCGCAGCCGGGGCTGACGTAACCCTTCGGGCCTCCCGTCACGGCAACGGCGTACAACCAGGCTTTGCGGGAGGACACGGCACCTGATCGCCATCGTTCCACCAGCCGCCGCCGAGGGCGACGAAGAGCTGGGCCGTATCCGACAGGCGTTGGCCGATGGCGCGTACGTAGCCGAGGCGCGCGCTGGAATAGGTGTTCTCGGCGACGATGAGCTGGAGCGCGCTCGTTCTCCCCGCCGCATAGCTCGAGCGCTGCACGGCCAGCGAGCGGCTGGCGATATCGACCGAGCGGCGCGACACGGACACGAGCTCGGCATCGTGCTCGAGAGCGCTCAAGGAGTCCGCCACCTGGCCGAAGGCCAGCAGGATCGTCTGTCGGTAGGTCGCGAGCTGGGCGTCGTAGGCGTCGATCGCGGAGCGCTGCTGCGCTCGCAGGGCGCCCCCGTGATACAGGGGCGCGTCGACGCCGGCACCCGCGTCCCAGGCGCGGCTCGCGGAACGCACCAGGCTCGCGAGCGTCTGCGTCGCAAGGCCGAGGGAGGCCGAAAGGGTGATCGAGGGGTACATCTGCGCGGTCGCCACTCCGATCGCGGCGCTGTCGGCGTGGAGTAACGCCTCGGACGCCCGGATGTCGGGCCGCTGGTGGACGAGCTCCGAGGGCAGGCTGACCGGCAGGTCGCCCGGCAGGTTGAACTCGTCGATGTCGAAATCCGGCGGCGTCCATTGACCCGGGGCCCGGCCGGCCAGAACGGACAGCGCGTGGCGGGCGACGCTCAGCTGCTGATGCAGCGGCGCGAGTTGCGTGCGGTCGCCCGCCAGCTGCGCTTCGGCGGTCAGGACGTCGCTCTGGGCCACCTTGCCGGCGTCGAACGCATGCTTCGTGAGATCGAAGTTCTTCTGGTCGTTCTTGATCAGGTCCTCGACCGTCGCGATCTGCAAGTTCGTCGAGGCGATCGTGATCGCCTGCGTGACGGAGCCGCCGGTCAAGGTGAGGTACGCCGCCACGAGCTGATAGCGCTGGTTCTCCGCCAGAGCCGTTGCCTGTTCGATGTGTCGCCGTGTCCCGCCGAACGCATCGATCGAGTAGCTGACGCTCGGGCCGACGGAAAAGAGATTCTCCGTACCTAACCCCGCCCCGGCGGTCGAACGGCGTGCCGACGCGCCGAGATCGACCTGCGGGTAGAGCGCGGCACGGGCCTCCACGACCGCCTCCTGGACCTGCGCGAGAGTGGCCTTGGCGGCGGCCAGCGTGTAGCTGGCGGCGATCGCCTGGCGCAGCGTCTCGTCGAGGCGCGAGCTGTGGAATAGCGCCCACCATTGCGCCGGGATGCGCTGTCCGAGCGCGATGCGCTGCGCCGCATCGGTGTCGCTCTCCGCCTTCTGCGCCGGCGATTCCGGCGTCCGGTAAGCATCGACGTCGGGAGGCGCCGGCGGCTTGAAGTCCGGGCCGACGAGGCAGCCGCCGAGCGCGAGCGTCAGGCAAGAGACGAAGGCGGCGCGCCTCCTACTCATAGCGCAGGGCGTCGATCGGATTCAGAAGAGAGGCCTGGCGCGCTGGGTAGTAGCCGAAGAAGAGGCCGATCGCCGCCGAGAAGAGGAAGGCCGCGAGCACGACGACCGGATGCAGCAGCGTCGGCCAGCCGGCCACCTTCGAGATCACCTTCGATGAGACGGCGCCGATCAGCACGCCGGCCCCGCCGCCCATCAAGCTCAGCAGCGCGGCCTCGACGAGAAACTGGAGAAGGACGTGAACGCGCCGGGCGCCGATCGCCATCCGGATTCCGATCTCGCGCGTGCGCTCGGTGACCGAGACGAGCAGGATGTTCATGATGCCGATGCCGCCGACGAGCAGCGAGATCGAGGCGATCGCCGCCAGGAGCAGCTCCATTACGCGGCTGCTCTGCTCGGCCACCTCGGCGATCTCGGTCAGATCGCGCACGGCGAAGTCGTCGGGCTGGCTGGGCTTGATCCGGTGGAGCCGCTCGAGCGTCTGAGTCACCTGTAAGAGCGCGGTCTTGACCAGCTCCGTGCTGCGCGCCTGCACGTACATCGTGTGCACGAACCCCGTCAGCCTTGGCTGGATCCCGAAAGGATTGGGCGGCGTGAAGAAGACCGTCGACTGGGCCTGCGCCGAGCTGGGGGCGGCCACGCCGAGGACCCTCTCCTGCGACGTGCGGAACGGGATGAGGACGGTGTCGTCCTGGTCCTGCCCCGACGCCGAGTGGCCCTTGACGCCGAGCACGCCCACGACCTCCATGTCCACGTTCTTGACCCGGATGGTGGCGCCGACCGGGTTCTGGAACTCTCCAAAAAGGTTCGTGAGCACGGTCCGGCCCAGCAGACAGACCGTGCGGGCATTGTTCTCGTCCTGGTCGTCGAGCCTGCGCCCCGCCACCACCGGCCAGTCCCGGATCGACAGGTAGCTCGGCGTGACGCCCTGGATGCTCGTCGACCAATTCAGGCTGCCGTTGACGACCTGGGCGAACTGGCGGTTCACGTAGCTGATGTCGGAGACGGCGGAATCCTCTTCGAGGATCGCGGCGCCGTCGGTCGCCCGGAGGCTGGTCGCGCTGCCGATGCCCGACCGCACGCCGTTGAAGCGGATCGTCCCCGGAAGCAGACGAGGAGGTTCGTGCCCAGGCTGTCGAGCTGCGCCTTGAGGGCCGCGCGCGCCCCTTCGCCGACCGCCAGCATGGCGATCAGGGCGGTGACGCCGATGAAGATGCCGAGCATCGTCAGCGCCGAGCGCAGCTTGTTGCGGCTGATGCCCCGCCCCGCGGCGAGCAACGCCATCCAGAGGAAGGACCGCGCCTCGGACAGCCGCGACGCCGGCTGCCGGCCGTCGTGGGACGCCGCGGCCGGCGGGGAGGGTGCCGGGGTCCTCTCGGCTCTCCGCTCGTCGGACAGGACGAGGCCGTCGCTGATGGTGACGATGCGGTCGGCAATCTCAGCCATCGCCCGTTCGTGGGTGACGAGAACGACTGTCAGGCCGCGTTCGCGATTGAGCGCCCGGATCGTCCCCAGAATCTCCTTGGCCGTCTGCGAGTCGAGGTTGCCCGTCGGCTCGTCGGCGAGCAGGATCGTCGGGTCGTTGATCAGGGCGCGGGCCATCGCCACGCGCTGCTGCTGGCCGCCGGAGAGCTGGTTGGGATGGTTGCGCGCGCGCTCGGTGAGGCCGAGCAGGGCCAGCGTTTCGCGCACCTTGCCGGCGCTGCCGGCCCGCTGACCCGAGTAGAAGAGTGGCAGCGCGACGTTCTCGGCCGCACTCGTGCGCGACAGCAGGTTGAAGCTCTGGAACACGAAGCCGATCCGAAGGCTGCGGATGCGCGCCAGCGCGGGCTCGTCCAGGCCGGCGACGTCGATCCCGTCGAGGAGGTACTCGCCGGCGGTCGGCTGGTCGAGACAGCCGATGATGTTCATGAGGGTGGACTTTCCCGACCCCGAGGCTCCCATGATGGCGACGAACTCGCCGCGCTCGATCGTCAGGCTGACTCCCCTGAGGGCGTGGACCTCCTGGTCTCCCAGCTGATAGACCTTGGTCACGTTGCGGACCGCGATGACCGTATTCGGCGCCGTGCTGGATTCCTCCGCCGCGCTCACAGCCGCGGCCCTCCCGGGCCCGCGCCCTGTCCCCGGCCGAACGCCGGGTTCGGGCCGGACCCCGCGCCGCCGCGCCCCTGATCGGAAGGGTTGACCTGATTGACCACGACTTTGTCTCCCGGCTGGAGGTCCTCGCCTGAGACCTCGATCAGGGCGCCGTCGTCGAGGCCAGTCGTCACCTCCACCGCCCGCAGTGTGCCGTCGCCGCTCAGCACCCAGACCCGGCTTTTATGGACGCTCGCGCTCGCGGGCCGGCTCTCGCCCCAGCGCTCCCTGCCGGCGGGCCTCCCGGTGCCCGCGCCGGCGGCCCGGGCCTCGGGTCTGCCGTGGCCCTCCCCCGCGCCTTTGGGGCGGGTGCCGCTCCCGGCGCCCGTGCTCGCGCGTCTGCCCTCACCGGCGCGCGTCCCGGGCCGGCTCTCGCCCGGCGCCGGAGCTCCTCCCTCCTCCTTGCGGGCCCCGTCTCTCCGGGAGCGGGCGATGCCCTCCGGATTGAAGCGCACGGCCGGCAGCGGGACGCGCAGGACGCCGTCGTGCTCGTCGGACACGATGTGCGTGTCGGCCGTCATGCCGGGGAAGAGCGCGCGGTCCGGATTGTCCACGGCCACGACGACGTCGTACGTGACGACGTTCTGCACCGTGATCGGCCCGTGGCGGATCATCGTAACCTTGCCCCGGAACGTCCGGCCGGGGTACGCCTGCACGGTGAAGAACGCATCCTGCCCGACGTGCACCGAGCCGACGTCCGCCTCGCTCACGTTGGTGTCGACCTGCATCTTCGTCAGGTCCTTGCCGACGAGGAAGAGGGTCGGGCTCGCCAGACTCGCGGCCACGGTCTGCCCGACGTCGATGGCACGCGTGATGACCGTACCGACGACCGGCGACACGATGTTCGTGTAGGCCAGGTTCACCTTCGCCGCCTTCAGCGTCGCGACCTTGTTGACGATCGTCGCCTCATCGAGGCCGATCGTGGCGGTCGTCTGGTCCATCGTGCTCTTGTCGTTGTCCACCGTGTCCTGCGACACCGAGCCCTCGGTGAGCAGCTTCGAATCGCGCTCCCAGGCGATCTTCGCGTAGACGAGGGCGGCCTTGTCCTTCTTGAGCTGCGCCTCGGCCACTCCCACCTCGGCCTGGTCCTGATCGACGATGAGCTGGAACGGGACGGGGTCGATCGTCGCGCAGACCTGCCCGACCACGACCTCCGTGTTGTAGTCGCAACCGAGCGTCTTGATCGTGCCGGAGACGTAGGATCCGACCTGCACCGTGACGAGCGGATTCAGCGCGCCGGTCATGCTGACGCTGCGCTGGATTTTGCCGCGCGTCACCGCCGCCGTGACGTATTGCGGCTTCCGGTGCCTCACCCTCCACCAGAAGAAGCCGGCGCCGGCCAGGATCGCCACGACGACGGCCAGAAGCCGGAAAACGTTGCGGCGTGCGAACGAGAGGATGGTCCCGTCGGATGAAGCACGCACCACAAGAGAGACGCGGATCGCGTCCGCGAGGTTTACCTCGAAGGGCCCGGACCTTCGTCAGCGGTTGCAGAACGCGAGGAAGCTCCCGTCGTTGGTGCCCCCGCTGGTCGGAGTCGCTCCATCGTTGACGACGCCGTACGCGATGAAGTGATCGGTCCCCGCCGTCGTGACGACCCGCGCGAAGCCGTTCGACACGCCGTACCCCATGAGGACGTCGTCGAGTTGGAGCCAGGCGAGCGGGCCGAGCGTTGTGTCCGCGGAGGTTCCGGCGAGCTGGCCCGTGTTCCCGTCGTACACCTCGAGGTGGAAGGTGATGCTCCCTCCCACGTCGCCGACGTTCGTGACGGCGAGGTTCGACCGGACGCTCGGCGTCTGCTGCAGCCCGAAGACCCAGGCCTCGGACGCGGCGGACCCGGAGACGCCGAATGCGGGATAGAAGACGCCGTATTCGCCGCCCCCCGGCGCCGCCGCCGACACGCGCGCCCCTGCGAATCCGCTCGAAAGGGCCCCGCTCGTCCGGAAGGTCACGGACAGGCTGCCCGCGTAGGATGCGGCGCCCAACGGTCCGATCGAGACGCCCTGCTGCTGCCTGAGGAAATCGATCGCGGCCGGGATGATCCGCTGCTCTCCGGCGGCGAGCGTCAGGGCGACGCTGCCTCCGTTCCCGAGAGACGGGGCGAGCGACTCCGCGTAGGCGAGCGTGGCGGACTGCGCGACCGTGCTGCCGTTCGTCAGGACGAGCTCGCTCTGGAAGACCGACGTCTCCACGAGCACGGGGAGACACAAGGCCTCCGAAAGGGGGCTACCGGCCCCGGGAGGGACGAACGAGCCGTCGTTCGTGACGTTGTCGTTGAAGACGGCATAGACGTAGTACGGGCCGGACCCGGAGAGGAGGTCGATGCGGGCGTATCCCGCGGCGAAGCCCGCCTGGGACAGCACCTGACCGATCTGCGTCCACTGGCCCGGACCGAGCGAGACGTCGGGGGAGAGCCTGAAGCTCCCGGCTCCTGTGCCGTTGAACAGGGTGACGGCGAGCGTGATCGCGGAGCTCGCGGAGGCGTTCACGAGGGCGAGGTTCGTCCGGTCCGCGGTGTTCTCGCGCAGGCCGTACAGCCAGCTCGACCCCGTCTGGACTCCGCTCTGGACGTTCACGTCGTCCACACGGGCCCCGGCGTAGGAGAGTCCCGCATGTCCCGATCCCGAAGGCGTCGTGGTCCGCGCGGACGCGAAGGCCACGTCGCCCGAGGAGAGGCCGCTGAAGGTCACGAGCAGTGCTCCCCCCTGGCTGGACGCGTTCGCCGGGATGGACAGGCCCTGCGTCCTGAGGAACGCGATCGTGTCCGGGATGACGAGCTGCTGACCGGGCCCGAGCGTTGTCGCCACGGACCCGCTGCCCGCTCCCGAAAGGGTGGACGCCGCCGTGTACGCCAACTGGACGTCGGCCGTCAGCGTCCCCCGGTTCGCCAGGGTCAGCTCGGTCGAGAAGCTCGCGCCGCCGAGCCCCGCCGCGTCGAGCACGACCGGGACGAGCCGGGTCACCGAGAAGAAGGCGCCGGAGACGTTGACCACCGCGGTCGCGCCGGAGGTTCCGCCGGGACCGGCCAGGGTGAGCGTGTACCTCGTGCCCTGCGCGGGATTGACGGCCACCGACCCGCTGGTCGGAACCGGTCCGACGCCGTTGTCGATGCTCGCGGACGTGGCGCTGACGGTGGTCCAGCTCAGCGTGCTCGACTGCCCCGGCGCGACGATCACCGGGCTCGCGGTGAAGGAGGCGATCGCGGGCGGCGCAAGTGGGACGATCGTGACGGAGACCGGCGCCGTCCGGGTCAGGCCGCCCCCGGACGCGGTCACGGTGGCGGCGTAGGTTCCGGGAGTGGCCGACACAGAGGACGCAAGGGTGAGGGTGGCGCTGCCGCTCCCGGGCGCCGGTACGCTCTCTGGGACGAAGGTTCCCGTCACTCCCGCCGGAAGGCCGCTCACGGTGAGGCTCACCGCCGCGCTGAAGCCTCCGGTCCCCGTCGTCGTAACGTTCACGCTTGCCGAGCTCCCCACCGCGAACGAGACGGACGACGGCCCGGCCGCCGCCGCGAGGCCGGGGCCCGACGCCGTTCCGAAGGCGTTGACGAGAGCCTGAACGTCCACCGAGCCGAGCCCCGTGGCGAGGTCGTAGCCCGGTCCGGCGGAAAAGCCCGTGACACCGGGAACGCTGTTGTCGCCGGCCGTGACGTCGTGGAAGACCGCGGGTCCCGAGCCCCCGTACTGCGCCGTCGCGAGCCGGTAGAAGGTGGGATTCGGGTTCCCCTGCCGGCCGCCGCCGACACTCTGGATGACCAGAGCCATGATCCCGCCGAAGCACTGCGCGGACGCAGAGGTGCCGCTGAAGGCGCTCAACGTGTCCGAGCCCGGGACGTACTCCGAGAACGCGACGTAGCCGACGCTCGACGCCGCGTTCAGGGAGACATCCGGGGTGTCCCGGAAGCCGTCGCTCGGGACTCCCGGCGCCGATTGCCAGGAGGGCTTGGTGAAGGTGGCCGAGGGACCGCCGGACCCTGCCCAGATCCCGCTGCCCCCGCTCACGGACCCGCTCTCGTTCCAGGCCTGCTCCGGGACGTACGACTTCACGGAGCGGTAGGTCCCCAGCGAGTTGCTCGAGCTCCAGTACTGGGACGAGCTCGCATCGGCGAACTGGGTCCCGCCCACGCACACGTCGTACGGCGTGGAGGCGAGCCCGTTCACGCCCAGGCCGGTCCCCACAGTGGCCATGGTGGGATCGTCGCAGCCGGCGGCCCCGCTGTCCCCCGCGGCGACGAAGACGGCCATGCCCTGGGCCGCCGCCTGTTGCCACAGGGCGGCGTAGAACTGCAGCCCCGAGGTCCCCAGATCGCTCTCGCAGGTCCCGTAGCTGTACGTCACGATCGGCGCAAGATTCCGGTCCACGATGTACTGCGCCGAGAGGTCGACGCCGTCGTTCGTGAACGTGCTTTTCGACACGACGAGGTTGACGGTCGCGCCGGGCGCCACGCCCCCGGCCCACTCGACGTCGAGATCCGCCTCGCCCTCGTCGTCCGTGACGATCCCCGGGTCCGGCCCGTTGACCGTGATGACGGGATCCAGCGCCGGGAGGCCGAAGAAGCTGCGGAACTGCCGCACGTCGGCGAGCTTGATGTTGGTCTGGGCGACCACCGCGATCGTCTGTCCCCTGCCGTCGATGCTGGCAGCGAGAAGCGGCGCCGTGTCGTAGATGGTGGCGAAGTCCGCAGGCCCGAGGCCGTCGCTCCCGTCCGTGAACGCGATGGAGGGACGCGGCTGCGGGCGCTTGGAGAAGTCGTTGAGCGACACGACCCCTCCCACGATGTCGCGGAGGGCGCGGGGCACCTCGGGGTCACGGACGTTCGCATGGTGGAGCTTGGCACCAGCAACAAAGTCCCGTATCTCCGTCCGGAAGGTCGTCTCAACCTGCGCGACGGTGCCGCTGAAGTTGATCCAGCCCCTCCCCGGCGCTACCTCGTCGATCGCGAAGCCGTTCCGCTGGAGCCAGCCGAGGACGGCGTTCAGGTCTTCGTCCGGGATTCCGAACGCGCGCCCGTACTCGTCGGGCGTCAGCCAGTGATGGTAGTTCGGCGAGGCGGGATCGAGCTGCTCCTCGAGAAGGTGTACGAGATGTTCGGAAGCGCCGGCCCTCGGCCGCAGCACGAGGATCATTCTCTCGGCCGGAATGGCGCCGTCCGTCCGGCCGACGTCGACGGCCCCCGAGAGCCGCGGCGAGACGTTCCCGGAGACCGCGACCGTGTCGGCGTCGTTCACGACGCGCGGCGAGGCCGCGGACAAGGGAAGGGCGACGACTCCGGCGGCGGCGAGGAGAAGTGCGCGAACAAGAGGCCGGCCCCGTGCCGATGCGACGTCTTCGCGGCACGGCATGTCCCTGGTTGACGTCATCGGACCGCTGGACGCATGCTCCATGCCGCCATTTGTGTACGCCGCCTATCGAGTGCGTGCACCCCCTCACGACATCCTCTCGCCATGCCTGGTCGGCGTTCCTTTTTCTCTTGCCTCGGCACCATTCAGATTCGACGCGAGCGATCCCATCTGGATTACAGGAGCGCTCGACATCGTCGGACGCGGCCCGCGCGCTACGGGCCGACGTAATCTTTAGGGCCTCCGGGCCGTCTGATGGTACATGTCGACGGCCTCCGCTTCCGCGCGCCCGCCCCGCTGCCTCCCCCCCGTCTTTCCCAACCTCCTCGTCGTTCTCGCCGTCGTTCTTGCCGCGGCGCCCGTGTCCGCCGGACCAGCGCCGCCCGCGGGCCCGTGCGCCCTCCCCCTTCCGGAGCTCTACGAGCGGGTCTCGCCGGCCGTCGTCTCGGTCATCTCGGCATCGATCAATCCCTACGGGGATTCGGCCAACCAGATCGAGCGGCACGCCGCCTCCGGGGTGATCGTGGATGCGGCGGGCCTGATCCTGACGAACTCGCACGTCGTGTTCGGGCAGCAGCTCGTCACCGTCACGCTCGACGACGGGACGGCGCTTCCGGCGCGGATCGTCGGCGCGGATCCGGTCTTCGACATCGCGTTCCTCAAGGTCCTCCCGCCGGCCGGTGGAACCCTGCCCGTGGCCCGGTTGGGCGACTCGGATTCGCTGCGCGTCGGGGACGAGGTCTATGCGATCGGGAACCCGTTCGGCCTCGAACAGACCCTGACGCGCGGAATCGTCTCGGCCGTCAACCGCGTCCTCCCCGGCGCCACGTGGAACCTGAAGGAACCGCTGATCCAGACCGACGCCGCAATCAACCCCGGCAACTCGGGCGGCCCGCTCGTCAACCGCTGCGGCGATGTCGTGGGCCTCACGACCGCGATCCTCCCGGACGCCCAGAGCATCGGGTTCGCGATCCCAGTCAGCCTCGTCAACGCCGTGGGCCCGGGTCTCCTGGAGAACGGGCGCGTCATCCGGCCCTGGCTCGGCGTGCAAGGCGAGCTCGTCTCGCCGGCCCTGCGCGAGCTCCTTCGCGCGCCCCTCGCGGACGGCCTCCTCGTCGAGGTGATCGAGCCCGGAAGCCCGGCCGCGCGGGCGGGCGTGCGCGGAGGCGACCTCGACCTCGTCATCGGCGGCCAGCCGCTCCTCGTGGGCGGCGAGGTCATCACGGCGATTGACGGAATGCCCGTCGGCACCGCGCCGGCGCTGGCCGCGGCGCTCTCGCGCCTCCACGTCGGCGGGCGCGCGGTGCTGACGCTCTCCCGTGACGACAAAACGCGCACGCTCGACCTCCTCATCGGGGAACGTCCCGCCTCGCGCTCGGAGCTCTCGGAAAGCCGCCTCGACGTCCCGGCCTCCGGCGTGTCCCAGCCCTCGGCCGGCGGCTCGCGTTTCGTGCTCGGAGGTCGTCAGGCCTTCTGACGAGGCGCGCCGGCGTAGACTTTCCGCCATGCCGAAGACGGCATGCCAGCTCTTGAGGGTGCGAGCCTCGTCGCCGTTTTTCAGGCCTCCGGCGGACGCATCCGTCACTATCCGGTCCGCCGCTTCACGTGGAGGCCGGCACCGTAACGCGTAACCGGGCTAGCCACCCCGCGCGAACGCCTCCGGCGAGACGGCAAGGCCCGGAAATGCTTTCGCGAGCTTCCGGTCGGCGGTGACGAGAGGAACGTCTAGCCGTTCCGCGACCAGGACGAACTCGGCATCGTAGGCGGAAACGCCGCCCCGCACGGCGAGCCTGAGGCACTCCTCCGTCGAGGCCACGAGGTCCGCGTCCGTGACGAGGTCTTCCGCGGCCGAGAAGGCGGCAAGCGCGGCCGGAAGCCGCAGGCTCTTCAATCGCATCGCCGTCGCAAGCACGTTGCGGAGCTCGAACCGCCAAAGGGCCGGGGCGATCCAAGCGGCGTCGCGTTCCGCCACGGCGAGCGACGCCTCCGTCCTGTCTCCGGGAAGGACGGCGTACGCGACGACGTTCGTGTCGACGACGATCACGGCCGGCCCTCGTTCTTCGCCCTTTCGATGAACCGGTCCGTCAGGAACGCCGGACGGGCGAACCGCCTGTGAAGGAGCCGCAGCGAAGCAACTGTCTCGGCGCCGCTCCGCTTCCGGCTCTCGAGACTCCGCTCGAGGCGCGACAGGGCCTCCTGATTGAGGCTGCGGCGGTTCTGCTTCGCCTCCTGCTTCAGGACGTCCACCAGCTCTCCGGGCACGTTCTTGAGCGTCAACGTCGCCATCGCGGCCTCCAGTATCCATTATGCATCCAGTTTGGTCCCCGACACGTGCCCGGCGGGCGAAGTAGACTTCGTCTCATGCCGAAACTCACACGTCGTGACCTCCTCGGCGCGGCCGCCGCCACCGCCGCCGTGTCCTCCCTTCCCCGCTTCACCTTCGCGGCCGACGAACTCTCAGCGATCTACGCCGAGATCGGGCGCCGCCACGACGAGTCCGTCAGGCGCCTGCAGGACTGGATCCGGGTCCCCTCGATCGCCGCCGAAAACCGCGGGACGAACGAGGGATGCGCGCTGATGATCCAGCTCTTGAAGGACGCCGGCTTCCAGAGCGCCGCGCAGGCCGACACGAGCGGGAAGCCGGGAGTCTTCGCGGCGCTCGACACGGGCGCGAAGCGCACTGTCGGCGTCTATTTCATGTACGACGTGAAGCAGGCCGACCCCGCCGAGTGGTCGTCGCCTCCGTTCGACGCGGCGCTCGTCGACAAGCCGGGCTTCGGCAAGGTGATCGTGGGCCGCGGCGCGGTGAACCAGAAGGGGCCCGAGTCCGCTTTTCTCGCGGCTCTCCACGCGATTCGCGGCGCCGGAAAAAAGCCGCCGGTCAACCTCGTCCTCGTCGCCGAGGGCGAGGAAGAGATCGGCTCGCCGCACATTCCCGAGATCGTGCGGAAACCCGAGGTCCTCGCCGCGCTCGGGAAGACGATGGGCGTCTTCATGCCGTCCGCGAGCCAGGACCCCGACGGCTCGGTCACGGTCTCCCTCGGCGCCAAGGGCGTCGTCGAATGCGAGCTCGTCTCGAGCGGCGCAAAGTGGGGCCGCGGCCCCACAAAGGACGTTCACTCCGCGAACCGCGCCCGGCTCGACAGCCCGGCGTTCCACCTCATTCAGGCCCTCGCGACGCTCGTGAACGCCGACGGCGACCCCTCGATCGACGGTTTTGCCGCCGCCGCCAAGCCGCCGACAGCCGCGCAGGCCGCGCTCCTCGACGCGGCCGCGAAACGCATCGACGAGGCCACGGCCAAAAAGATGCTCGGCGCCTCGCGCTGGGCCCACGACGCGTCGTGGCGCGAGTCGCTCGAGCGCCTCTGCTTCTCGCCGACCGTGAACATCGAGGGTCTCGTCGGAGGCTACATGGGACCGGGCGGCAAGACGCTGCTCCCGAACAAGGCCGTCGCGAAGCTCGACCTACGCCTCGTCCCTGACATGACATTCGACGGCGCGATCGCGGCGCTGAAGGCGCACCTCGCGAGGAGGGGTTTCGGCGACATCGAGGTCAACGTCTCCGGCGGTTATGGCCCCACGGAGACGTCCGCCGACGCGCCGCTCGTCCGCGCACAAGTGGCGCTCCTGAAGCGTGACGGCCTCGACCCGCTGCTCTGGGTGCGGAGCGCCGGCTCGTACCCCGGGTATGTCTTCACGGGCGAACCTCTCAAGCTCGCCTCGGGCCACTTCGGTCTCGGCCACGGCAGCGGAGCGCACGCCCCCGACGAGTATTACGTGATCGAGTCCTCTAACCCGAAGGTGTCGGGCTACGACGGCGCGGTGCGCTCGTTCGTGGACTACCTCTACGAGCTGGCCGCCGTGGCCTGACGAGTGCCCCTTCTCTACGTCTCGCGGGCGCAGGCCGGAACGTAGAATCGCCGCGCATGTCCGAGCGTCCGCGTCGTCTTCTCGCCGAGATCCTCGTGTTCCTCGCGTTCCTCGGCCTGACCGCCGTCATGACGTGGCCGTGGGTTCTCCACATGCGCGATTACTGCTCGGACGCCGGAGATCCCTATCTCGTGTCGTGGACTCTCTGGTGGGATTTTCACCAGACGTTCCACGATCCTCTCCACCTGTTCCACGGGAACATCTTCTTTCCCCTGAAGTACAGCCTCGCCTTCAGCGAGCACAACTACGGCATCGCGCTGCTGTTCTTCCCGCTCTACGCGCTCGGTATCCGCCCGCTCACCGTGCAGGGGCTCGCGACTCTCCTCGGCTTCGCGTCCTCCGGATACGGAGCGTTCCGGCTCGGCCGCACGCTCACGGGCTCGAGCGGCGCGGCGTGGGTGACGGGGATCGCCTTCGCGTTCGTGCCGTACCGCTTCGGCCAGGTGTCGCACCTTCCGTACCTCTTCTCGGGCTGGATTCCCCTGCTCCTTGAGGCCCTCGCCCTGTTCCTCCGCGAGCGGAGCCGAAAGCGCGCCGCGTGGCTCGGCGTCTCGTTCTTCATGAACGGGCTTTCCGTCATCCACTGGTTCGTCCTCACGTTGATTCCCCTCGCGGCGACGGGCCTCATCCTCGCCTTACGCCATGGCGCCGAGCGCGACCGCGCCGGGCTGAGGCGCGGCGCCCTCGCTCTCGGAATCGCCGGAATCGCGCTTCTGCCCTTCCTGCTTCCCTATCAGAAGGCGGCGAAGCTCTACGGCTTCACGCGAAGCCCCGACGACGCGACGGCGTATTCGGCCCACCTGAAAGACTGGCTGACGGTGGACTCGTGGAACCGCACATGGCGGGGCCTCGGCGCGCCTCCCGCGGCCGAGCGCGGCCTCTTCCCCGGCTTTCTCCTGCTCCTCCTCCCGCTTGCCGCTCTCGGAGCGCAGGCGGCCGGAAGGGCATCCCCCGCTCCGCGCGTTCCGGACGTTCTCTTCGTGGGCGCGATCTGGGCCGCCCTCGGGTTCCTGGGCTCGCTCGGCATGAACACGCCTTTTCATCGCGTTCTCTACGAGACGCTGTTCTTCTTTCGCAGCATTCGCGTGCCCGCGCGCTGGGCGATGGTCGCCTACCTCGGACTCGCTCTTCTGGCGGGGGCCGGAGCCCTCGCGCTCTCCGAGGCGTGGAACCGGCGAAAGCCGGGCGCCTGGCCCGCGAGGCTCGTCTTCGTCCTCGCCGGCCTCGGCTTCCTCTTAGAAGACCGGGCCGCGCCGCTCGAGCTGATTCGCGGCGAGGCAGATCCCGACGAGGTCACGCTCTTCCTCGCGAAGACGCCCATGAAGGGCGGCCTCGTCGAGCTTCCCTCGGGGACCGAGGAACACGGCAACTACCGAGCCGTGCTCCGCGCCGCGGATCACGGGAAGCCTCTCGTCACGGCCATCTCCGGCTTTCGGGGACCGATGGTGCGGGTCATCGAGAGGAAGGAGCGGGAAGTCCCGATTCCCGGCGATCTCCTCGACTTCCTCGAAGAAATTCCGACGTCGTACCTCCTCGTCCGCGACTCGTGGCTCTTCCCCGACTCGCGCCTCGTCCACCGTGAATGGCTCTCGAGGGGAATGGCCGCCGGACGCCTAAACTTCATCAAGAGGTTCGACGGACGCATGCGAAACGAGCTCTATGCCGTCGTCCGGAACGAGCCGGAGGCGAAGGCGCTCGAACCCCTTCCATGGAATCCGGTCGTCGGCCCACTCCCCGCGCGGGCGCCTGCTCGCGAAGACGCGACGCTTACCGGCTCGATCGACGAGCCCGCCGAGGGCGCCATCGTGACCGGCCCGCTGGCGATGCGCGGCTGGGCCCGCATCACCGGCGAGGACCTTCACGTCACCGTCACCATCGACGGAGAGGCGCGCAATTTCGTGAAGGGCGCACGCGTGCCGCGTCCGGACGTCCAGGCCGCCCTGCCGTCCCTCGGCGATTGCCGGACCGCGGGCTACGAGGCGACGTACGCCTTCGAGCCGGAGGACGAGGGCGTCCACGAGATCCAGGTGCTGTTCCAGGCGTCCGACGGCCGGCAGCGCCACTACCCGCCGCGGAGATTCACCTGGAAGCCGTGAAGCGCGCGGCGAAGGGCGCCGGCGTCCTCCTCGTTTTCGTCGCCCTGACCATCGTCATGACGTGGCCGTGGGCGGCCCACATCCGTGACACGTCTTTCGACGCAGGCGATTCGTACCTGATGTCCTGGACGCTCGCGTGGGATTTCCACCAGACGTTCCGCGACCCGCTGCACCTCTTCGACTCGAACAACTTCTTCCCGTACCGGTACACGCTCGCGCTTTCCGAGCACCTGTGGGGCGTCGCGCTGCTGTTCTTTCCCGCGTTCGCGGCCGGCCTCCCTCCGCTCACTGTGCACGGCCTCGCGATGCTCTTCGGGTTCGCGTTCAGCGGTTACGGGGCGTTCCGCCTCACGCGCACGCTCACGGGCTCGACCGCCGGGGCCTGGATCGCCGGGGTTGCGTTCGCCTTCGTGCCGTACCGCTTTCACCACATTCCGCATCTCCCCTACGTTTTCGCGGGCTGGATGCCGCTTCTCGCCGAGGCCGTCGTCCTCTTCGCGCGCCGGCGCTCGTGGCCGCGCGCGGTCTGGCTGGGCGTCGCGTTCTTCATGAGCGGCGTTTCGAGCATCCACTGGTTCCTTCTCGGCTCGGTTCCCACGGCCGTCATGGCGGCGATTCTCATCATCAAGGAGCTCGCCACGCGGCGCGCGTGGGGCCGGGCCGCGGTTGCCGTAGGCGCCGCGTCACTTGCCCTCGTGCCTTTTTTCCTTCCATACCAGCGGGCTCGCTCGCTTTACGGGCTCGAGAGAGACTCCGGCGAGGCGGCGTTCTACTCGGCGCGGCCGATCCACTGGCTCACCCCGGACTGGAACCTTAGGCTGTGGCATGGCATGGGAGAGAGGCCGCCGCGCGGCGAGTTCTGCCTCTTCCCCGGTTTCCTCCTACTGGCTCTCGCGACCCTCGGAATCGTTCTCTATTTCCGGAAGCATTCGGAGGCAGGCACCGCGGGTCTCCTTTTCGCCGGGCTCGGCTTCGTGGGGTCCTTCGGCATGTCGACGCCTCTTCATTGGCTGCTTTTCCATCTGCTCCCGCCCTTTCATGCGATCCGCGCGCCCGTTCGCTGGGCCATGGTGGCCGACCTGGGCCTTGCGGTGCTCGCGGGCGTCGCCGCGGCCGCGCTCGTAGAGGCGTGGTCGCGGCGACGGTCGAAGATCTTCGGATTCGGGATTGCGGCGTGCCTCTGCGGAACGCTTCTTTTCGAGGACCGCGTCGCACCGCTGTATCTCCACCGCGGAGAGCCCGACCCCGACCCTCTGACGCGGTTCCTCGAGGAGACGCCGATGGCGGGCGGGCTCTACGAGTTGCCGGACGAATTCGGCGAGGCGAATGCGCTCCACGTGCTGCGCGCGGCCGACCACTGGAAGCCACTCGTGAACGGCTACTCGGGCTTCCAGATGCCGATCGCGCAGAACCTGCACGATCTTCTCGTGGAAGGAGAGACGACGGAGCTTCTCGACGCGCTCGAAGCCGTGCCCGTTTCGTACGTCACCGTGAGGCCGCGGCGCATGACGCCGGAGCAGAAGGCGGCCGCGGCGAAGCTCGTCGAGGCCGGAATCGAATCGCACCGCCTCTTCCACATCCGGCATTTCCTCCCCGACGACGACCTGTACGCGGTCGCCAGGACCGAGCCGGCGGCGAAGCCCCTCGAGAGCGCGCCCGCGGCAAGCGAGCCGCGAGAGTCCGCCGGAACGGAATGGGTCGAGCTCACGGGCTCGATCGACGAGCCGGCCACGGATTCCGTCGTGACCGGAAATCTCACCGTGCGCGGCTGGGCGCGCATTCCCGGGCGCGACCTCGACGTCGCGGTGCTCATCGATCGCGCGCCGCGCTCTCCGCTCCGTGCATCGCGTCTTCCGCGCCCGGACGTGCAGGCTGTCCTCCCGTACCTGGGACGCTGCGCGACAGCCGGTTACGAGCACGTCTTCGCCTTCCAGCCCGGAGACGAGGGCGAGCACGAGCTTTCGGTGGTCCTCAGCGGCCCGGACGATCGCGTGCGCCACTACCCGTCGCGGAAGTTCACCTGGCGGCAGGGGCGCTGAGGGGCCGGTCCTTCCGATTCTCACTCCTCCAGGGTGATCGCGAACACGCTGATCCCGGCGGGTGAGATCTTCTCTTCGCCGACGGCTCGGATCGCGAGAATCGGAATACGAGGCCTCGAGAGGGCAAACGTCGAGACCACGAGGACGTCCGCGTCTGTCGGCTTTCCCCAGTAAACCCTCGAGGGATCGATGGTGCCCCCGCGCCGCTCGAGCGCGTACTCGAACGCATCCAGGTCGAGCCGGACGGGAATCCTCTCGATCGAAGCGTCCGCGTACCTGACCTCCAGGAAGGAGAGGATAGGCGCATCGTTTCGACGGTCTGTCACGCCTGCTGCCACGATCGCATGAATCCTCGAGCACGGGATCGCTGGGACCGGGATCTCGGTCGGATCGGCCGCGCGGCACGTCGTCACGACATTCGGTTTCCCCGCGGGGGAAAAGTGGAAGAGGCTCCGTACCGAGTTCAGCCTCGCGCTGTCGAGCCTCGGGTAGTGGTCCCAGGAGCTCTTCGGAGCGTTCACCAGGAACGGGTCGAGATCGTAGCGCGCGTTTGCGGCAGAGCCGAGAGCGACACGGTGCCATCGCCGAAGGTCGCCGCGAATCAGGAACTGCTCGTTCACGGGATCGGGAGCTGGACGCCAGCCCGGGATCCACGCGGCGGCCAGCTGACTGTTCGAGAGAGACCAGAGTGACTCCGGATGAGGGTCGAGGACCTCGGCGCTCCAGGCGTGGACTCGCGAGCCATATGCGAAGAGCCCCTGGGTGGCCATCGCCAGGAGGACCGAGCCCAGGAACGCGAATCGAACGCGTCCGAGGCGGCTCCAGTTCTGCCAGATGGGGATGAGAAGAAGAGAAAGGAACGGGGCGGCCTCCGTCATGAGGCGCGGGCCGACGCTCCAGCCGCCCCACCACCTGTCATAGGCCGATGTCAGGCCGAGGGTGCCGGCCACCGAGAGCAGGGCCGCGAGCCACCACCTTCGGGTCGAGGGATCCCGGCGGACCAGCACGGCGGCGAGAGGAAGAAAGAGCAGATAGGGAAAGAAGAAGAGAACGCCGCGGCTCGGGCTGATGAGATTCCCGGCCAGCCCCTCGAGAATCGAATGCCCCCATATCCCGGTCTGCGTGTTCATGAGGGCGTAGCCGCCAAGAGGATGGCCGTAAAGCGATCGGAGCCAGACTCCGATGATCACGATCACCGTGCCTGCCACGGCACCGAACGCGATGCCGTCTCTCCGGCGGCGCAGAAGGAGAGCGAGCCCCACGCATCCGGTCGCGAGCAGGGCGCTCGGGCGGCAGAGGAACGCTCCCCCCATCGCGAATCCCGCTCCGATCACGCTCGCGAGCGAAGCGTCGTCCGGCAGGAGAAGAGCGAGGGCGAGGCAGAAGAAGAAGACCTCACCCGTCGTCGAGGAGAGGGACTGCCCCACGCTGGTGAACGCGGTCGTGCCGAATGCGAACACGGCGAACGTCGCAATGGCAACGTTCTCTCCGTAACGGCGCCTCACACCGGAAAAGAGAAGGAGCGCCGAGGCGACGGCCATCAGCGCGGCCAGGTGCTTCTCGGAGCGGTAGAGGAACGACTCGGTGACGACCCCGCGCGAAGTGGCCAGAGCCATCGCCGCGTAGGGGACCGAGAGGATTCCGGTTCCGAGCGGAAAGCTCGGCAGGATGCGATCCCCGATCCGGAGGGCCGAATAGTGGAGAGGCTCCTTGCGGAACGCAGGGATGCTCGAGAGCTCGATCGTCTGTCGGCGAACCAGCAGAGTTCCGAGCTCCCTCGTTGCCATGTTGTCCCCGGACGAGATGAGGGCCCCGTTTCCGATGAGGAGGCCGTAGAGTGGAAGCGCGAGTAGCAGTACGGCGTCCAGGCGATTCAGACGACGGCCCCGCCGGTCGACGGCCCCGAAGAGGCCGCGGTCGGCGAGCCACCAATACGACGCTAAGACCAGGGCACTCAGCATGAGGGGATGCCACCGGCCCGGCCCGTCGAAAATGCTCCGGTCATCGAGGAGGAGCGGTGAGGCCGCGACCGCCAGCGCGCCGACAACCAGCTCAGTCTTCAGGCGATGCGCCGTCCGCACTTCGCTCTCGATCGGCAACGCCGGGGACTTCAGCCTCGCAGGCAGGCGCCGGAGCCAGCCGCCCGTTCCGAGGCCGCGAACGAGGGCGAGGGCCATGGCGAGAAGAAGCGGGCGCTCAAAGCCACCCACCCGCATCCGGGCACCGAGTACATCGAGCTCGAGGCGGCCTCCCAGGAGCGTAAGCAGAACGGCGCCCAGCGCAAGAACAATTGCGAAGTCGAGTAAACGCGTTCCGATCGGGAGGCTGGGCTCTCTCGGCACCTGCATGGGGTTCATCCGGATCCGATCTCGCTTTCAGACGGTTCCGCCATCTGAATTCGAAGATAGCACTCACAATGCGCTCGAGGTTTCTCCGCGTCCCTCCCGCCAACCTGCCGTAGCATGAGCGCGTGGACTACCGGTACGGCGAGCTGCCGCTCGATCTCCTCCAGTCGCTCCTGACGTACGAAGAGCTGCTGAAGCTCTTCCTCGACCTCGTCTCGCGTCTCGGCGGCGACGTCGAGCAGGCGATGCAGTGGATGAAGGAGCTGCAGCGCCGCGGGATCATCGGCCAGAACGTCGACCTCGAGGCGTTCCGCGCCGCGCTCGAGAAGCAGGGCATCGTCGGCCGCGACGGCGAGGGGAACCTCATGCTCCTCGGCTCCGGCGAGCGCCGCATCCGCCGCAACGCGCTCGAAGAGATCTTCACCTCGCTTCAGAAAGCGGGACCGGGCCTGCACTCCATCCCGCGTGCGGGCACCGGCTCGGAGCCGCTGCCCGAGACGCGCCCGTGGGAGTTCGGCGACGACATCGCCCGCCTCGATGGCATTCGCACGGTGGCGAACGCCGCGCGGCGCGACCCGGACGACCTCGCGCTCCGGCCGGACGACTTCGAGGTCTTCGACGTCGAGCACCAGAGCGCCTGCGCGACCGCGATCGCGATCGACGTCTCGCACTCGATGATCCTCTACGGCGAAGACCGCTTCACGCCCGCGAAGAAGGTCGCGCTCGCGCTGACGGAGCTGATCCTCCAGAAATACCCGAAGGACACGATCGACATCGTGCTCTTCGGCGACGAGGCAAGACCCGTCCCCCTCGAGGAGCTGAGCAAGGCGCAGGTCGGGCCGTTCCACACGAACACGAAGGCCGGGCTCAGCGTCTCGCGGCAGCTTCTCATGCGGCGCCGCTCGCGCAACCGCCAGATTTTCATGATTACGGACGGCAAGCCGTCGTGCATCCACGAGGGCGGGCGCCTCTACAAGAACCCGTTCGGCCTCGACCTGAAGATCGTGAACCGCACGCTCGAAGAGGCCGAGAAGCTGCGGCGCGACGGCATCCAGCTCACGACGTTCATGATCGCGACGGACCCCGCGCTCGTGGACTTCGTCGACACGCTCACGAAGGTCGCGCGGGGCCGGGCGTACTACGCCTCCCCCACCGATCTCGCGTCGTTCGTGTTCCGCGACTACATCCGGAACCGGAAGAAACTGTTCCGGTGAGTGCGTTGAGTCTGCTCGCCGCGGCGGGCGTCGCAGCCGGAATTTTTTTGCTCGCCACCGGAGGGTTTGTTCTCACGACGAGGCTGATCGCTTGGCACCGCAGAAAGATTTTCCTAGAAGGGTTAGGGGGCGTCGTTCGCATTGGAACGCCCTGCCTCGTGCCCTCCGGCTCTCTTGCCCTTCTAAGAAATCCCACGGGCGGCGCCGAAGGCGCCGCCCCCGCAGCGCGCAAACGCGCGCTGATCCCCGGCACCGTCGCCCTCACTCCGGCCGGCCTCGTGTGGGAAGCGTCGTGGGGCCGCACAGGCTCTTACTCATTCGAAGAAATACAACGAATCGAGACAGATGACCGGACGCAGGCGCAGCGAAGGTTCCTCCGAAGCAAGGTCCTCCGCGTTACGCCCGTCCGCGGCGAGGTCGTGGAGTTCGTGCTGTCCTCCGGCCACGCGTGGGAGTGGCGGCGGGCGCTCGGAGAATGGACGGGAAAAAAGGGCGCGATCGCGGGAGCCGCCGCGAGCTGAATCCTCCGGCTCCTCCCTACTCCGGCAGGAACGGCACGGTCCGCGCCGCGAGGCGCGGCGGGAGGCGGCGGGCGATCGCCTTTCGGATGTCGCCGGGGCTCGTGCGCAGCGTCAGGTGCGTGAGGACGACGACCTCGTTCTCGAAAAGGTCCGCCCGCTCGGCGATCTCGTCGAGGTGGAGGTGCTTCCACTTCTCCGAGCGCTCGCGGTCGCTCTCCTCCACGAACGAGCACTCGAGGAGGAGCACCTTCGCCGTGAAGAACGAGCGCGGCGCGCGCGCGAAGACTCCGGCGCCCGTGTCGCCCGAGTAGGCGACGAGCGGAATCGCGACCTTCTCCGCCACGGCCTCTCCGCGCGCCGCGGCGTCACGGATCTCTCCCGGGAGATGCCCCGCGAGATCCTCGCGCAGGCGGTTGCGGATCTCGGATGCGACGAAGCCGAGCGTCGGGACGCGGTGGTCCGCCTCGAAGGCTTCGACTTCGAGATCGCGCCGGAGGCTCACGCGCGCGCCGCTCTCCATCGCTTCGACACGCGCGTCGTACCGCACGGCCTCGAGGGCCTCGTGGAGCGCGAGGAGCTTCGTCCACGCGGGCACCGCGGCGGGATGCGTGCGGGCCGTGCCGCCCGGCAGGCGCAGAAGCCTTCGCTGCGAGCACCAGTACGCGAGGCCGGCGGCGTGGTCGAGGTGCGCATGCGAGAGGAAGACGTTCGGCACGGAGACGAGCGCTGTGGGCGCGCGGCCGAGGTCGAACGCGAAATGCAGCGTGGGCAGATGAAACCACGTCTCGCGCCCCGCCACCGAGACGCCCCGGACGGGCAGACCCGCCCACGTGGCCTCGATCCGCCGCTCCCGAGCCTCGGGACTCACGGGCGCAGGATACGCTGCCGTCTTATACTTGCTTCTTCCCCGGGGAAAGCGCGGAGGGGGGACCCATGGCCCTGTTCAACCATGCGACGAAGGAGTTGACGGCCAAGATCGTCTACTACGGTCCGGGTCTGTGCGGAAAAACGAGCAACCTCAAGATGCTCCATCAGCGTCTCGAGCGCGGAGCGGGCAAGCTGCTGTCGCTTTCCACCGCTCAGGACCGGACGATCTACTTCGACCTTCTCCCGATCGAGCTTGGAAACATCAAGGGCTACACGGTGCGCTTTCAGGTGTGCACCGTTCCCGGACAGGTCTTCTACAACGAGACGCGCAAGATCGTCCTGCGCGGCGTGGACGGCCTCGTCTTCGTCGTCGACTCGCAGTGGTCGATGCTGTCCCACAACCTCGAGTGCTTCCAGAACCTCAAGGAGAACCTCCACGAGGAGAAGGTCCTGCTCGAAACGCTGCCGGTCGTCATCCAGTACAACAAGCGCGACCTGCCGAGCGCGCTCTCGGTCGAGGCGCTGCAGGATTCGCTCGGCTTCCACTCGTATCCGTACGTGGAGACCGTGGCCTCCGAGGGCGCGGGCGTGATCGAGACGTTCAAGCTCGTCTCTAAGCTCACGTTCGTCGACCTCCTCCGCCGCCTGCAGCGGGGCTGGCAGCCGCCGCCCGAGCCCGCCGCGGAGCTCGTGGGGGCTCCGGCCGCGCTCGTCGTCGCGTCGGCGCCCGCTCCGACACCCGAGATCGTCGCGTCGGCGCCCGCGGTCGCCCCGAAGGAGGCGCCCGTCTTCGCCGTGGCCTCGAGCGCGAGCGAGCCCGAGAGCCGCGAGGAGCCGCGGGACGAGGAAGCCGAAGTCTGGGTCGTCCCGTCCGCGGAAGGGGCGTTCCCCGACCTCACGGACGACTCGAAAGATTCGTTCACGGCTCCCGCAGTCGAACCTCCGCCGGCCGCCGAGCCGCCGGCGCCCGCCACGCAAGACGAGCCGGCGCCGGCGACTCTCGCGCCTTCGGTTCTTCTGGCGGCCCTCGCGACCGCGCCTCCCCCGGAGCCCGCGCCCCCGCCACCGGCTCCTGCTCCGCCGCCGTCTTCGCCCCCGATGCCCGCGTTCGGGAAGTCGTCCTCGGTGGACGAAAAGCTCAACGCCGTGCTCGCGGAGGCCCGGAAGGCCGCCGGGCGCGTGTCCGGGGTCTACCGCCGTCTCGAGGCTCACGAAGGGAGCACGCAGGAGATCCCCGCGCGTAACCTCACCGAGCGCCGTCTGGAGGAATCGATCGCGGGTCTCCGCGCGGAGATGAGCGCCGAGATCGCCCGCCTGCGCGAGGAGCTCGCCACCGCTCAGAGGGCGGCCTCGAACGCCGAGAGCGCCGCGTCCGAGGCCGCCGAACGCGCCCGCCGCCTGGAGAACGCCTTGCGGGAGGCCCTGCACGGCCTCGCGGGTTGACGAGTCTCAGGACAGCCGCTTCAGCGACGCGCCGGATGCGAGCCTTTTCGAGAGCGCGAGGCGCAGCCCCTCGAGTTGCTTTTCGGAAAGCCCGACGAACTCCCCGCCGGCCCTGAACAGCAGCACGCGCCCGCCCCTGTCGTCGGAGGCGAATCCGCCCGCGCGGCAGCGAGTGATGCGCACGAGGCCCGTGAACGGGACGCCGCCAAAAACCGCACTGAGGTCGTACGTCGAGCCCGGGCGCAACGTCGAGCCGAGCTCGAGAAGGAGGCCCATCTCGGAAAGATTCAGGATCTCGATTACGAGGGTCGACTTGAGCTGTCCGCGCGTTCCTTTCGCGAGAACAGTGCGGGGCGAGCGCCTCTTTTCTTTTTCCACGTTGCCGCGTGCTCCGGACTGGTGAGTTTACGAGACCGAGAGCCCGCGTCAACGCCTCAGCTCGTGAGCGCCTCGAGAAAGCGCGGATCCTCGCGCCAGCCCGGCCGGGCCGCCACGACGAGGTCGAGAAAGAACCGCCCCCCGAGTGTGCGCTCGAGCTCGAGGCGGGCCGCGGTGCCCGCTTCGCGCAGGAGCCGCCCGCCCGCGCCGAGGACGATGCCTTTGTGGCCGTCGCGGTCCACGACGACCGTCGCCTTGACGACCGTGAGATTCTTCGCCTCGTCCCGTTTCCACTCCTCCACGAGGACTCCGAGGCCGTACGGAATCTCCTCCCGCGTCCTTTCGAGGAACTTCTCGCGGATCAGCTCGGCGGCGCGCGTTCTGGGATCCGCGGTCGTGACCGTCGTGCCTTCGAAGAGATCCTCGCCCTCGGGGAGGTGGCGCCTCAGGGCGGAGACGAGCGCGTCGAGCCCCTCGCCCGTGAGCGCGGACACGGGGACGATCTCCTCGAAGATCCCGGCCTCGCCAAGCGCCGCCATCCGCGGGAGGAGAGAGGCTTTCGAGACGCGGTCGATCTTGTTCAGGACGGCGATCCGCGGCGCCGGCGCACGCGCGAGCAGGTCCAACGCGAAGCGGTCTCCGCCGCCGGACGACACGGATACGTCCACCACGAGCAGGCGGATGTCTTCCTCACGGAGCGCCTCGAGGGCCTCGCCCATCATGACCTTGTTCAGACGGTGGAGCGGCTTGTGGAGGCCCGGGGTGTCGACGAGCACGATCTGGCCTTCGGGGTCGGTCCGGACACCGAGGAGTCGCCGGCGCGTCGTCTGCGGCTTGTCGGAGACGATCGCGACTTTCGTCCCGACGAGGGCGTTCAGGAGCGTGGACTTTCCGGCGTTCGGACGTCCGACGACGGCCACCGTGCCGGAGCGCCGGAGCGGAACGCTCATGGCTTCTTCTCGCGTTCCGGCACGCCGAGATCCTCGCGTCTCACGCGCACGCGGTGAATCCGCCGGCGGTCGGCCTCCTCGACGAGAAAGAGAAGGCCCGCCTCGTGCGCGGTCTCGCCGGCTTTCGGGATGCGTCCGAGGCGCTCGGAGACGAGGCCGGCCACGGTCTCGTACTCGTCCGAAGGAAACGTCACGCCGAAAAGGCTCGCGATCTCCGGCACCCTCACGCGCCCCGCCACCGAGTACGAGCCGTCCTCCTGCGCGATGACGGGAGGCTGTTCGTCCTCGTGCTCGTCCGCGATCTCTCCGACGAGCTCCTCGACGAGGTCCTCGAGCGTCGCGAGACCCGTGACGGCCCCGTACTCGTCGACGACGATGGCGAGCGGCTGGCGCCGGCGGCGAAAGTCGGACAGGAGGGTCGCGACCGTCTGCGTCTCGGGCGCGAAAAAGACCTGGCGCGCGATGGGACGCGCCGTCGCCGGCGGGTCCGGCCCACGGAGCACCGTGAAAATGTCCTTGACGTGGACGACGCCGACGGGCTTGTCGATCGAGCCTTCGACGAGCGGCAGACGCGTGAACTTCGTCTTCACGAAGAGATCCGCCACCTCGTCGAGCGGTGCGTCCGCCTCGGCGAACACGATGTCGGGCCGCGACGTCATGACCTCGCCCACGGTGCGGTCTCCGAAGTCCACGGCGCGGGTGACGAGTTCCTCCTCGTGCTTCTCGAGGAGGCCCTCCTCGCGCGCGACGTCCAGAAGCGCGCGCACCTCGGCATCTTTCGTCGCCTCTTCTTTCTCCGGCGCCGGCGCGGCGTGCGCCTCGGCTTCGTCGGCCTCCTTCTCGACGAGGCGCGAGAGCACCGGGTAGAGCGGCGCCGCGAGGAAGTCCACGGCCGGGATGACCCACGCGAAGGACTGAAGGAGCGCGTCTCCGCCGCGGCGGGCGACCCAGCGGATGACGAGGCTTTCCGCGACGATCCAGCCGAGGAGGATCACGACGGCGGAAAGGAGCCACGGCTCGCCGACGCCGAGGGCGGCAAGCGCCGATCCGAGACAGAGGAGCCCTCCGAGGACGGCGCCCTGCGCCGTGAGGCGCACGGCGATGCGCGAAACGCGCACGTGCTCGGAGGCAAGGAGCGTCCCGAAACGCGACGGGTTCGCCTCGAGAAGAGCCTTTCGCCGGAGGACCGAGAGGCTCTCGAGCGCCTGGGCGAAGCCCGAAAAGAGAACGTAGACGACCGCGAAGAACGCGGCGAAGAGGAGGGCGACGCCGGCACCCACGGCGAAGCCGGTCACGGCACGCCGTCCGGGCCCTCACCGAAGGCCGACAGAAGAATTCGCCGCTGCAGCCGGAACATCGTGCCGCCGTCCGACTCGTGATCGTAGCCGAGAAGATGGAGAAGGCCATGCGCCAGGAGAATCTGCACCTCGCGCCCCAGGGAGTGCCCGCGGCGCCGGGCTTGCCGGGCCGCGTATGCCACGTCGATGACGAGATCGCCCAGGAACGTCCCGCGCCGCGCAGCGGCGCGGGACGCGGAGGCTTCGAAGGCGGGGAACGACAGCACGTCGGTGGGCCGGTCCACTCCACGCCACTTCGAGTTCAGCGTACCCATCCTCCGGTCGCCGCAGAGCAGAATGGAAAGCCGTACGCGCTTCGCGCGTGCTGCCGAAACGAGGCTGTGGGCCCAGGCGCGCACGTGGGCGGCCGAGGGCGCGCCGCGCACCGTCACCAGAACTTCGATGGAGGAGGCGCGCTCAGATGGGCCGGCGCGCCGCAATGCTCTCTTCACCTTCTGAGAAAAACCAGCTGCCGAAAGCCGAGGCGCTACTCGCCAGCCGGGGCGAAAGGCTTGCCGTTTCCGTTCCCGTTTCCGTTCGCGGCCGCGGCGGCGTCGGCCTTCTGCTTCTCGAAGATCTCGTAGGCGTTCACGACCGACTGCACGATGCGGTGGCGCACGACGTCGCGCTGGTCGAAGCGCACGACTTTCACGCCCTCGACGTTCGCGAGAACGCGGTCTGCTTCCTTGAGGCCCGAGATCTTCCCCGGCGGGAGGTCGATCTGCGTCACGTCGCCCGTGACGACGGCCTTGCTGCCGAACCCGAGGCGCGTGAGGAACATCTTCATCTGCTCGGACGTCGTGTTCTGGGCCTCGTCCAGGATGACGAACGCGTCGTTGAGCGTGCGGCCGCGCATGAAGGCAAGCGGTGCAACCTCGATGATGTTTCGCTCGAGCATGCGACCGACCTTGTCGTATCCGAGGATGTCGTAAAGCGCGTCGTGCAGAGGCCTGAGGTAAGGGTTCACCTTCTCGGCGAGGTCGCCCGGCAGGAAACCCAGCTTCTCGCCCGCCTCGACGGCGGGGCGGCAGAGCACGATGCGCTTTACCTTCTTCTCGAGCAGGGCCGCCGCGGCCATGGCGACGGCAAGATAGGTCTTGCCCGTGCCCGCCGGCCCGATCGCGAATACGATGTCGTACTCGAGGACGGCCTGCAGGTATTCCTGCTGGCGCACGTTCCGGGGCGACACGACCTGCCGAAGAGCCGGTCCGACCGAGCGGTTCTCGAAGAAATCGACGAGCGAGGTCGACGGCTCTTCCTTCAGAATCCGGATCGCCGCCTCGAGGTCGGGCTTCTTCGGCGTGTACCCGCGCTCGATGAGCTTCGAGAACTCCGAGAGAAGCCGCGCCGCGAGCGCCGTGCTCTCCGGGTCGCCCGAGACGGAGACCTCGCGCCCGCGCGCGGCAATCTCGACGCCGAAGGCGTCTTCGAGGAGCCGAAGGTTTTCGTCGTGGACACCGAAGAGCGCGCCGAGCCCCGCCTCGGGGAGGGTGAGCGGTATGGAGTCGGGTCGGATGTGAGTGCGCGCCTCCGGACCAAGATCTTAGCAGACCTTCGTCCTCGGGAGCACGCGTCGCCGCTCGCCCGCGCTCTCCCGTCCTCGGAGACGTTGAGAGGCTTTCTCAAAACGGGCTCTCGCGGGAGTTCATTCGCGGTGGCGTCGACTGCGGAGTTGCCTCTACAATCGCCTGGCCAGCGGAACCACAACCATCACGAGGAGGATGTCCGACCATGTATACGATTACCCGCCGCTACGCCCTGCTGTCGCTCGCCTCACTCTTCGCGCTCGCCGTCAGCGTTCCCGCCGCGGCCAGCTCCAAGAAGTTCACCGAGTCGGACGATGCGAAGCAGAACGACGAGCCCCAGGAGTACCTGAAGGACTACGACAAGCTGACGAAGGGGAATGAGGCCGACTGGGTCTACTTCACCGAAGGCGTCGACCTCAAGTCGTTCAAGACCGTCTCGCTGAAGACATGGGGCACCACGAACAAGCACTCGCGCAGCAAGCACGCGGCCGAGTCGGGCCCCGAGTACCTGGAGCAGTGGATCAAGAGGTCCAAGAAGCTCGGCTGGCAGGTCGTGAAGGACGGTGGCGACCTGCGGATCGAGGGGAATGTCTTCAATGCCTGGGAGCCGAGCGGCGGCGCCCGCGTGTGGGGCGGCTGGGCGGCGAATCCCGGCGTGGGGATGGAGCTCGTCGCCAAGGACAAGTCGGGCAAGACGATCTTCGAGATCCGCCACAAGGCGAAGGGCTCCACTCTTGAGGATGCCGTCGAGAACGGCCTCGAGAAAATCGTCAAGACGCTCGAGGTCGGGAAGTAAGGCAGCCGGGGCGGGTGCGTTCGGCTTCGGCCCAATCGCACTCGCCCAGAAACGCCCGCCGTCCCTACGCCCAGTCGCGCGGATGCCGAAGTACCTCGAGCAGCTTCGCCTCGTCGCTGCCCGGATCGGGATGATGGCCGTAGACCCATCGGACCCTCGGCGGGAGTGACATCAGAATGGTCTCGGTTCGCCCTCTTCCTCATGAGATCTCCTTTGAGACGGCGGTCGTGAAGGTCGTCGGCAAGTAGGCCTTCTCACGCACATCCTCCGAAAGCCCAGGGGCGACCAAACCCCCGGGGCCTCCGGGGCGCTCAGTTCGTGATGGGGGACGCCGCCGTCCCGACGGCGCCTTCCTGCGTGTAGGAAGTCTGCAGGCACGCGGTGCCGGACGTCGGGTGCTGGTAGAGGTACACGTAGTCGAACCCGCCGCCGTCGCGCAGCCTCATCTCGGCGGGCCGGAACGCGCCGGACCGGAACGCGCGCACGAACCCGGTGTCGAACGGCGAAGTCTGCGAGCACCCGCTGCGGAACTCGCGGATGTTCTCCGTCGGCGCCAGGACGCGCAGCCTCAGGCCCTGCACGATCCGGGTCGTCTCCTCGGCAGAGAGGAGAAATGTGCACGCCCCCGCGCGCAGCGTGCCGAACATGCGGCACTTCACGCTCGAGACCACGACGCCCTGACGGGCCATGAGGCTCTTCACGTCGCGCGCGAGATCTCCGCGCGCCCAGAGATTCCACGCGAAGCCACAGCCCGTCGCCAACGTCGCGGCGACGACGAGAAGCGCGAGCGGCCTCAGGCGCCGGGGTTCCATGCTGCGATTCTCCCCGCGAGGGCCGAGGCGGCGACGACGTACGGACTTCCGAGATAGACTCGCCCCGGTCCGCTTCGTCCGGGGAAATTGCGGTTGATGGCGCTCACCGTGACCTCCGTATCCCGCGTCGAGACGCCCGGCCCCGCGTTGATGCAGGCGCCGCAGCCCGGCTCGACGAGGCGCGCGCCCGCGCGTGTGAAGAGATCGAGGTAGCCTTTCTCGCGGCACCACTCCTTCACGTCCCGGCTCCCGAACTGAATGTAGAAGTCGACGCCCGGCGCGACACGCTTCCCTCGCGCAAGGCCCTCCGTGAGAACCGCCGCGAGCATCTCCATGTCCTCGCGCTTGCCGGCCGTGCAGGAACCGCCGTAGGCGATGTCGATGGGGACCGGGGCCGGGAGATCCGAGATGGCGACGCCGTTCCCCGGATCGCCGGGCAGCGCCACGATCGGCGCGAGCGCGCCGAGGTCGAAGACCAGCTCCGAATCGAATACCGCGTCCTCTCCGGAGGCGAGGCCTTCACAGGCGCGGCGCGCCTCGGCGAGCGGCGTTCCCCGCCGCTCAGAGAGAAAGCGCGCCGTCGTCTCGTCGGGCGCCACGATGCCCGAGAACGCCCCCGCTTCGGCCGCCATGTTCGTGAGGGTGGCGCGCTCGTCCACGGAGAGGGCCGTCACCCCTTCGCCCGCGTACTCGAGCACTTTCCCGATCGCGCCGCCGCCCTTCACGTACGGGTGCGCGAGAAGCGCGAGCATGACGTCCTTCGCCGCGACGCCGGGTGGCCGCGTGCCCTTGAGGACGACGCGGATCGTGGCCGGGACCTTCACGCGCACGTCGCCCGAGAGCCACGCGCACGCGACTTCGGTCGTGCCGATCCCGAACGCGAGGCAGCCGAGCGCCCCGGCGTGCGTCGTGTGCGAGTCGGACCCCACGACGATCTGGCCGGGGAGAGCGTGGCGCTCGAGGACGAGGGAATGGCAGATGCCCTCGCCCGCTCCATGGAGCCGAATGCCCTGCGCGGCCGAGAACTCTTCCTGCCGCGTCGCGAGGGAATCCGCGAGCGTCAGGAGGCCGCGCGCCTTGCGTTCCTCCGGCATGACCTCGCCGAGGAGGGACAGGTGATCGCGAAACAGGAGGACGGAGCCAGCATCCCTCACGCGCGCCTCGCGCCCCAGCGCCTCCACGAAGCATTCGGCCGCCATCGGCGTGACGTATTCGTGGGAGAAGCGCAGGTCGGCCCGCACGAAGCACGCGTCGCCCGGCGCGACGGCGGGCACGCCCGCGCCAGTCACCGCCGGATCCGTGACGACGTGGCGCGCGATGATCTTCTCGACGAGCGTCATCCCGCGGGGCGATGTCGTGACCGGCGGGGGCGCCTCGCGACCCGCGAGACGCGCCCGCGTGTAGGGAAGCAGCCCGCCCGCTTCGATCACGCCCCGCGTGATCGGATCCTCTCCATCCGTGAAGAACGAAAGCGGAATCTCCCGGCCTTTTCGCACGCGCTCGAGGATCGAGAAATCCGTCGTGAGGAGCATCCCGAGGTTGACCGCGTTCTGGCGGTAGATGCGCTCGAAGCTCTCGGCCACGAGGAGGCGGATGCCCGCCGCGCGCTCCGCATACGGCGCCTGCTCGCGGGACGAGCCCTTCCCGCGCCGCCGCCCGGCCACGGAGATCACGAACCCTCCGCGCCGCACCGCTTCCTCTCCGACCGGCTGCACGCCGTCGCGGCACGTGAGACCGAGGTACGCGAACCTCCCGAGCGCGGCGCCGTGGTGGAAGCACGTCCAGCCGGGCGTTATCTCGTCGGTCGAGACGTCGTCGCGTAGCTTTTGGGCCGGATCGTTCACATCCCACGCGAGATCCTCGCCCGCGAGCTGGCGCGCCAGGAGCCCGGCGTCCTCGGTCAGGAAGAGCGTGCGGCCGGGAAAGGAAACCACGTCGAGATTCTAGGCTCGTGGTCAGTTCACGAGATCTTCTGGGTCGTCCTCCACCGTCGGGTCCTCCGCCTCGCCGAGCCTCGGGGCGTTCGGGCCCGCAACCGCCGGGAGCGGCGGACCCGGCTCGAGCACCCAGCGCTCGTACACGTCCTCTGGCAGCTCGTTGAGGAAACGGCTCGGCTCGGTCACGACGACGATGCCGTAGCGGTCGAACGCCGCGAGGGGGTGGACGAGCAAAAGCTCGTCCTTCGCGCGCGTGGCGGCGACGTAGAAGAGGCGGCGCTCCTCTTCCAGGCCCTCGGCCGTCCGCGCGGCCCTCACGTTCGGAAAACGGTCCTCGACGAGTCCGAGGACGAACACGGCGCGCCATTCGAGCCCCTTCGCCTGGTGGATCGACGACAGGACGAGGCGCTCGTCGTCCTTTTCGCCCGCGATCACGGTCTCGCCCGAGGGCTCGCCGAAGAGCGTGACCTCCTCGAGAAAGCTCTCGACGCCCTCGTACGGCAGCGCGAACTGCGCCAGCGCCTCGAGGTCGTCGAGGCGGGCCTGATGGTTCTCGAACCTCGACTTTGCGACGTCCGCGTAGCCGCCTTCGTCGACGACGAATCGAATCGCCTCCGCCGGCGCCGACAGGAGCGACGGCCGCCGCAGCGATTCGAGCGTTTTGGCGAGCTTCCCGAGCGCGCCCTGCGCCCCGGCCGGGGCCTTGCGCATGTCGAGGCGCAGGAAGGAGCCGACCGGGTCGGGATTGCCTCCGACCGCGGCCCAGAGAGTCGCCGCCGTACGCTCCCCCACCTTTGGAAGGAGCTTGAGAATGCGCTTGAAGGCCGTCTCCTCCTTCGGGTTCACGAGAAGGCGCAGGTAGGCGAGGACGTCCTTCACGTGCTGCTGCTCGAAGAAGCGCATGCCCGAACGGATCTCGTACGGGATGCCGCGGCGCGTCAGCTCGATCTGCAGCTCGAGGGCCTGATAGTGCGCGCGGTAGAGCACCGCGATCTCGGCCAGCGGCGTCCCCTCGTCGCGCAGCTCGAGGACGCGCTGGGCCACGAACTCGGCCTGCTGCACGACGTCGGCGGTGCCCACGACGGCAACCGGCACGCCCGCGGGGCGCGTCGCGCGAAGCGACTTCTCGAAGCGCCGCGTGTTCTGCGCGATGGAGGCGTCCGCGAGGCGGAGAATCTCGGGCGTCGACCGGTAGTTCGTCTCGAGCGAGAAGACGCGCGTCCCCGGATGGCGTTCCCCAAATCCGAGGAGCGCCTCGAAGTCCGCTCCGCGAAAGGAGTAGATGGACTGCGCGTCGTCGCCGACGACCATGACGCTCGGCGTCTCGACGTCCTTCACGACGAGGTCCACGAGGTCCGCCTGCAGGCGGTTGACGTCCTGGTACTCGTCCACGAGGACGTGCCGGAAGCGCGCGCCGAAGCTCTTCCGGATCCCGGGGTGCTCGGCGAGGAGTCTCTTGAAGTTCAGGAGCAGATCGTCGTAATCCATGCCGTTCGAGGCGACCTTTCGCTCGAGATAGCGATGGACGACCGCGCGGATCGCGTCGAGCTGGGGAAGGAAGTGCGGATGCTCGGCCGTGATCACGTCGTCGAGCGGCCGCCCGGTGTTCACACAAAGCGACACGATCGCCCGGAGGAGGTCGCCCTTCGGGAAGCGCCGCTCGGTGACGGGAACTCCGAGGTCGGACGTCGCGGACTCGAGGAGATCCTTCGAGTCCTCCGAGTCGAGGATGCCGAAGTTCTGGCGATAGCCGAGCAGCTCCGCGTGCGGGCGCAGGAGGCGCGCGGCGACCGAATGGAACGTCCCGGCCGTCGCGCGGTTCAGGTCGGCGCCGATGAGCGCCTCGACGCGGCGCTTCATCTCGCGCGCGGCACGGTTCGTGAACGTGAGGAGAAGCAGGGACGCCGGGTCGGCTCCGTCCTCGATGAGACGCGAGACGCGATAGACGAGCGCGCGCGTCTTGCCCGAGCCGGCGCCCGCGACGACGACCGTCGGTCCGTCGGGCGCGAACACCACGGCCTTCTGCTCCTCGTTCAGCTCGCGCGCGTAGTCGACGCGGTAGCTCTTCGGCACCGCGGCGCGGCGCAGCACGTATCTGCGCGGAGCGGGAGCCTCGTCGCTCATCCTTCGGAGAGATTACCCCGGGAGGCCCGCGGCTCAACGCATCGCGAACAGCTTCTCTTCTCGCCGCCGCGCGTACGCGTCGCAGGGATATCCGAACGTCGCGTCGAAGTCGCAGCCCGGCTTTCGGACCCCGCGCTGGAACTTTTGCGCTCCCGAGAACCGCTCGGGCCAGACGAGGCCGAGAAAATCCTTCGAATAGGAGCCGAACTCCGCGACGGCCGGCAGAATCGGCGCGAGCGCGAAGAGCGCGTCGCGCATCCCGGGCGAGACGAGGGCGGCGGCCCGCGCCCGAAGAGGGGCTCCCGACTCGCTTGCGAAGCCGGAGATCGGAGCTGAGAGCGTCCCGTTCGTGCCCGTCAGCACGACGCACGCATCCGGCGGCCGGACCGAAGAGCACGCGGGGATTTCTTCGAAGGCCGAGAGAACGAGGCGCCGGGTGAGCGTCTCGCCGTCCGGGAGACGGCGGATGCTCTCCGTCGAGTCCCGGCCGGAGGGATCCTGCGAGGACACGAACTCGAATCGCCCGGCCCCGGCGTCCAAGAGCAGCCGCGTCGTATCTCCTCTCCCCTCTTCCCGTTCGAAGAAAATCGACATCTGCCATTTCCCGAACGAGAAGTGCCACCTTGCGGGGGCCGCCGCGGCCGAGGAGGGCGACAGCAGGAGCCACGCGGCGACCGCCGCCGCGCGTGCAGCCGCCCTCAGGGCGCGAGCGACGTCCACACTTTCCCCTCGATGAACGCCGTGACCATCCAGGAGTCGAGCCGGTCGCGCCTCGCTTCCCCCTCCAGGATGCCGAGCGCCGCGTCGCGCGGGACGGCCTTCTTGTAGGGGCGGTCGGAGGCGGTGAGGGCGTCGAAGACGTCACAGACCGTAAGCGCGCGGACGGCGGGCGGGATGCCCTCGCGGTTCAGCCCGCGGGGGTAGCCGGTCCCATCGAGCTTCTCGTGGTGCGCGTAAGCGATCTCGGGAACACGGGCGAGATCCGCCGTCCACGGAATCGTGGAGAGAAAGCGCCACGTCTGCGAGACATGGCTTTCCACGGCACGGCGTTCGTCCTCGGAAAGGCTGCCCTGCGTGATCGACAGGAGCCGGAACTCCTCGGGGAGGAGGAGCGTCGTGTCGCGCCCGCGGCGATCGCGGTACGCGCGCGCGAGGAGCGCCTCCAGGCGCCCGCGCGCATCCTTCGGCAGCACGGTCGGCTCGTTCGCAACGACGATCTCTTCGAAAAGCGCCTCGAGGTCGCGGGCGCGAGCGGCCGCCGCCGTGTCGAGCGCCTCGAGATCGCCGGCGACGACGGCTCCCCCTTCACGAGCGCGCCGCTCGAGGAGCGCTCTCGCCTCTCGAGCCTCCTCGGAAGCGAGCGAGAAGTCGAAACGGTCACGGATCTTCCCGAGCCCCTCCTCCGAAAGCTTCTTCGCCTTGACGAGGACGCGCTCGGGAATCGAGATCTTTCCGAAATCGTGAAGAAGCGCGGCCGTGCCGATCTCGCGCAGCTCTTCCTTGGAGAACGTCACGGCGGCGTACGGGCCGTCGGCGGCGCGGTCCACGATCGCGGCCAGCGCGACGGAAAGTGTCGAGACGCGATTGCTGTGGCCCGCGGTCGTCGGGTCGCGCTGCTCGACCGCCACGATCGCGGCCCGCGCGAAGTCCTCGAAGAGCTTCCGGATCGACGCCGTCAGGTTGTTCGCCTTCAGGCAGACCGCCGCCTGCGTCGCGAGCGAGAGGAGAAGGGGCACGAGGTCGTCCGGGTACGGCTCGTGCTCTCCCGGCGCGCGCCCCCGCCGGTTCATGAGTTGGAGGACGCCGACGAGCTCGCCGCGATGATCCCTCATCGGCACGACGAGCATGGCGCGCGTGCGGAATCCGGTCGCGACGTCGAACGCGTCGTTGTGCCGGTAGGGCGCGCCCTTCGGAAGCGCGTATGCGTTCTCGAGAACGAGAGGCTCTCCGTGGACGGCCACCCACCCCGCGAGGCTTCCCTCGTTGACGGGCACCGTGCGCTCGGAGAACGCAAACGAAACCGCGTCGTTCTGCGCGAGCTTGAAGCGCAGGCGCCGGCCCTCCGGCGAGTCCTCCACGAGGTAGAGACTGCCCGCCTCGGAATCCGAGAAGCGCCGCGATTCCGTCAGGATCGTCTCGAGGAGCTTCTCGAGATCGCGCTCGGCGGACAAGGCGATCCCGATCCGGTTCAAGGCGGCGATCCGCTCCTCGGCCTTTAGGAGGCGCTCCTCGAGGTGCGCGACGTCGCGCGGGGTCATCGGGCCGCCTCGCGCTTCCCCTGGCGCCCGTCGTCCCGGAGGGCCACGACTCGCTCCGGCGGAAAGGTGACGACGAACCGGCTGCCGCGCTCGCGCCCCTCGCTCTCGGCGACGATCGTTCCGCCGTGCGCCAGAACGATCGCGCGCGCGATGGCGAGGCCGATGCCCAGCCCGCCGAACCGCCGGTTCGAGGACGTCTCCTCCTGCCGGAAACGGTCGAACACGAGCGGGAGGAATTCCGGGTCGATGCCGTGTCCCTCGTCCTCCACGGCGATCTCCAGCCCTCCGCCCGAAGCACGGCGCCCGGCCACGTGCACGGTTCCGCCGGAGGGCGAGAATTTGACGCCGTTCGCGAGGAGGTTCCAGAGAACCTGCTTGAGGCGCGCGGCGTCGCCCTCCACGGGCGGCAGGTCCGGATCGATCGTGCAGTGGATGACGACGCCCCGGCGCCGCGCACCCGGGCTCACGGCGTCGAGAGCCGCCGCGAGGATCTCGGGAATCGCGACCGGGCCCCGGCGGAGCTCCAACCCGAAATTGTCGATCCGCGACAGGTCGATCAGGTCCCCCAGCATGCGCGTCAGCGTGTCGGCCTGCCCGAGGATCGCCTCGAGCGCGCGCCGCGCGTCCGCGTCGTCGCCGTGGGAGTCGAGCAGGACCTCGGCCCAGCCCACGATCCCGGTCAGCGGCGTGCGGATCTCGTGGGAAAGGTTCGCGAGGAAGTCGTCCTTCAGCCGGTTGCTCCTCTGGAGCTCTTCGATGAGGCGCGCGTTGCGGAGCGCGATCGCGGACTGCTCGGCGAGAAGCGCGAGCGTTTCGCCGTCCCCCGGCGTGAAGGCGTCACCGGCGATCGCCAGCACCTCGAGAACGCCGAGCCGGTGATCGCCGACCCGGATCGGCACGGCCATGAGGGAGCGCACGTCCGGATTCTCGACGGCGCCGCGGGCGCGGGCGCGCGCGCCCGGGTCCCAGCCGGCGGAAAGCTCGTCGAATCCCGACACCTGGAGGAACACGGGACGGTTCTCGAGGAAGGCCTGGCCCGCGCACTTCAGGCGCGGCAGCGGATGCGGCGCGGTCCCGGCCGCGCGCAGCGTCATCTCTCCCAGGCCGTCGGCGGCGGCGACGGCCAGGCTCGTGCCGCCGGTGTCACTCACCCATGCGACGCAGCCGTCGGCGCCCGGGAACGCGCGCGTGGTCTCCTCGACGACCGAGGTCAGAACGTCCGGCGCGTGGAGACGAAAGTTGAGGAGCTGCGTGGCGCGCGTGACGGCCTCGAGAACGCGCGTGCGGTTCTCCAGCGTGCCGACGAGCTCGGAAAGACGCAGCGCCAGCGCGGCGCGCTCGGCGAAGGCGCGAATCGTGCGGGCGTCCGCGTCCGAAAAGGCATTCGGATGCCCCGACTGCAGGTCGAAGACGCCGACGACGCGGTCGTCGAGGACCAGCGGAACGACGAGCTCCGAACGCGCGTCGGGCCAGCCCACGACGTAGTCCGGCTCGCTTGCCACGTCGGGCACGTTCACGACGCGCCCCAGGCGCGCGGCGAGCGGAATGAGGCCCGCGCCGTCGAGCGGAATCACGGAAACGGGGTCGACGGGAGACCACCACAGCCCGCGCCGGCCGTTCTGGACGAGGACATGGCGCTCCTGATCCACGAGGAGGAGGCTGCAGGCCTCGTGGCCGAAGTGCTGCGCGAGCGCGTCGAGGATCTGGTCGAGGAGAATCCGCCGGTCGGCCGTGCGCGTGAGAAGCGCGTGGGACGCGTCGGCGAGGCTTCGGGCTTCGCGCATCGCCGCCGTTATGGCGTCGGCCGTACGTCGCTGCTCGAGCGCGACGCCCACGAAATCGGCGAGAGACTGAAGCGTCTCGACGTCGTCGAACTCGATCCGCCGGGACGAGTCCCGGCTCGCGACGCTCATGACGCCGATCGTCTTGCCCGCCGACCGCATGGGAAAGACGCCGAACGAACGCGCCCCGAGCTGGCGGAACCTCTCCTTCGAGGGGCCGTCTGGCTCCTCCTCGACGTCGTTCACGATGAGCGGCTGCCCCGATTCGAGGACGCGGAACGAGACGGTCGGACGTTCCGGCGTCAGGGGAATGCGCCCCGAGAAATCTCCCGCGTCGGTGCCCCCATACCCGCCGAGACCGATGACGGCGTCCCCTTCCGGCGCGACGAGCGAGAAGGCGCCGATGGGAAAGAGCAGGGTGTCGCGGAGCCCCGAGAGCGCCGTCTCGACGACGTCGTTCACCGTCGTGGACCGCTGCACCGCGGACGCGAGGTCGAAAAGCACCGAGAGCCGGTCCCGCTCCCTTCCGAGCTCCTCGACGAGCTCCGTCTGCTTGAGGGCCGCGGAAAGGTGATGAACCGCCGACTCGAGAAACGCGACGTCGTCCGGCGTCCAGTCCCGGCGCTCTCGCACGGATGCCGCGGCGACGAACCCCCGGAGCGCGCTGTCGATGCCGATCGGGACGGCGAGAAGTGACTTCGTCCCGAGGCGCCGCAGGATCTCGCGCGCCCCCTCCAGATCGGCCGCATCCTCCACGTCCTCGACCACCAAGGACTCGAACTGCTTCAGCCTCGCCGAGACCGCGGACTCGGACAGGGGAATGGTCACCGGAACCGGGTCGATGCCGTCCGCGGCCCACGACGCGCGCACGACGAGGTCGTCCGCGGCGCCACTTGCGCCGAACAGGAAGAGCGTGAGGCGGTCGACGTCGAGAATCCGGCCGATCTGCGCGACGGACCAGTCGAGAAACTCCTGGAGCTGCACGCCCTCGACGAGCGCGAGGGCGAACTCCGAGAGGAACCGGTCGCGAATGACGCCCGGATCCGTGACACCGCGATCGTCCCGAGCCACTGGAAACTCAGTTTATCCTGAGGCCGCGGCGCGCGGCCACGGGCCGCGGCTCCGGCGTCCGCCTCTACATCCGAGGCGCCATCAGGAGCGGGCTGAAGACGAGATAGGGATTCACGACGAGCGCGCGCCCGGCGGTGTCCTCGTCGCGGAAGATCGCGAAGTGCAGGTGCGGCCCGCCGATGACGTGGCCCGTCGCGCCGACGTCGCCGAGGCGCTGCCCCTTCACGACGTGGTCACCGGCCTTGAGGCCCTTCTCGTGCCGCGCGAGATGCGCGTAGAAGAACGTGTACTTCCCGGTCGTGTCGCGCAGGTACACGACCTTCCCGCCTCTCTTGTCGCGGCCGAGGCGCTCGATGACTCCATCCGCGACGGAGAGGACCGGCGTTCCGCGCGCCGCGGGCAGGTCGATCGCATGATGCTTCTTGTGCCGGCCGCGCCCGGAGAGGAACGTGTCGCGGAACTTCGCGCGGTCGAACGCCTCGAGCGGCAGCGGGAAATCCGTCGCGAAGAGCTCCGCGAGCTCGCTCTCGGGGACCGAGACCGGACTGCTGTTCGTCTTGCGCACGACGAGGCCGGTGACCGTCTTCGCGAGGTTCTGCCAGAACGCGAGGCGCGCCGGGCTCATCGACGGTTTCGTACCCGGTCCGTCTCCCGCGTCGTCGGAGTCGTCGGGGTCGTCCGGGTCCTCTTCGGGGAGGTCGGCGCGACTGGCCAGGACCTTCGAATTCGTGGAACGCGCGAGCCACGCGAGGTCCGCCGCGTCGGCCGACGGGTAGCAGCGCCCGTCCTCCGGGTCGCGCGCCGGACAGGGCTTCGTGAGCTCAGGCGCTCCCGAAGCCGCGCCGATCGAGGCGTTCGCGCCGACGGCGGCCCGCGCCTCGAGGAGCATCGCGACCGGGGAAGACGAGGACACGTCGGCCCCGGCGCCCAGCGCTCCGCCCAGGGCGAAAGCGAGAAGAAGGCTCAGGAAACACGCTCCAGATAACCGTCGTCGCGCGTGTCGATCTTGATCACCGTACCCGCCTCGACGAATTGCGGCACTTGCACGACGAGGCCGGTCTCGAGCTTCGCCGGCTTGTACGACGCCGATGCGGTCGCCCCTTTCATGCCCGGCTCGACCTCCACGATCCGGAGGTTCACGGTCGTCGGAAGCTCGACCGAGACCGGATTGCCGTCGTAGAAGTCGACCTCGATGACGGTCTCCGGGAGGAGGTACTTCATGGACTCGCCCACGACCTCGTCGTCGAGACGGATCTGGTCGAAAGTCTCCTGGTTCATGAAGTGATGACCCTCGCCGTCCGAATACAGGTATTGCATCTCGTGCGTGTCGAGGGAGGCCTTTTCGACCTTGTCCTCCGATCGGAACCGGTGCTCGTTCATCGCGCCCGACTTCAGGTTCCGGAGCTTCGCCTGGACGAATCCTCGGAGATTGCCGGGAGTCTTGTGGAGAACGCTGTGAGTCCGGTGCAGCTCGCCGTTGTAGACGATGATCATTCCCGGGCGAATTTCAGTTGCGGAAATCATTGATTCTCCAGGGTTTCATGGATTCCGCTCCGGCGCACGTGACAAGGGCGAACGTCCCCACCCGACCTGCTGGCGGACGTCGAAGCCTAACCTACCCTTCCCCGAAAAGACAAGCGGCCCGGGCTCATCGGCCCGGGCCGCGGAAAAGCGGAGAAAGGACCCGCTTCAGCGCTTCGTGATGATGAAGTGCGATCTGCGGTTCGAGGCGTATGCCGTTTCGTTCTTGTTCGTGTCGAAGGGCTGCTCTTCACCGACCGTAGTGACCGTCATGCGGGCCGGGTCGACGCCGAGCTTGACCATGTGGTCAAACGTCGCCTTGGAGCGCTTTTTGCCGAGCACGAGGTTGTACTTGTTCGTGCCGCGGATGTCGCAGTGACCTTCGATCGTGACCTGCGTATCGGGATGATTCTTGATCCACTCGGCCCCGCGCTGGAGCCGGTCGTGGTACTCGGGTTTGATGACGAACTTATTGAAGTCGAAGAAGATGTCCTCGAGATAGCCGCCCTTCTGCGTAATTTTCACCATCTCCTCCGCTTCCGCGGGCGGGGGCGGGGGCGGCGGCGGGGCCGGCATGGGCGTGGCCACTGGCGTGGACACAGGTGTCGGCGGGGGGGGCGGCGCATCGACGACGAACCTCACGTACGCTGTCTCGGCGCGCTTGCCGTTGCGCATCACCCAGGCATCGGCCACGTGTTGCCCGGGGCCCACGCTGTTGAAGGTCGTGCACAGCGGGTTGGCTCCGGCCGCGACCATCCGGCTCTGGCCGCCGTCGAGCGTGACTTCGTAGGCCTTGGGCGGGAAATAGCAGTAGTCGCCCGGCACGGCCGTCACGCAGACGACGACGTCGCCCGGGCGCAGATGCTCACCGGTGGTCGGCTTCGTGATGCGGAATCCGTCGCCGGTCGTGCACGTGCATGCGGCGGCGAAGAGCGCGGCGAAGACGGCCACGCCTGCGTTCACGCGCCTGAGGGATTTCGGAAGGAAAGCTGGGATCACATCGTCCTCCTGATCTTTCGGCGTCACTGCGGGTCGAGGCCGCGATGGTGGGGCTCGAGACGCTGAACCGGGCCGCTGTCACCCTGCACGAGCTGAGGCTTCGACAGGGAGAACATCGACGCGAGCTGGCGGGCGAACTCGGGCGTGAAGATCGCCTGGACGGCCCGTTCCAAGTCCTCTCCGTTCAGCGGTGCGTAAGACGAGGAGCCCGAGAGGCCGCCGTTGGTTCCGCCGTTGAAGAGATACGTCGTGAGGTTCACGCGGGGCAGGCCCGCGTTGAAGTTCGCGTTCATGAACTGGATGAGGTCGTCCGCGAGGATCGCGTATCCGATGGGCGTCAGGTGAATCCCGTCGTACGAGAACGCTCCGCCCGTCAGGAAGGCAGCATTGATCGTGATGCCGCCGAAGTCGAAGCCTGCCTTCAGGCGCAGAAGAAAGTCGTTCACGTCGTAATACTTGTAGCCCGACGCGACCGCGGCCGCCTTGATGGCGGTGTTGTAGTCGGCGCCGCGCTGCTTGAGAAACGCGACGTCGGCCGCATAGATGAGGGCGCCCGGGTTTCCGGTGACCGGATCTCCCGCAGCCGGCAGCGGGTTGTTGCACTTCGGGAGCGTCGGCGCCACCGCGCACGGGATGCCGTAGCCGTACGGCAGGTAGGAGGCCGCGTTGAGCGTCACGAGCGTCGTCGCAGGGATCGGGC
>Ga0207930_1000015_pt1 | contig 44990 bp, 41 predicted proteins | sample NGESurshal092012_7_FD_184477 | JGI IMG/M metagenome (GOLD analysis project Ga0207930, IMG submission 184477) | Arctic peat soil microbial communities from Barrow, Alaska - NGEE Surface sample 210-3 shallow-092012 (SPAdes) | ecosystem: Environmental > Terrestrial > Soil > Wetlands > Peat ... | reverse complement strand
GCGGTCTTCCTCGCGCCCGCAGCGTGGATCAAGCAGACCTGCGAGGACGAATGGGCGGACGAGACGTCTCCCGCCGACAATCCCGGGACGCCCGCCCCGGACCTTTACGCGAACAAGCGCTTCGAGGACGGCGTCCAGTCGATGCCGGATCTCAGCCCGTCGACGCCCGCCCTCGACGCCGAAGAAGTCCTCCCGGCCGGACACACCCTGTTCTTCGCCGAGGCGATCCGTCCGGGCCGCGTCTTCTTCGAGCGGCTCTTCTCCGGCTCGCCCCGCGCCCCTCCCGCCCTCCCCGCCGTCTGACGTCTCTTCCTTCCCCATACGCCCGAACGGGCGGAACCTTCCGCCCAACGCAGACAAAGAGAGGTAAGCCTAAATGAAACGTACGCCACTGCTGACGACTCTCATCGCATGCCTTTTCACTGTCGCCACCGCCTCTGTCGCATTTGCCGACGACAGCGCCATCAAGGCCCAGATCGACCAGATGCAGAAACAAATTGATTCGCTCAAAATGGCTAACGATGGCGCGATCAAAACGCAGATCGACCAGATGCAGAAACAGATTGATTCCCTGAAAGTGCAATTGAACCAACAGCAAGCCGACCTCTCCAAAGGGCAGCCAGCTGCAGTCGTAAAGGAAAAGCCCGCCGGCTTTTCTTATAAAGACCCGCTCAGCCTACGAGTGCTGGGAACGGAGGTTTCCGTATATGGGCTGGCCGACGTGTCTGTCGACTACGGAGACAACGGGCTGAAAGGACGTCCGGGCGCCGTCGGGAATAACGGTTGGCAGCCGCAGATATCGTCCAACCTCTCCTACCTGGGAGTTCGCGGCTCCCATCCTCTGTTTGGCGAGCATTTGTCAGCCATATTCCAGCTCGAGACCGAAGCTGCCTACTCCTACACTCCCGGCGGGCCGAATCCTCAGACGGGTGATACCGCGATCAATAACGGTCTCGGCGCTCGCAATAGCTATATCGGCCTGATCGGCGACTGGGGGGCCTTGAAGGTTGGCAAGACGGACGCGCCCTACAAGACCTCGACGGCGAGAATGGATCCGTTTGATCGTACGCTGGGGGATTACAACACGATCGTCGGAAATACCGGTGGCGACAACCGGGCGGAGTTCGACACCCGCCTGCCGCATGCGATCTGGTACGAGTCGCCGAACTTCTCCGGGTTCAACCTCGGCCTTCTGTGGGCGCCCGGCCAGAACCGTGGCACCGACAACATCCTTTCGCCTCGTGGTGAACCGAACTGCAGCGGCGGTAATCCGGAACCGTGCAACGATGGCTCGTTCGGTGACGCATACAGCACGGCCCTGACGTACACGTCCGGACCAGTGTATCTTGTCGCGGCCTATGAGCTCCACAAGGACGTCAACCGCCTTGGCGACGAAGGCGGCCCGAGCGGCAACGTCGTGACCGGGGTCCACGACGAGTGGGCATTTAAGGTCGGTGCTCAATACAATCTAGCCCAGACCGGGACGACCTTCAACGCGCTGTATGAAAAGATGGAGCGGGTGGGCGCGCCGGATGCATACAACGAGCGCTCCCGCAATTTAACGCTCTGGTTTGCCGTTACCCAGGACCTCACAAACTCCCTGGCGCTGAACGTTGCCTGGGCGCATGCGGGAAGCAGTCCCGGAAGCCCTGTTTGGACGACGCCCGACGGGACGAGTATGGACGGCCCCGTCAACAATGCAGCCAATATGTATGACATTGGATTGAGGCACAGATTCGACAAGGCGACGTTCGTCTATTTGACGTTTACCGACATGGTCAACGAGGAGGGCACGCATTTCGACCTGGGCGCGAGCGGACACGGAGCGAAGATCGATTGTAAGGATCAAACTGGCGCTTGCTTCACCGGGACGACCATTAAAGCGATTACCGTTGGTATGAACTACAAATTCTAGGATTGCACGAAGCCAGCCGGTCGTGTTTGTAGCGTAGAGTAGCGCTCATCTCTATCGGCCGGGATCGAGATCCCGCATGACGACGCGGAGGACCTGAGCGGCGATCCGGGCCTCGCGCTCGGATACCGGCGCGTGCGCGCGGAGCTCCCCGTCGGCATCGGTGAGGTCCCGGTACCTCCGCGTCACGGGCGGAAGGCGGGCGCAGCCGCTTCGAATGAGTCCCGCGCTTTCGGCCGCGGCGATGCGGTTTTCGAAGGACAAGTCGGCAATGCGTCCCTCGGGCGCATCGTGAGCCCGGGATCGGGCGTGATCGAGCGCATCGGTGAGCACGGCTTCGATGACGCTGCATGAAAGAATCAGCGCCAGACCAAACTCGCCGCGCTCGAGGGCGTCGCGGCTGTTCGCGAACGTCTGCTCGAGGACGGGCCGAAGCTCCGCGTCGTGCACGAATTCGAATTGGCGCGGCCGCGGCGCCACGCCGGATGATGCAGAGACATCGTCCATGAGTGCCAGCGACGTCGCGCCCTGGGCCAGGACGGCGAGAATGCGGTCGACGATCTCCATCGCGTCCACTTCGACGACTACCCCGCCACCGGCCGAGCGCACGAGAAAGGCATCACCGTAGGCGCGGGCGAGCCAGTGGGCCTTGCTGCCGCCAGAAAGCTGATTGATCGCGGCCGCGCAGTCCTGTTGCCAGGCTCGGGTGACATCGGCCGCCGGCACGATTCTGATCTGATGCCCCCGTCGAATCAGGGCCTCGAGCCCAGCGAGGGACGTGTCACGCTGGTGGCGCAGGTTGTCATCCATGACGAACCGGGGTCGGCGCGTCCTGGAGGCGATCGGCGATCTGGTCGAGATGCTCGCGCATGGCTTCCGCTGCGGCGGCGCCGTCGCGCCGCCGCAATGCCGTGACGACCGCTTCATGTCCCAGGATGGATCGGCCTGGACGGCCCTTCTGCTTCAGCCTGAGCTTGCGCGATTCTACGAGCAGATCGTTCAGCGTGGCCATGATGCTGACGACGACGCGATTGCGCGTGGCGCGCGCGAGGACGTGGTGAAAAGCCGTGACCTCGACGATGGCCGATCGGCCGGTTTTCAGCCTCTTGCGTTGTGCGTCGAGGATGCGTTCCAGGTCGGCAAGGTCCTCGTCGGTGACGCGCGTGGCGGCGACGCGCGCGACGGCGGGTTCGAACATGAGGCGCACGTCCAGCAGCTCGTCCTGCAGTTCATAGTGGTAGCTCAGGACGGAAGCCAGCGGCGCCACGAGCCGGTCGACGTCGAGCTCCTGGGGAAACGTACCCTGACCGTGGCGGGTGACGAGCAGGCCGATGGTCTCCAGCGTACGGAACGCGTCGCGGATCGACCCGCGGCTGACGCCGAACCATTCGGCGAGTGCGCGTTCGGCGGGCAGCGCCTGGCCCGCCGGGAAGGTGCCGTCGAGAATCAGCACCCGGATGCGGTCGGCGATCTCCTCGGCCACCCGCGTCTTTCTGACCGGTTCGATCAGACCAGAGTCGGCGGCGCCCGGCCGTCGCCGGGAGGCGGCCAGGCGCTTGACACGGCCACGGCCGGATGACAGGATCGCCCGTCTAAGTGGTTCGACCACTGGTACAGCGTAGCACGGAGGCAGAGGTAGGCATGGGCGAACTCCTCACGTTCACCGCCGCCGGATCCCCGCAGGTCGTGTCCCGCGCGATCGAGGAGTACGCCCGCGGCCAGGGCCACGTCACCGCGATCGTCGTGCCGTGGGAGAGTGACGGCAAGATGCTCAGCATGGCGGTGACGGCTGTCAAAAGGGACGGATGGGCCATCGAGCACACGAACCTGGGCACGATCCGGCTGATCGACGCGGGCCCGGAGCGGACCGAGGTGGCGATCGCTGCGGAACCGCGGGACCATCCCGAGCAGCAGAAGCTCGCAGACGTCTTCGACCGCTTCGTCCGGCAGGTCCAGAGCCGGTTTCAGGGAGCTTCGACATGAGTTACACCGAGCTCACCGTGTGGACGCGCGGCATCATCATGGACAAAGAGGGCCGCGACATCGTCAATTCGGTCGCCGCCGCCGGACGGCTCGAGGGCAAGTTCGCCCAGGCGATGGAAAACTACGTCGACAACCCCGATCGCACCAACGCGCCGACCCGCAAGTACTGCCGCCTCAGCGAGAGCGCGATCGAAAACGAGCTCACCTACGAGAACGAGCGGCCGAATATCGTCGTGCTCGTCGAGCAGACGATGGTCAAAGGCTGGGATTACTTGCGCGGGATGCCGCCCGGCGGCACGCTCGTGATCAACACGCACTACACGCCCGAGTACATGATCCGGTTCGTGCCCGGCGCGGAACGGCTCGCCCAGATGGTGTGTGTCGATGCCGCGCACATTGCCCACCACAAGTGGTTGTACTACCGGCTGGGTGAGCTCGGCCTCGATCGCCTGTCGACCGAGGGCGCGGCGGAACGCAGCACCGCGATCGCGCCCGACATCGCCGCTCCGCTCATCGCCGCGGTCGTCAAGTCGACGGGCATCGTCAAGATCGAGTCGATCGAGCCCATGATCGCGAACAAGACAGCGTTCCGCGCCGCGCTCGACCAGTTGCACGTCATGCCGCTCGGACAAGCGGTGGCGTGACGGAGTAAACAAATGTCGACCAAAGGTACGCACATCCCTGATTGGCTGGCGGTGCCGTTCGCCGGGATCACACCGGCGCCGTCGCAGGAAAAGGGCCAGGACCTGTTTCCGACGGGCAACTGGCGCTCGACGCGGCCCGTGTATCGGGACAAGATGCCGCCCTGCAACAACGCGTGCGGCACGAACGAGAAGATTCAGGGCTATCTCGACCTCGTCAAGCGCGGCAGGTACCTCGACGCGTACGCGCTCATCAAGGAAGACATGCCCTTCCCGTCCGTGACCGGCCGCGTGTGCTACCACCCGTGCGAGCAGGCCTGCAATCGGGGGCAGTACGACGAGGCGATCTCCATCCGCGCGGTCGAGAGGTTCCTCGGCGATTTCGGGCAGGCCCTTCCGAAGGACGTCGTCAAGGCCGGTCCGCCGAACGGCAGGAAGGTCGCCGTCGTGGGATCGGGGCCGGCCGGGCACAGCGCGGCGTACCAGCTCGCGCGTCTCGGCTATGCCGTCACGATCCTCGAGAAATCGCCGAAGGCCGGCGGCCTCAATCGCGGCGGCATTCCCGACTGGGTGCTTCCGCAGCGCGTGCTCGATCGCGAGATCGAACGCCTCTTGGAGCTCGGCATCACCATCAGGACGAACACGGAAGTGGGCAAAGACGTCTCCTGGGACGACCTGAAGAAAAACTACGACGCCTGCGTCCTGGCGGTCGGCCTCACCGAGCCGAACAGCGTGCGCGCCGAGGGCGAGAACAAGGACGGTGTGATCTACGGGCTCCCCTTCCTCCGCGACATCGGCATGGGCACGTCGAACGTGAAGCTGGGCCGGAACGTGACGGTCATCGGCGGCGGCAACACCGCGATCGACTGCGCGCGCGAAGCGCTTCGGCAAGGCGCGGAAGACGTCACGATGATCACCGTCGAGCGCAACCCGAAGGAGATGCCGTGCGTGCCCGAGGACCTCCACGACATGATGGAGGAAGGCGTCGTGCTGATGCACGCGCGGGCCATGACGGCGGTGCTCGGGAACGGCCGGGTCGAGGCGCTGCAGCTCTACCCCGCGCGCTTCAGCGGCGCCGTCAACGCCTCGCCCATTTTGATCGACCGCGAGGCTCCGGCGGAGCGCTTCCCGACCGACAACGTGATCATCGCCGTGGGGCAGCATGCGTCGCTCGCGTGGCTGCCGGCCGAGTTCAAGAACGAGCGCGGCACGATCCGGATCGACCGCTTCGGACGACTCGGCGACACGATGTTCTTCGCCGCCGGCGACATCGCGCAGGTCGCCTCCGGCCAGCCCCTGATGGTGGTGAACGCCGTGGGCGACGGCAAGCGGGTGGCGTTCAACCTCGACAAGGTGCTCCGGAAGGAGCCGCTGCAGGAGCGCATGGTCCCGCTCGACGTGATCACCGACCTCGCCCGGATGAACATGACCTACTTCCCGCACTTCCCCCGCCTGAAGCAGGAGACGCTGCTGCCGACGTTCCGGCGGCACACGCAGGAGGAGGTCATCCAGGGTTTCTCCGGGAATCAGGCGTTCGAGGAGGCGAACCGCTGCTTCAGCTGCGGCACCTGCAACGCCTGCGACAACTGTTATCTCGTCTGTCCCGAGCCGTGCATCGTGCGGTCCGTGCGGTCCAACGGCCTCTATATGATTCTGACCGACTACTGCAAGGGCTGCCGGGTCTGCATAGAGGAGTGTCCGACGGGCTGCCTCGAGAGCGTGCCGGAGATAGACTTCGATACGGGTGTGGTGCGCATGGACACGGCGTTCGCGATCACGCCGGGGTTGCACGGGCGGCAGGCGGAAGAGCTGAAGAACCTGGCGGATCGCCCGGCCAAGGACATCGAGAACTGGAAGTAGGGCCGAGGGCTCATATGACGACCGCACTGGCGCAGAAGAAGAAGGTCCGGATCAACGGCTGCGTCGCTTCGGCGCAGGCCGCCAAGTATGCCGACGTGGACGTGATCACGGCCTATCCGATCCGGCCCTACACGGCGACGATGATCGCGCTGGCGCAGATGGTGGCCAACGGCGAGCTGGATGCCGAATACATCGTGGCCGACAGCGAGCACTCCCAGTTGAGCATCGCGCACGGCGCTTCCTCGAGCGGTGCGCGCGTGTTCACCGGCAGCTCCGGCGTCGGCGTGCAGTTCGCGTACGAGCTCTACTCCCCGATCTCGGGCACGCGCATGCCGGTGCAGATGATGATCGCCGACCGCACGCTCGACCCGCCGGGCGATTTCGGGTCCGAGCACACCGACGCGCTCTCGACGCGCGACATGGGCTGGCTCATGGGCTGGGCGTGCGACGCGCAGGAGGCGTTCGACAATCACCTGCTCGGCTACCGGATCGGCGAGGATCCTCGCGTCCTCCTTCCGCAGATGGTGTGCCAGGACGGATTCTTCGTCTCGCACATCACGACCGACGTCGAGCTGCCCGACACGGGCCAGGTGAGGGAGTTCCTGCCGGATTACAAGCACCCGTACCCGCTCGACCCGCGGCGCCCCGTCTCGCACGGCCCGCAGATCATGCCGGAGCAGGGTCCTCCGCTCCAGCTCGAGAGGGCCCGCGCCATGGAAGGCGCCGTGCCGGTCATCGAGCAGGCGCACGAGGAATTTGCCCGGATCTTCGGGCGCCGGTACGACCCGTGGATCGAGGAGTACATGACCACGGACGCCGAGGTCGTCTTCTTCCTGCAGGGCGCCCACGGCGTGACGGCGCGGTACGCGATCCAGCACATGCGCCAGCGCGGCGCGAAGGTGGGCCTCGTGCGGCTCAAGACGATCCGGCCTTACCCCACCGATCGCGTCAAGGACGTGCTCGGCAGGTTCGCGGTCGTCGGCGTCATCGAGACCAACCTGGGGCTCGGCAGCGTGAGCAGCGGCGGCGTGCTGTACGCCGAAGCCTGCGCGGCGCTCTACGAAAGCGCACAGCGACCCCTCGTCGTCTCGTTCATGGCCGGGATGGGCGGCGAGGCGATCGTGCTGAAAGAGTTCTACTGGATGACCCAGAAGATGCTCGAAGCGAAGAAACGCGGGAAGATCGAGAAGCGCACGCACTGGGTCGGGTTCGAGGACTAGGATCAATATTCCGGATTGCGGTTTTCGGAGGACGTGATGTCAGCGATCAAGGTGGAGCGGCAGATGCTGCCGATGTTCGCGAGCCCGAACCAGGGGGCGCGCTTCTACAACCCCGAGCTGCCGCAGACCGAGCCCTTCGTTCCGGGTCACCGGACATGCGCCGGCTGCGGGCCGTCCATCCAGTACCGGATGACGAGCAAGGCGGCGGGCGACAACACGATCCTCGTCGGACCGACCGGCTGCATGTACGTCGCCAACAGCTCCTATCTGTGCACGCCTTACAACGTGCCCTGGGCGCACACGCAGATCGGCAGCGCCGGCAGCTTCACCGCGGGCGTCGCCGCCGCGTACGAAGCGATGATCCGAAAGGGCAAGTGGAAGGGCCCGTTTCCGAACATCATCTGCGAAGCGGGCGACGGCAGCGCGTCCGACATCGGGCTCGCGTCGATCTCGGGCGCCCTCTACCGGAATCACGACTGCCTGATCATCTGCTACGACAACGAACAGTACGCGAACACGGGCATCCAGGCTTCCTCGCGGACGCCTTACGGCGGCATGACGACGTTCTCGCCTCCGGGCAAGATGGTTCCGGAAGCCAAGTCGCTGTACCCCAAGGACCTCGCCCGCATGATGGCGGCCGGTCACCCGCACTGCTATGTGGCAACGGCGAGCGTGGGCTACCCTATCGACCTGATGAACAAGGTGCGGAAGGGGCTCAACCACAAGGGCGCGGCGTACATCATGATCTACACTCCGTGCCAGAAGGGCTTCGTGTACGAGACGCCCCGCTCGATCGATCTCGGCCGGCTGGTCGTCGAGTGTGGGCTGTATCCGATGTGGGAATGGGATCCTGAAAAGCGCAGGTTCGACTACTCGTTCCGCCCGCAGAACATGCGGCCGGTGTCCGAGTACCTGAAGCTGCAGGGACGCTTCGGCCATCTCCACGCCGAGCACGTGGCAACGATGCAGAAGTTCGCCAACATGCAGTGGAAGATGATGGGCGTCGAGCTCCCCGACGCCCTCGTGCGGGCCGCCGACGTGAAGAACGTCCGGGACATGGGGGCCGCGCAAGCCGCCGAAGCCGTCGCTCTCACCGTGTAGGACGCGAGGCCATGGCAGAGACGATCCACCCGCCGGGCGCCCTCGCCCACGAGAGCTACATCGTCAGCGAAGGGAAGAAGCGCGGGGCGACGCGCGAGGTGCGCGACGGGGCGGTTCACGACCGCTTCTTCACCGTGGCGCGCGTCCACGCCGGAGACGCCATCCTCACGGACAACTGGCACACGAACGAGGTGCTGGCCCACGTGCGCGGCAACTTCGCGGGACGCACGTTCTCCATGCGCGCTCTCGAGGCCTGGGGGGCCCAGGTCGAGAGCGACTGCCGTGCGTACTACACGGCCGGAGGTCGCGCCTGGGTCTTCGACCTCGAGCCGGCCGCGGGAGAGAAAGGAACCTCGACGGCCGCCGGCTCCGTCCGGACGTGAGCGCGCGGCGACGAGTTCTGCTCATCGACGACACGCCCGAGATCGCCGAGCTGCTGACCTTTTCGCTGCGCGACCACGGGTACGACGTCGTCGCCACCGGCTACACAGTCGCAGTCAGCGAGCGGGTTGTCGATGAGCGCGCCGACGCGCTCGTGCTCGACTGTTCCGCCTTCGACATGAGCGAGTCGCTTTTCGACATGGTCCGGAACGAGCCGGCTCACGCCGACCTTCCAGTCGTGATCATCAGCGACACTCCGGAGGAGGCGGACGCGAGCCTTCGGTCGCGGCAGGCGGACCATGTCCTCCTGATTCCGAAGCCGTTTACCGGTGCACAGGTCGCGCGGGCACTCGACCAGCTGCTCGCGACCGCCCTGTCACCGGGTCAACCCGCCACCCATCCCTGATTCGCCATGGCGCCCTGGCACCTGGACGACTGGCAGTACCTCGAGCGCCAGGCCGTGACCGACCCGAAGGGGCGCGAGTGGACCGTCGCCCTCATGGACGTCCTCGGCCAGGCGGGCGATCCCGACCGGCCGGCCGCCATGCTCGAACTCGAGTACGCGTCCGGCCGGTATTTCACGCTCATCTACTCGGGTGGCGGCACGCTGCAATGGGAACGCGGTTACCCGTCGCTCCCGGAGGCGATAAGAGCCTACGAAACGCTGCTCGCGGCCGTCACCGACGGTCGCGTGGATCCTGCACAACCTGTGTTCCGGCAGGACCTAGAAGATTGACCATACGCCGATAGCGAGGGCGGGAATGCTGCTCTTCACGTCGAGGGGCGCCCCTCCTTCTTGATGCACCTTGCTCACGGGATGGCGTGGGCGGAGGCCCCATGCTCTCAGTGGAGGGGTGCATGCCTCAATACCGGATCGCGTGGCTTCCCGGCGACGGCGTCGGGCGGGAAGTCATGGACGCGACGCGCCTGGTCCTCGATGCCGTCCGCCTCGACGCCGTCTACCAGCCGGGCGACATCGGCTGGGAGTTCTGGCGCCGCGAAGGGGACGCGTTCCCGGCCCGGACGATCGACCTGCTGAAGCGCGTCGACACGGTTCTCTTCGGCGCGGTCACGTCGAAGCCGACGGCGGCCGCGGAAGCGGACCTCGTCCCGGAGCTGAAAGGCCGGGGTCTCTCCTATCGCTCGCCGGTCGTGCGCATGCGGCAGCTCTTCGACCTCTACGTCTGCCTGAGGCCCTGCAAGGCGTATCCGGGAAACCCGCTCAACTTCAGGGAAGGGCTGGACCTCGTCGTCTTCCGGGAAAACACGGAGGATCTCTATGCGGGCGTCGAGTTCTGGCCGGTTCCGGCCGAGCTCTCCGCGACCCTCGCGAAGCTCGCCCCCGCATTCGCTCCGTTCCAGTCGCTGCTCGCGGACGCCTTTGCCATTTCCTGCAAGATCAACACGCGCAAGGGATCCGCGCGGATCGCCCGCGCAGCCTTCGAGTTCGCGAAGACGAACGGGCGGAAGAGGGTGACGATCGTCCACAAGGCGAACGTCGTGCGCGCGTCCGATGGGCTCTTCCTCGAGGAAGCGCGGAAGGTCGCGGCGGACTACCCGGGCATTCTCACGGACGCGGCGAACGTCGACGCCATCTGCATGTGGCTGCTGAAGAATCCCGCCAGCTACGACGTCCTCGTCGCGCCGAACCTCTACGGCGACATCATCTCCGACCTCTGCGCCCAGATGGTCGGAGGCCTCGGCTTCGCCGCCTCCGGGAACATCGGCGAAAAGCTCGCGGTCTTCGAGCCGTCGCACGGCTCGGCTCCGAAGCACGCCGGCCAGAACAAGGTCAACCCCGTCGCGACGATTCTCGCCGCGAAGATGATGCTCGACTGGCTCGGCGAGGAGGCGAAGGGGCGCGCCGTGGAAAAGGCCGTCGCGGCGGTGCTGCGCGAGGGCCGTGTGCGTACGTACGACATGGGAGGCGCGTCGACGACGCTCGAGATGGGGGAAGCCGTCGCGCGCGCGCTTCCGAGCGATTGAAAGGAAACGCCATGAAGAAGAGTCTCGTCCTGAAGAGCGCCATCCTCGAGCGGCGGGCGGTCGTCGTGCCGGGCTGCCACGACGCGTTCAGTGCCAAGGTCATCGAAGCGGCGGGCTTCGAGGCGATCCAGGTGTCGGGCTTCGGCCTCGCCGCCTCGCTCCTCGGCAAGCCGGACGTCGGCCTCATCCAGATGAAGGACGTCCTCGACCTGACCTGGAACATCGCGCAGGCGGTCTCGATCCCGGTCATGGCCGACGTCGATACCGGCGGCGGCAACGCCGTGAACGCGGCGTGGATCGCGGAGCGGCTCGTCGCCATGGGCGTGGCGGGCATGAACATCGAGGATCAGGTCTTCCCGAAGCGCTGCGGGCACATGGCCGGCAAGGAGGTCATCCCGGCCGAGGAGATGGCCGGAAAAATCCGCGCCTGCGCGCGCGTCCGCGACGGGCTCGATCCCGACTTCGTCCTGAACGCCCGGACGGACGCTTATGCGGTTCACGGCCTCGACGAGGCGATCCGCCGCTGCAACCTGTATCTCGCGGCAGGGGCCGATCTGGCCTTCATCGACGGAATCCGAAGCAGGCGCGACATCGAGAGGGCGGCCGCCGCGCTCGAGGGACCGCTCTCCGTCAACCAGATGGACGGGATCACCGGCATGAAGACCGAGCTCGTGCCGATTCCGGAGCTGAAGAAGCTCGGTATCGGCCGCGTCTCGATTCCGGTGGCGTCGATCATGGTCGTGCACCGCGCTCTCCTCGACTTCTTCCGGGCGCTCAAGGCGTCGCCGAGCGGTCTCCTCGAAGGGCGAACCGATCTCGTGACGAGCTTCCGGGAGTTCACCGACTTCGTCGGCCTTCCGGAGTACCGCGCCCTCGAGGAAGAATTCCTGCCGAAGGAGCGGGTCGAGACGAAGTACCAGGGCGCGACCGCCATCGTCGTCGGCGCCGCCGTCGAGGCCTGACGTGGGCGCGACGGCCGTCGAAAAGATTCTCGCGCGAGCCGCGGGCCGCGCCTCGGTCCACGCGGGCGACGTCGTCGAGCCGCGGGTCGACCTCGCGATGTCGCACGAAAACGCGGCCCTCGTCATCAACCAGTTCCGCGAGATCCACGAGGGGACCGGCCTAACGGCCCGGCCGTGGGACCCCTCGAAGATCGCGATCATCTTCGACCACCGGGTTCCGGCGGAGTCCGCGAAGACCGCCACGAACCAGAAGCGCGTGCGGGCGTTCGTCGCCGAGCACGGCATCGCGAAGTTCCACGACATCCGCGGCGACGTGGGCGGCATCTGCCACCAGATCCTCCCCGAGCGCGGCTACGTGAGGCCGGGGATGGTCGTCGTCGGCACCGATTCCCACACGACGACCCACGGCGCGCTCGGCGCGTTCGCGTTCGGCATCGGCGCCACGGAGATGGCGAGCGTGTGGGCCCTCGGGACCGTCGTCAACGTCGAGGTGCCGTCCACGATCCGGGTCGAGGTCGAAGGGAGCTTCCCCGACCTCGTCGGGCCGAAGGACCTGATCCTCCATCTCGTCGGCCTTCTCACGGCGCAGGGAGCGAACTTCCGCGTTCTCGAGTTCTCGGGCAGGACGATCGAACGGCTCTCGACCTCGGGCCGCCTCGTTCTGTGCAACATGTCGGTCGAGGCCGGCGCCACCTCGGGCATCGTGCCGGGCGACGCGGAGACGGTCCGCTACCTGCGCGAGGAGGCGCAGGTGAGCGAGCCGCTCGACCTCGTCGCGAGCGACTGCGACGCGGAGTACGAAAAGGTCGTCCCGATCGATGTCTCGAAGCTGCCGCCGCTCGTCGCCTGCCCGCACACGGTCGACAACGTCAAGCCCGTGACGGCGGTGGCAGGGACGCCCGTCCAGCAGGTCGTCATCGGCTCGTGCACGAACGGGCGGCTGGACGACCTCGCCCAGGCGGCGCGCATCGTGCGCGGGCACCGCGTGGCCGAAGGGACGCGAATGCTCGTCTTCCCGGCCTCGGCGCGCATTTATGCGCAGGCGCTCCGGCTGGGCTACCTCGGCGACTTCATGGCCGCCGGCGCCGTCGTGATGAATCCGGGCTGCGGCCCGTGCCTCGGCATCCACGGTGGGGCGCTGGGAGACGGCGAGACGGCGATCTCGACGACGAACCGGAACTTCAAGGGGCGGATGGGGAACCCGGCCGCCGAGGTCTACCTCTCGTCGCCGGCGGTGGCGGCCGCATCGGCGCTGACCGGCGTCATCACCGACCCGCGAAAGGAGCGCTGAGATGCCACGCGTGATCCTGAAGCTCGGCGACGACGTCTCGACGGACGTCATCTTCCCCGGGCGCTACATGGCCACCGTGCTTCCGACCGAGACGCCCGCGTACGCCTTCGCCGACTATCCGGTTTTCCGGGCGGCGCTGGACGCCGGGGCCGTCCCGCCCGGATCGGTCGTCGCGGCCGGACGGAACTTCGGCTGCGGCTCCTCACGCGAGCAGGCGGCCTCGTGTCTCAAGGGACACGAGCTCGCGGTCGTGGCGCGAAGCTTCGCGCGCATCTTTCTGCAGAACGCGATCAACCTCGGGCTCAAGGTCATCCTGGCTCCCTCGTTCGAGGCGAACGAAGGAGACGAGGTCGTCTTCGAGGACGGGCGCATCCTCGACTGCACCTCGAACCGCGCGTTCGAGGTCGACCCGCTGCCGAAGGCGCGCCAAGCGATCATCGACGCGGGCGGCCTCGTGCCGTATACGCGCGCGCGCCTCGTCGCGGCTGAGAGAGCGCGCGGCGCTCCCGGGGCGGCATCTCAGCCGCCGTGAATCGCCCGGGCGATTCAGCGAGCCGCTGACGCCGAGGTCCGTTGCCAGTCGAGGTTTCGGATCAGCGGCTAGAATGAGTCCAGTTTTGGGGTCACCCTCCTGAGCCTCTCCCCGGGCACACACCTCGGCCCGTACGAGATCCTCGCGCCACTGGGCGCGGGCGGGATGGGCGAGGTGTACCGGGCGCGGGACGCGCGGCTCGGACGCGAGGTCGCGATCAAGGTCCTGCCCGAGGAGTTCTCGTCCGACCGCGAGCGCTTGACCCGCTTCGAACGCGAGGCGCGCTCGGCGTCGGCCCTCAACCACCCCAACATCGTCACGATCTACGACGTCGGACAGTCGAGCTCGATTTTCTACATTGCCATGGAGCTGGTCGAGGGAAAGACCGTCCGGGAGCTGATCGCTCCGGGCGCGCTTCCCCTGCGAAAACTCCTGCAGATCGGATCGCAGGCCGCCGAGGGTCTGGCCCGGGCGCACTCGGGCGGAATCGTTCACCGCGACTTGAAGCCCGAGAATCTGATGGTCTCCGGGGACGGATTCGTCAAGATCCTGGACTTCGGGGTCGCGAAGCTCGTCGTGCCGGCTTCGGAAGGTCCCTCGGAGCTCGAGACTGCCGATGGGTGTCAGACCGCCGGAGGCGTGGTCCTGGGAACGATCGCCTACATGTCTCCTGAACAGTCGAGCGGCCGGCCGCTCGACTTCCGATCCGACCAGTTCTCTCTGGGCTGCGTCCTCTACGAGATGGCAACGGGAAAGCGGCCTTTTCAAAAAGACACGGCAGTGGAGACTCTGGCAGCCATCATCCGCGAGGAGCCCGAGCCGATCGGCTCGGTCAACGCCCGCCTTCCGGCGCCCCTGTGCTGGATCGTCGAGCGCTGCCTCGCGAAAGACCCGGAGGAACGCTACGCCTCGACGCGCGATCTCGCGCAGGATCTCGCGGCGGTGCGTGACCGCTTCCTGGAGGTTTCCCCTCAAACGCGGCCCGCACACCCGGCGAGCCTGCCGGCGCAGCGCACAGGCTTCGTCGGCCGGACTCGGGAACGGGCCGCCTTGAAGGAGATCCTGCTCAAACCCGACGTCTCTCTCGTGACCCTGACGGGTCCCGGCGGGATCGGCAAGACGCGCCTGGGACTCGAAGTCGTCAGGGAAGCGGCCGGGGACTTTCCCGGCGGCGTCCACTTCGTGCCGCTCGCACCCGTCAGCGACCCCGACGCGATCGTAGCCACGATCTCCCAGGTCCTGGGCCTTCGTGAGGGGGCGAGCGGTCCGCCACTGACGGTGCTCCGCGAGCACCTCCACATCTCGGCGCGCGAGCCGATGCTTCTTCTGCTCGACGGCTTCGAGCACCTGATTTCGGCGGCGTCGCTCGTGGCAGAGCTGGTGGAGGTCGCGCCAAAGCTCAAGGTCCTGGTGACCAGCCGGTCGCCGCTGCACATTTACGGCGAACACGAATATCCCGTTCCGCCGCTGGCCGTGCCGGACCGCACGGCGGGATTCGAGGAGCTGTCGCGTGGCGATGCCGTCAGTCTTTTCTTCCATCGCGCCGTTGCGGTCAAGCCGGACTTCGCTGTGACCGAGGAGAATGCAATCGCAATTGCCGAGATCTGCGCGCGCCTGGATGGTCTGCCCCTCGCCATCGAGCTTGCCGCCGCCCGAGTCAAGCTGCTTTCCCCGGCCGCCATGCGAACGCGCCTGGAGAAGCGTCTGCAGCTGCTGACAGGGGGCGCGCGGGACCTGCCGGCGCGTCAGCAGACGCTCCGGGGCGCGATCGATTGGAGCTACGATCTTCTCGGACCGGCGGAGCAGAAGCTCTTCCGAAGGCTTTCGGTCTTCGTCGGGGGGTGCACGCTCGAGGCAGCGGAGGCGGTCTGCGACTCGAAAAGCGACCTCGGGCTCGACCTGCTCGAGGGGATCGACTCGCTGATGGACAAGAGCCTGCTGCAGGAGATCGAGCCAGCCGCCGGAGAGCCCCGCTTCGTCATGCTCGAAACGATTCGTGAATATGGTTTGGAGCGGCTGGCGTCGAGCGGGGAGGAGCCCCTGACGAGGCGCTCGCATGCGGCCTACTGCGTCGTCTTCGCGGAAGACAACGCTTCCGAGCGGAGCAGGGGATCCGGCGGACCGCAAGATCCCGCACAGCGGCTGCTCGAGGAGGGCTCGGGATGGCTCGACCAGTTCGAGATCGAGCACGACAACTTCCGGGCGGCTCTCGACTGGCTGATCGAGAACAAGGAAGCGGACTGGGGCCTTCGCCTGGGCGCCGCGCTCTTTCAGTTCTGGGAAGGGCGCGAGTACCTGGCCGAGGGGCGCGAGCGGCTGGAACAGCTCTTGAGCCTCCCGGGAGCGGCGACGCGCACCCGGGTGCGAGCGCGGGCGCTCTTCGCGGCGGGAGTTCTGGCCGGGGAGCCGGCGATCGCTCGGGCTTTTTTCGAGGAGGCCCTGAGCATCAACCGCGAGCTGGACGACCGGAGAGGCATCGCCGTCGGATTGAATGCTCTGGCCGTCGGCGCGCAACAGCAGGGCGACCTCTCCGGCTCCCGAGCTCTCCTGGAAGAGAGCCTCGTTCTCTGGAGAGAGCTCGGGGACTCGGTCGCCGTCGTCCGCGGGCTCTCCAACCTGGCCAGCGTCGCGAGGCTCGAGCGCCATTTTGTCGAGGCGCTCGCTCTCTTCGAGGAGTGTCTATCCATCTCCCGGCAGCTCGGCGATCGCGCCGGCATCGCCTGGGCGCTCAACCACGAGGGGGACGTCGCGCGCGAACAGGGGGACGCCGTGTCCGCGCGCTCCTTCTACGAGCGGAGCCTGGTGATGTTCCGCGAGCTCGGGGATCGGTGGGGCATCGCCGGCTCGCTCGGGGACCTCGGCAACCTCGAGCGCGAACAGGGTGACTTCGCGGGTGCCCACCGTCTCCACCGAGAGAGCCTCCAGGTCTTCCAGGAGCTCGACCACAAGCGTGGGATCGCCCGGCTTCTCGATTGTTTCGCCTCCTCCGCCGCGGCTCAGTCGCATCCGGAGCGCGCGCTGTGTCTGGCCGGAGCGGCCGCCGCGCTGCGCGAGACTCTCGGAGCCGCTCTGACACCGGCTGAGCAGGTCCGGCAGGGGAAGAGCCTCGAGCCGGCGCGCCGGGCCTTGACGAATGCGGCCGGCGCGTCGGCCTGGATGGAAGGATGGGCCATGCCCGTCGAGACCGCGATCGCGATCGCGATCGCGGCCAAACCGGACTAACTTTCCGCGGTCGTCGGGTCGATCATCCGGCGCACGGCGCAGACCCGGTTAGCCGGGAAGCCGCCCCGGCGAGCGTGCTCCCGCACGGTGGCCTCGTCCGGCGCGAGGTACACGCAATACAGCTTGTCACCGGTCACGTAGCTCTGCAGCCACTGAATCTCGGGCCCCATCTCTCTCAGGACACTCACGGACTTTCGTGAGACATCGCGGATCTCCGTCTCGCTCATGTTTCCGATCCCGGGGATTTCCCGTTCGATCACGAACTTGGGCATCTCGACCTCCCTCGCGGCCGGCAGGCCATCCCCGAGGCGACGAATCTCTGCTTCTTCGCCTCCTCGACCACGACGTCAAACGGAATCTACTCCTGTCGAGGAGCAGTGCCGATCACGATGTCATATGGCAGGATTCCTGCCGAACCGTCACCCGTTCGTCAAGGACGGCCGGATGCCTCGAGGTGTCAGGATGCCGCCTTGCGAAGTGTCGGGAGTGTGCGGAGATAGAGGACGAGCTCGTCGATCTGGCGGGCCGACAGGGTGTGCCCCCACGGCGGCATGAGGGCGGAAAGACCCACGCCCGCCCCGCCGCGCTGGATCGCATCGGCGAGCTCGGCATCGCTCTTCTTCTTCTGGAATTCCGGATCGGAGAGATCGCGCGGATGAGGATCCAGATTGAAGGCATTGAAGCCGTCGCCGGCGCCCGACTCGCCGTGGCAGGTCTGGCAGTAATGCGTGAAGGTGATCTTGCCGAGGCGGGCCTCGTACGGGAGGGGCGCCGCAGCAGCGGGCGCGGCCGTGGCCGCCGGCGCAGGCGCCGCGGATGCAGGTAACGCAGGTGAAGGTGCCGCGGGCGTCTTCGCCGCCGCGGGCGCCGGCTTCCGGACACAGGCACCCGGCACGAGCAGGAAGACGACCGGGGCAAGCGTCGCAACCCGGAATCTCATTTGGCACCTCGCGCCACGCTTGCGGCCTTCGCGGCGGGAGCGGCCGCTTGGAGCGTCTCGAGGTAGGCGGTCAATCGGAGCGCGTCGGTGTCGGACAAGCCGTAGTCGGGGCAGCGCACGTCCGCCCTCCAGCGTTGAGGCCCCTTGAGCCACGCGTACGTCCAGCCGGGCTTGAGCCTCTTGCCGGCCTCGGTCAACGGGGGTCCGTAATAGCCTCCCGACGAGCCGAGGATGTGACAGCCCCGGCATCCGAGGCCGACGTAGAGCCGCTGGCCTTCGACGGGGTCGGCGTCCGATGCGGGATGGCCGGCGAACGGATCCGCGGGAATCGCCGGATCGACGTAGAAGTTCTGCAACGCGTCGGCGAGCTGCGTCGCGTCTTCCCTCGGCATTTTCAGGACGGGCATCCGTTCCTCGAGGATCGGCCGCAGCGTGTAGGAGAGCATGAGGTAATCGACGAGCCAGTCGCGCTTGACCTTGCTCCCCTCGTAGGTGAGCGGGGCGGTCGAGACGTCGGTGCCCCGGTCGCCGATCTGGTGGCAGGAGAGACAGCGGTAGCTCTGGATGAGGCTGCCGACCGGTCCCCCGGGCAGAAGCGCCGGCTTCTGCGGCGGCGCGTACCGATAACGTTCCGGCACACTCTGCGCGCCGAGGGCGAGGAGGGCGGTGACGACGGCGCGGGAATCGTCGGCGCTGAAGCCGTAGGAAGGCATCTTCAGCCCGTCCGCGAACGAGCGTGGCGACTCGAGCTTCGCGGCGAGCCACGCCGGGAGCGTGCGGACGAGGTCGGTACGGCGCCCGAAGTCGAGCGACTGGGCCCTCTTGTCACCGATCCCGTCCAGCTCCGGCCCGAACTTCTCCGACGCCGATCCGGCCGGGTCGTGACAGGAGAAGCAGCCGTAAAGCCGGAAGAGCTTGCGGCCGTTCTCGGCGAGACTCTGGTTCACGCGAAGCGGCTCGAGAATACCCTTCGGAGCGTCGAAGTCGCGGAACTCGTCCTCCAGGTAGGCGACGACGTCGCGCGACTCGGTCTCGCTGAAGTGATAGCGCGGCATCGGGGTGCGCGGGTTGAAGGCCTGTGGCTCGCGCAGGAACGCGAGCAGCCATCCACGCGACGACGTGGAGGCGATCTTGGAGAGCTCGGGCGCCGAGCCGTTTCCCTTTCCCTCGACGGTGTGGCAGGTGATGCAGCGCGACTCCGACACGAGCTTCTTGCCGTTGGCGGAGCTGCCGGGCGGCTCGGCCGCGGCCGCTTCGATCAGGCCCGCAAGCTCCTTCGGCACCTGCGCCGCGAAGAGGAAATGCGAGAGCTCGTCGATCGCCTGATCGGTGAGGTGAAAGTTGGGCATCGTGGCGTTTGGGTCGATCGACTTCGGGTCCTTCAGCCAGCGCTTCAACCACTCGCCGCCGGTCTTGAGCGGAAGGGTCGCGAGCGGCGGGGCCTCCGAGCGGAACGTGTCCTGGCCGCGCACGGCATGGCAGGCGTAGCAGCCGGCGCGCGCGATGAGGGCGCGCCCGCGCGACAGGACCGCCGCTCCCGTCACGTTCTCTGCGAGGTGACAGCGGCCGCAGCCCGCTTCGATGAAGGCGGGAGGCGTCATGGGGGGGCCGGCATCCGCGGCCGTCCCGTGGGCGTCGGCTTGCGTCGTCGCGAGCCCCTGTCCTCCGTGGCAGGACGTGCAGCCGAAGCGGTCGAAGGCCTCCGGCGTGTGCGGCGTGCCCGGATGCAGGGCGAAGGGCCCCGGCGCGCCGGCCATGAGGGGATCGGCGACGCCGAGGTGGCACGTCTCGCATCGGTCGACGCGATTGTCGAAGTCGCGCAGCCAGATCTGCCGGATCGCCACCGGCCGCGCCTGATAGCTCTGCGCCGCCTTCAGGCTGTGCGCGCGCGAGGAGCCGAGCTTGCGGTATTGGCGCTGAAGCGAGCGGTAGGAGCGGAGCGCGTTCTTGGCGGGAGAGATCGCGAGGACGAGCAGGAAGAGGACGCTCGAGGCGGCGAAGAGGCGGCGGAGCGGCACGGTCCTGGCCCTCAGATCGTCCCCGACCACGGCCAGACCAACGTCCAGCCCGGGCCTCGGAAGAAGGTGCCGATGACGGTGAGGAGCGTGGCGATGACGACGAACCAGGTCATGATCCACTCGGGAAGGGTCACGCGTGTGAGCGCGCGCCGCAGGCGACCGCCCGTTGCGCCCCCGCGTGCCGCGAACATCGCCCCCGCGGTCAGGAGAGTCGGAACGGCGATCGGCCAGCAGCCGAAGGCGCCGAACAGGATGAAGAGGGCGGCCGTGACCGCGGCGAGGGCGAGAGCGGTACTTTTTCCCCCTCGCGACCAGAGCGGCCCGGCCGTGAGGTTGATCCGCGCGTAGGGGATCACGGCGAGCGAGAGGACGACGAGGGCCGGCAGGAGGACGCCCGCGACGATCGGCGGAAAGTAGTGAAGGAGCTCCTGCAGTCCGAGGAAGTACCACGGGGCCTTCGCGGGATTGGGCGTCTCGATCGGGTTGGCAATCCCCTCGAGAGGCGCGTCGAAGGCGATCGCAACGAGGGAGAGCGCAATGACGACGACCTGGAACAGGATGACTTCGCGCACGATCAAATGGGGGAACGTCATCACGTACCGCTCTTCGATGCGCCGAACGGCGGGCCTCGTGTCGGGCCTGACGAGGGCCACGCGGCGCGGCACGGCGAGCGGGTCGGTCGATTCGACGGCGTGAAGCTCCGGGGTGGCGCTCATGGGGCCTCCTCGCCGCGCGGGTCGTTTGTGTCTGACGGCGGCCCCTGGACGCCGCCGTCCTTGCGGACACGCCAGATGTGAACGGAGAGGAAGAGAAGGAACGCCACCGGGAGCACGACGCAGTGGAGGACGTAGAAGCGAAGGAGCGCGTTCTCGGAGACGACGTTGCCGCCGAGGAGAAGGAAGCGGATCTTCTCGCCGACGAGGGGGGCCTCCTTCGCCATGTTCGTGCCCACCGAGACTCCCCAGAACGCGAGCTGATCCCAGGGGAGGAGGTAGCCGGTGTAGGAGAGAAAGAGCGTCACGATGAGGAGGACGACGCCGATGACCCAGTTGAACTGGCGGGGCGGCCGGTAGGCGCGGTGGTAGAAGACCCGGAGCATGTGGAGAAACGCCGCGAAGACCATGAGGTGCGCCGCCCAGCGGTGCAGGTTGCGCAGGAAAAGACCGTTGTCGACGACGTAGTTCAGCTCCTTCATGTCGCGGTAGGCCTGCGGAACCGACGGGTGGTAATAGAACATCAGGAGGATCCCGGTCGCGATCAGGACGAGGGAGCTCACGAGCGTGACGCCGCCGAGCCAGTACGTGTGCGAGAAGCGGAGGGTCTTCTCCCGGACCTTGACCGGATGCACGTGCAGGAAGAGATTCTCGAAGATCACGAGCGAGCGGTTCCGGTTCGTATCGGCCGTCCCGTGCCGCACGATCGACCGGTAGACCGCCGAGCCGCGGAGCCAGTCCGTGAGGGAGACGCGGGTCGCGCTCATGCCCGGACCAACTTTCCGTGCGGGATGACGATGCTCGTGTCCACGACGAGGTTGCCGGCGGCGTCCGCCGTGACCTCCAGCCAGGGGAGCGGCCGGGGCGCGGGCCCGTGGACGACGTTCCCCTCGAGATCGAAGCGGCTGCCGTGGCAGGGGCACGCGATGACCTTCTCGTCGGAGACGTACCGCGTGATGCACCCGAGGTGGGTGCAGACCGCGGAGAGGGCGAACACGCCGCCGGCGGCGCCGATCACGTACGCGCGCTGCTCGCGGTTGAAGCGCACCGTTCCTTCCGGGTAGTCGACCGCGCTGCCGGCGCGGAAGACCGTGGGAGGCTCGAAGAGGACCTTCGGCTTCAGGTAATCAAGGGTGACGACGAGCGAGCCCGCGCCCGCCACGGCGCAGGCCCCCGCGCCCACCTGGGTCAGGAAATCGCGGCGGCTTGCCCCGGCCGGGCCGGGACCCGGGCTCCGTTCGGATTCGTCAGACATGGGCGCCCTCCGGTGTCTGGAAGCTCTGCATGGTTATGGTGCCGACGGGGCAGCGCGCGGCGCAGAGGCCGCACCGGATGCACGTCTCCTCGTCCTTGATGAAGACGGATCCGCCGCGCGCGCCGTCCGCCAGAATGGGAGCGAGCTCGCGCGCGGCCGCCGGAAGGTGCGTCACGCGCTCCGAGAGGAGGATCTCGATGCAGTCCTCCGGGCAGATGTCCTGGCAGCCGCCGCAGAGAATGCACTCGGTCCCCTCCGCCGGGCTCTCTTCGAAGATCGTATTCGTCCAGCAGTGGAGGCATCGCGTCCCCTCGAGCCGCGCCTCGCGCTCCGGGAAGCACTCCTCGACCTCGGCGATGCCGATGCGGCGCGAGATGGGCCGGGTCGGTGGCGACTGCCGCGGGATCCCCTCGTAATCGAGGGCCCTTTCGTAGCGATCGTGCACGTCGATCTCGACCGTGACCTCGGGCGACAGGCGCGGCCTGCCCCGGAAAAAGGCGTCGATCGAAAGGGCGCCGCGCTTCCCGTCCGCGACGGCGTTGATCGCGATCCGGGGCCCGAACGCGGCGTCACCCCCCGCGTACACCCCCGGGGCGCTCGTCGCGAGCGTTTCCGGATCGATGGTGATCCGCCCTGCGCGCGTCTCGATCCCGTCTTCCGGACGGAGAAAGGAAAAGTCCCCGGTCTGTCCGATCGCGACGAGGACGGTGTCGGTCGGAAGGACGGTCTCCGAGCCCTCCACGAACCGGGGCGAGAAGCGCCCCGTTTCGTCGAACACGCGCGAGACGTCGAGAAACTCCACACCCGTCACGGTGCCGTCCTTCCCGACGAGGCTCTTCGGTCCGAGCCGGTAGCGGAAGTGGATGCCCTCGCGGCGGGCTTCGTCGACCTCGTCCTTTGCGGCCGGCATCTCGCTCTCCGACTCGAGGCAGCAGACGACCACCTCGCGCGCGCCGAACCGGACGGCACTGCGCGCGATGTCGAGGGCCTGGACGACGGAGAGGTTTCGCTCCAGGTTCTCCTCGACGCCACTGCGCGCCGCGGTCCGCGCCACGTCGAGTGCCACGTTGCCGCCGCCGATCACGACGACGCGCGCTCCCATCTCGACCTTGTAGCCGAGGTTGACGTTCAGGAGGTAGTCGATCCCTTTCAGGACGCCGTCCAGCTCCATCCCGGGGATCGAGAGGTCGCGGCTCTGCATGGCGCCGACCCCGAGGAAGATCGCGGAGAAGCCCTGCGCCCTCAGGTCGGACAACGTGAAGTCCCGGCCGAGACGCACGCCCGTTTTCAGCTCCACGCCGAGCGAGAGGATGGCGTTGACCTCGAGCTGGATGAGGGCGCGCGGCAGCCGGTACTCCGGGATTCCCAGCCGCAGCATCCCCCCGGCGACCGGCGCCGCCTCGAATATCGTGACGGGATAGCCCATGAGGGCGAGGTCGTGCGCGCACGCGAGCCCGGCCGGACCCGAGCCGACGACCGCGACCCGCTCTGGGTAACGGTCCGGGCGCTGGCCGTAGATCGCGGTGAGGACCGAGAAGTCCATCATGCTTTCGACGCCGAATCGCTCGGTGACGAAACGCTTCAGGGCCCGGATCGCAATGGGAGCGTCCAGCTCGCCGCGCCGGCACACCGTCTCGCAGGGGGCCGCGCAGATCCGGCCGCAGATGGAGGCGAGCGGGTTCGGCCGGCGCGCCACGGCGTAAGCCTCGCGGTAGTTCCCCTGGGAGATGAGCGTGACGTACTTGCCGGCCTCGGTATGGACCGGGCACGCCATCTTGCAGGGGAAGTTCCGCTCGAGCCAGTCGTGGCTGACGTCGGCCATGTACGCTACTTGGCGATCTCGAAATCAGCGGCGGTGGGACCCGCCACCGTCACCGCTTTCTGTGCGGCCTTCAGCTTCGGGTGCCACACCTTCACCGTGTAGGCGCCGTCCGGCACGTCGGCGATCTTGAAGGAGCCGTCCGCCTTCGTGACCGCGAAGTAGGGCGTCGGCACCGCCACCACGAAGCCCTCCATCTCGGGATGCACCTTGCATAGGAGCGTGGCGGCCACGCACTCCTTCTTGAACTGGTAGGACTTGATTTGACCCTTCGGCCAGGTGCCGAGATTGAACTTGTCGGCGCAGGCGTCCGGCGAGAAGACGTTGTGCAGGACCGCGTCCGAGTTGAGGAAGTCGACGGTCGTCCCGACGAGAACCGGAAGAACGTGCGGTGAGAACACGAGGTTCAACTGGTCGATCTTCGCGTGCTCCGCGGGAGCGGGGAAGGTCTTCCCGGGGATGGCCGCCACGTAGACGACCGCGTTGCTGCTGTCGCGGACGCCCTTGCAGGTCACCTTGCCGTGGAGATCGCCGGCCGCGAGCGGCAGAGTCGTGCCGGCGACGAGGGCGAGGGCGAGAACGAGGGGTCGATTCATGTCATGCCTCCTTCTGATGCGGCTCGGAAATTTGATGCGGCTCAGAAAATAAAGCGCGCAAGCAGATACGTCGTGTTGTTGTCGCTCGCGTTCCTGCCAGCGCCGTCGTAGTTCGTCGAAGCGCCGTTGAAGCGCGTGTACGCCGTGTACTGGAGAGCGAGCTGGATGTTCTGTACCGGCCACCAGGACAGGTTTCCGGTGTACGCCGTGCTGTTCGGACTTCCGTTCGCGGCGCCAGTCAGCGGACCGGGCGCGTACAGAAGCGCATCGGCCGTGCCGCTAGTATCCTGCCAGCCGAGCGCCACGGAGCAGCGATTGCCGAAATGGTATTCGACGTTCGCCATGAACACGCTGAGGTTGTGCGCGCTCTGGGCCGCGCCGCCCTGATCGAACGTCGCGGCCAGCGAGGAATTCTCGCGGACGTACGAGCCGCGGAACGAGAGGACGTCCCTCACGAACAGCGTGCGATCGTACTGGAGATCCACCGCCCAGTCCGTGAAGCTGTCCTGCAGTCCCGTGACGGCGCCGGGAGTAGATGTCATGTGCAGGCCGTACGCGCCCACTTCGACGTAGTTGTCGCTTCCGATCGATTGCTGCCACGCGACCCGCCAATACGGCGCGACGCCCCGGATGTTCGTGGCGAACCCCTCACCTGAGTTGGGCTGCGAGTTCCCGATGTGATTCGAGCGGTAAACCGCTCCGGCGAGATACAGGTGGTCGTTCCACATGGCATAGGCGCCGATTCCGGCGACGTCCTGGGCGAGGGCGCCCAGGATGACCGGGCCGGCGCCCGGTGTCGGCGCGGAATCGCTCGCCATGAGGGGATATCCCCACGCCGGAGTCGTGTGCCACAGGTCTTCGACGGTCGGATTGTTGTTGAGCGTCAGACCGTAGATGAGCTCCTTGCCACCCAGCTTGGTCGTGTTCGCGTAACGGATGTCCGTGTTGTCGATGCTGAAATGGTCCGCTTGGGCGTCGTAGGTGACCTGCATGAAGCTGCCCACGTGCGTGGACCACGCTCCGGCGAGGAACAGGGACACGTCCTGAGGAAGCTCAAACGTGCCGTTCTGCGTTCCCGGCTGCGAGGACTTCGTCGACGTGAAGGAGGTCTCGAGCCATGCGGAAAGAGGAAGCGTTTTGAGCAGATCCAGACCGGCGTGTCGCGTGCCCGGGTCGTTGCTCACGGCGGGCGTGTTCTGTGCTCTGTCGGTGTAGCCGAGCAGCTTGAAACGGCGGCCTGCGCCGTTGAGTTCAGGAGGCGTGGTGTGGCATCCATTGCACGCGAGCCCTGTTTGGCGCGCGAAGCTCGGGACCGCGTGCGCCGTCGATGGATTCAGTGCAACGAGGGTGAAGAGCACCGCAACGACGAACGAGAGCGAAGAATGCTTTTTCATCAGCGTCCCTTTCGCCGATCAACGTGCGGCCGGGGCGGCTGCACCACCATCCCGCAAGCTCACCAATTCGTCTGGTGCACGGGTATCCAGCGGGTACGGCCCGCGGTCGCGGCTCCTCGGGGGAGCTTCGTCAGACCAGCTTCAGCCGCTTCTGGAAAGCGAAGGCGACGGCTTCGCTCTTGGAGTGGACTTCGAGCTTGTACAGGATGTTCTGGATGTGGTTCCTGGCCGTGAGGTTCGAGATGTGGAGGGCGATGGCGATCTCGGGGGTCGAGCGGCCGGCCGCGAGCATCCCCAGCACCTCGACTTCGCGCGTGGAAAGCCTGCGCGCGCGGATGTCCGGCGACTCTCGCGAGCTCGCGAACGGGGATGGCGGCGGAGCCGGACGGTCCGAATCCTTGAGGGAGGGAAGCTCTATTCGCTCCGTCCGGAGGATATGCGCGAGAAAGAAGTCGCCCGGCGTGCTCGCTCCGAGATTCAGAATCGTGACGTCCACGGTGACGACATGGCCGTCGCGGCCCTTGAGCTGAAGACCGAAGTGGTTCACGCTCTCCCCCCGGGCGCCCATTGCGGTGACCGGGCAACTCTCCGAGCAGTAGCGGTTCCCGAACGCGTCGCAACCCTCGAGACGCTCGGCGCACGGCTTCCCGACGACCTCGGCGGCCGAGAACCCGAGCATCCGCTCGGCGCTCTGATTCCAGAAGACGATCCGGTTGTGGCGGTCGGTGATGAAGACGGGATCGGGAGACGGCGCCAGCGAGCCGAAGACGGCGGCCATCTCCCCACGGACGGCGCCAGACCACATGTCGAGACCTTATACGATTTTGCCTCGGGCGTGTTAATGCGTTCCCCGGGGCGAGGAGTCTCTACTTCTTCGCCTCCTCGAGCAACGGCGGGGCCAGCGAAACGAATTTCTTCACTCACGCTGCCGCCCCTCCCAGAGCCGACTTCGGGACGACGGAGATCGCACCGTTGTTCTCGAGGATCGCTGAGTGGACGTCCTCGGGGCAGAAGACGCCCGCCTGTCGGATAGCGGCGTTGAGCTCGTGGTGGGTGAGCTGCGCGCGGGACATCGCCTTCTCGTAAAGCTGGCCGTGGTGGATGAGGACGAGCGGCCGCCCCTCGATCAGGGCTTCGAGCCTCTTGTTCCGGTAGGTCGCGAATCCCATCAGCCAGTTCGCGAGAACGAGCGTCGCCGCGGAGATGAGGCCCCCGACGAGCGAGTTGTCGCCGGCGTTCATCGAGTTCTGCACCGCGTTCGACAGGACCAGTAGGAGGACCAGGTCGAACGGCGCGAGCTGTCCCACCTGGCGCTTGCCGGTCAGGCGCAGAAGCACGATGAGAAAGACGTACACGACGACGCCTCGGATGAGGAACTCCCACCAGGGAATCGACATGCTGAGCATTGGGCCGGCCCTCCTTCGAGTCCAGACGATTTAGGTGGCGGCGATTTTGAATCTGGTGCCCTGGTTGGCGCGAGGCGCCGAGCAGGCGCCCCTCACCAGACGCGAACGCGATCCTTCGGCGCGAGATAGAGCTTTTGCCCCTGCTTCACGGAGAACGCGTCGTACCAGGCGTCGAGGTTGCGGACGGTGTCGGCGCGGTACTCGGCCGGTGCGTGGCCGTCGATCACGATGCGCTGGCGAAGCGCCGGCTCGCGGAACTTCGTCCGCCAGCTCTGGGCGAAGCTGAGGAAGAACTGCTGATCGCCCGTGAGCCCCTGGACGGTCGGGGCCTCCTTGCCACCGAGCGAGAGCCGGTAGGCGTCGTAGGCCGCGGCGAGCCCGGCGACGTCGGCGATGTTCTCGCTCACCGTGAGCTTGCCGTTCACGGAGAGGTCGTCAAACGGGTGATAGCCGTCGTACTGCCTCACGAGGGCTCCCGCGGACGCGTTGAAATGGGCGAAGTCGTCCTTCGTCCACCAGTTTTCGAGCCGCCCGCTCGCGTCGAACAGGGCGCCCTGGTCGTCGAAGCTGTGGCTGATCTCGTGGCCGATGACGGCCCCGATGGAACCGTAATCCATGACCGCCGGCCTCGCCGGATCGAAGTCGGGCGGCTGCAGGATCGCCGCCGGAAAGTTGAGTGCGTTCATCGCCGGCAGATTGACCGCGTTGACGAGCTGCGGGTTCATCACCCACTCGCCGCGGTCCACCGGCTGGCCGAGCTTCTTCAGGTTCCAGCGGTACCTGAACAGCGAGGCGCGCTGGGCGTTGCCGAGCGCGTCGCCTCTCACCACCTCGAGAGCCGAGTAGTCGCGCCATTTGTCCGGATAACCGACGCCCACCTTCAGGGCCGCGAGCTTTGCCTTCGCCTTGATCTTGGTTTCAGGGGCCATCCAGTCGAGGCCGTCGATGCGCCGGCCGAACGCGGCCACCTCGTTGCGTACCATCTCTTCCGCGCGCGCCTTCTCGGCGGGCGGGAAATAGCGCGCCACGTACAACCTGCCGACGACCTCGCCGAGCGCCGCGTCCGTGACCTCCACGCCGAGCTTCCAGCGCTCAGGCAGCTTCGGGATGCCGGTGAGCACCTTGCCGTAGAAGGCGAACTGCTCGTCGATGAAGGCCTTCGGGAGGAAACTGGAAGCGCGCTCGATGGCGCGGAAGGTCAGATACTCCTTCCAGGTCTCGAGCGGCTGATCGCGCACGAGCGCGGCAATGCCCGTGACCGCGCTGGGCTGCCAGACGACGAACTCGTTCTGGACATCCAGCCCCGCGGCCGAGAAGAAAGCCTGCCAGTCGAGGCCGGGCGCGCGGCCGATGAAATCCTGGCGCGTCCAGTGGTTGTTGCCCTTCAGGACGTCTTCCGAGTCCACGCGGCTCACGTGCGCCTCGGCGATGCGGTGCTCCAGCCCGAAAATCCGCGCGGCCTTCGCATCGCCATCGGGGATGCCGGCCAGCTTCAGGACGGCGGCGATGTGCGCCTGATAGCGCGTTCGGATCTCCGCCATGCGCGGCGACGCGTCGAGGTAGTAGTCGCGGTCGGGCATTCCCAGGCCGCCCTGCAGCAGGAAGGGCGAATAGCGACCGGGGTCGTTGAGGTCCTGCGCGACCCAGAGGCCGAACAGGTTGGCGGTGTAGAGATTCGTGTTGTTCAGGACGTCGACGTCGGCGCGGAGCGTGCCTCCGAGTGCGCGCGCGAGCGCAAGGGGCTCGGAGATCGCCGCGAGACTCTCGAGCGCGGGTCGGAGCGGCTGAAGGCCCTTGGCCTCGATGGCCGCCTCGTCCATGAAGGTCGCGTAGGTGTCGCCGATCTTCCGCGCGTCCGAGCCGGCGGGCGCTTCCGTCTTCGACGCCTCGGTGATGAGGTCGGCCGTTCGCCGGGCCGTCAGCTCGATGAGCTTGCCGCTGACGCCCCAATAGCTTCGGTCGGCCGGAATCTCGGTGGTTTTCAGCCACGTCCCGTTCGCGTAGCGGAAGAAGTCGTCTCCCGGCGCGACCGATCGGTCGATTCCGGCGAGATCGATGCCGCGGGAAGCGGGGACGGCCGCGGCGGCGCCGGAGCCGGTCGCGCGGGTGGTGGGGGCACACGCCGTTTCCGAGACGACCGCGAGGGCGGCGAACGAGCACAGCACGATCAGGTGACTTCTGGTTTTCATGGGCGTGACGATAGGAAGTTTGGTTCCTGCCCGCAAGAGCGAAGCCGCGCCGCGGGAGCCCGCGTTCGTTTCTTCGACTTCGAGGCGTGGCGACGATGCGTCTGCACTATAATCATGTGCATGGGCGCGTCCCCCGCTCCGCGCGTCGTGGCCCGAGCCTGGGCGATCCGCTCGCTCCGCGAGTTCCTGCTCACACTGACGGATGAAGACCACTCGATGTGCCGGGTCGCGACCGACCGTGGCATCTTCTGCCAGGGCTTTCGCAAGCTCGATGATGCCGAGCTTCGCAAGCACTTCGCCGGCATCGTGAAACGGCGGCCGGGCGCGAACCGCTGGCAGCTCGAGGCTCTCGGGAACCAGTGGGAGCTGGCGCGCCAGACCGTGAACCAGCTTCCTCTCGCCTGCGACGTTCAGCAGAAGGAGCACGAGACCTGCGGCGGATGGGACGATTTCAGCAATGAGGATCTGGCGCGTTACTGCGCCGACCTGCTCGGGCTGGACGTCATCGTGACACCGCAGGGCACGCTCACGCCGCCCGCTTCCGCCGGCTGAACCGCCATAATCGGCGCGTGGGCGAACGCCCCGGCCCTGCTCTTGACGTCCTGCGCGCGAGCTTCTTCGCCTCGCTGCCGCGGTACGAGTACCTGGGCTCGCTCGGCCAGGGCGGAACGGGCTACGTCTTCAAGGCCACCGATCGCGAGCTGAACGACGTCATCGCGATCAAGGTCATGGGGCGAGCCGGCGGGGAAGAGCGGGACACGGTCCTCCGGCGATTCAAGGGCGAAGTGACCCTGAACAGGAAGATCAGCCACCCCAACGTCTGCCGCCTCTACGACTACGGCGTCGTGGATGGCCTGCCATACCTGACGATGGAGTTCGTCGACGGGCGCGACCTTGGAACCATCATCGACCTGGAGGGTGCGGTTCCCGCGAAAAAGGCGCTCCGGATCCTCACGCAGCTCACGCGAGCCGTCGCGGCCGCGCACGCCGCGGGCATCGTCCACCGCGACCTGAAGCCAGCGAACGTGAGGGTGCGACCTTCGGGCGACATCTCCGTTCTCGACTTCGGGCTCGCTCACGATACGACCCGCACCGATCCGCGGATCACGCGCGTGGGAAAGACGGTCGGGACACCGCATTACATGTCTCCCGAGCAGATCCAGGGCCGCATCGTGGACGAACGGAGCGACATCTACGCCATCGGCGCCATCGCGTTCGAGCTCCTGAGCGGCCGCCGGATGTTCACGGGGCGCACGTTCCTGTCGATCGCGAAAAAACATCTCGAGACGACGGTGTCGCGCGACACGCTCGAGAAGCGCGGCGTGCCGCGCGAGCTGGCCGCCACCGTTCTGCGATGTCTCGAGAAGAAGCCCGAGGATCGTTTTTCCACTGCCGTGGCCCTGGCGGCGTCTTTCGAGGCGCTCGAACGACTGCAGGAGCCGCGGGGACCCGCCGTCACGCCGGAGGCGCCGGCCGCGGCCCGCGTGAAGACGGCTGTCCACCGGCGGAGCGACATCCTGCCCGCGGGAGCGCCCGGGCGCCGGCCCGTTGTGCTCGTCGTGGACGACGAGGAGCAGGTGAGGAATCTCGTCTGCACTTACCTGCGCCGTGGCGGGTTCGAGGCCGTGCCATCGCCGTCGGGAGAAGACGCGTTGACGTTTTTCGAAACGCGCACGGTCGACCTCATCCTCATCGACGTGCTGATGCCCGGCGTCGACGGCTTCGACACCGTCCGGGTCCTGAAGTCGCGGCCGGACCAGGCACAAATTCCCGTCCTGTTCATGTCGGGATTTCCGGAGAAAAATCGGGTGCTCTTCGCCGGCCAGACGGGCGCCGTCGACTTCCTCACGAAACCCCTCGATCTCAAATCCATGCTCGGGAAGGTGACTGCGATCCTCGGGAAGCCCGTGTGACCCGCTCTCAAATGTCGTTCGGGACGCGTGCGACGTCCTCGGGAATCCGTTCGAGAACGCCCCGGAACGAATCGAGAAGCCTGAGGTCCCACCATCCGCGGCCGGCCTCCTCCTTCATGATTGCGATGGCTTCGGCGCGCGTGAGCGCCGCGCGATAGACGCGCGCCGACGTCAGGGCGTCGTAAATGTCGGCGATCGTCGTGACGCGGGCGGTGAGCGGGATGGCTTCGCCCGCGACGCCGTCCGGGTAGCCGGACCCGTCGATCCTCTCGTGGTGCCCGTAGACGACATCGAGCGCGAAGGCGAGCGTCTTCATGCCCGACAGGAGCTCGCGACCCACGACCGGATGCCGGCGGATCTCGGCGAATTCTTCGGGAGTGAGGCGGGCGGGCTTGAGGAGCACGGCGTCCCGGATCGCGATCTTCCCGATGTCGTGGAACAACCCGCCGCGCCTCACCGCCTCCAGATCGAGGCCCGTGAGGCCGGTCGCAGCGCCGAGGCGGCCGGCGTACGTCGAGACACGTTCGCTGTGCCGTGCCGTGTACGGATCGCGCGCGTCGATCGCGCGCGCGAGCGCGACGATCACGTGCTCGGCGTGCTCGAGCGCGTCCGTGAAGCGCTTCATCCGCACGAGAGGCTTCAGTCTCGCGAGAAGCTCCTCGGCGGCGAACGGCTTCGCCACGAAGTCCGTAACGCCTTCCGCGATGGCGCGCAGCCGTTCCTCGCCCGTGGCGCCGCCCGTGATCATGATGATGGGCAGAAGCCTGGTGACCGGGTCGGCCCGCAAGCGCGCAAGGACGTCCTGTCCGCTTTTTCCGGGGAGGTGCAGGTCGAGAAGAAGAACGTCGGGTCGAAGCGTCTTCAGCCGCTCCTGGGCCTCTTCGGCCGAAGCGGCCGTCTCGACCTGGTAGCCCCGGGGCCGGAGGAGAGCCACGAGCAAGCCGCACACTTGGGCATCGTCGTCGACGACCAGCACGGTTCCCGGCGATGTGTCGAAGAGCGCCAGATGGTGGCTACCGCTCATGGCCCGAGAGAATCGTTGCTTTTCGATTCGATCGTGTCAAGCGAGCCGCAGATTCTCGTTCAGGCTTGGACGAGGGCAGAGGGCGGGGCCGCCCCCTCAGCGCGCCTCGTTCGCTCCGGCCTCGTAGCGCCAGGCGACCTGCTCCTTGGCCCCTTCGGCGAAGCGCGTGTCGACGATGAGAAAGCCAAGCCCCGAGTTGACGGCGATCATCTCGGCCGCCACGACGACGAGCCAGGCGACGCCGAGGGAGATCCGGAGCGCGACGATGAGCTGGGGAAGCGCCGCCGGCAGGATCACGTCGACGAGGAGGCGCGGGTTCGAGAGGCCGAAATTGCGCCCGGCGCGGAGAAGCGTCGGCGGCACGTTTCGCACCGCGTTCATCGCGGCCGCTGTGAGCGGCAGGAACGAGGCGAGGAAGATCAGGAAGATCAGCCGAGCAGGAGCCCGAGCGGAATCGCCGTCACGACGGCGAGCGAGTAGCCCCATGTCACCCGGAAAAGCGACGCGACCACGTATTTCGCGAGGAGGCCGCGCCGCAGAAGCTCGAGGAGGCCGTTCAGGACCTGCAGCGGGTCGGGAAACAGGCCGGAAACCTGCCGGTGGGCCGCGAGGAACCAGACGATGAGCAGCGCCGCCGTCGCGGAAAAGGGCAAGAGACGCTTCACGAGGCTAGGCGCTGTCCGCCGAGGCAGCTTTCGCCATCTGAGGCACGGCCGCCGGAACGCCCTGCGGCTTCGGTGGCAGGTTCGGGACCGGCCCGCCTACGGGCGCCGGCTTGACGAGATAGGACCACGCGTTCGCGAGCTCGGCTTTCGCCCAGCGCACGAGGCCGTGTGCGAGCATCACCCAGCTCGCGCCGCGGACGGAGAAGCCGACGAACCCCGGACGCCGGAGAGCGTTGTGATTCCCGTAGATCCCGAGCGCCTTTTTCCTCTTCGCAATCGCCACGAGGCGCCGGTTGTAGAAACGCATCGGGTAGAACGCGATCTCCGAGCCGTCCTGATAGTAGGGCGGAATGCCTAGACGCTCCGACGACCAGCGGTAAATCGGAATGACGGCCGCGAGGTAGTAGAGCGCCGTGTCCATCAGGAAGGCGATCGTCATGGTGTCGTAGTCGCCCATGACGTAGTACTTGTCGCGGAAGATCGCCTCGTAGAAGTACGTGAAGTAGCGGGCGTACCGCTTGTTGTGAAGCTCGTACTCCTGCGCCATTTCGCCCGCGGGCGTGCCGGACAAGGCCTTCTCGACGAGGCGGACGCGCGCATAGACCGAGAACGCCATCTGGTCGAGGCCCGGCGAATAGAAGGGATCGAGGAAGCCGCCGGCGTCCCCGACGCACGTCCAGCCGGACCCGATGAAGCGGTCGACGTAGTAGGGGAGATGGCCGTAGAAGCGGCAGTCGCCCTCGACGGGCATTGCATGCGTCAGGAGCTCCCTCGTGAGCGGGTTCGCGTCGAGGAAGCGCGTGAGCTTCTCGAGCGGCGTCGCACCCTCCGGCTGCACGAGGCGCGTGTCCCATACGAGGCCCACGCTCGTCTCGCCGCCGCTGAGCGGGATGAACCAGATCCAGTAGCCCCAGCCCGTGAAGTGGTTCGTGGCGAGGCGCCGCGCCGTGAGGACGGCGCGATGGAAGGGATCGGACGAGTCTTTACCCGCGACCTCGACACCGTCCATGTCCTTCACGCCTCGGTACCGTACCCAGATCGCCGACGTCGGGTGCGACTCGATCGGCTTCACGCCCCCGCGCTTCCTCGCGAGCAGAGCCTGGCGGCCCGTCGCGTCCACGACCCATTTGCAGCGGACCGTCGCGCGCGCCCCGTCCGCCTTCTCGATGACGAGCGTATTTCCGGCGTCGCCGCTCAGCGCGACGTCCACGACCTTCGCGGGCCGCCAGACCTCGGCCCCTTCCTTCGCCGCCAGGGTGAGGACGTGCTCGTCGAGCTTTTGCCGGTCGATCTGGAACGAAGGCGTGCGGGCGAGCTGCGTCGGCCCGGTCTCCGAGGCTTCCCTCAGGCACGAGACCTTCTCGTTGTGGAACCAGTAGCGGAATGCCTGCTTGACGAGCTGCTCGCGCGAAAGGTGGTCGTAGATCTTCAGCTCGCGCGTCAGGAAATAGGCCGAGATCTCGACCGTCGATTCGCCGACCTTCCAGTCGAACGCCGCGCTCTTCTCGACGACGAGAATCTTCACGTGCGGCATCCGGCGGCGCAGCAGGACGGCCGTCGCGGCGCCCGAGATGGCGCCGCCCATCACGACGACATCGTAGGAGAGGGGCGCCGGAGACGGAGTCTCGTTCACGGGTGCGAAGTTACCGGAAACCGCGCGCCTCGTCCACGGTGGTCACGCGATCCACCGACGTGACGGCGCCGAGATCCTGCACGGTGCCCGACGGCCAGCGGATCACGAGCTTCTCGATCCGGGTCGCCGGACCGAGCCCGAGGTGCACGATCGGGCTGCCCGTCGAGAGGTAGCCGCTCGCGTAGCCGCTTTCGCGCACGAGGACACGCCCTCCGGGAAGCGTGGCCGTGACAGACGCGCCGAGGCCGTCCGTATTGTCCTTTCCGCGCGTGCCTTTCAGGCGGAGCCTCAGGAAGTGCTCCGCGTTCGGGTTCTTGCGGCTTCCGAGGAAGAGAGCCTCGGGCGCCCCGACGGAGCGGACGTAGAGATCCAGAGCGCCGTCGCCGTTCGCGTCGAACGCTGCGACGGCGCGTCCGTTCGTCTGGAGGTCGAGCCCGTCGAGAAAGGCCTGCTCGGTGAAGAGCGGGGCTTTTCCCGGGCCGCGGTTGACGAAGTACGCATCGCGCTCGATGCCTTGAACGCCCGCGCCCTTCCGGTCGAACGTCTTTTTCATGCCGATGTAGTCGTCCCAGTACGCGAGCGTCTCCCACCAGAACTCCAGCTCGCGGTCGTGCTCCCGCCCGTCCCCCCACATGCCGTTCGTGGCGTAGAGGTCGAGATTGCCATCGTTGTCGAGGTCCGCGGCGACTGTGCTCCAGTTCCAGCCCGCGCGCCCCGCCCCCGAGCGGGCGGTGGCGTCCTCGAACGTTCCGCTCGGCGTCTGGAGGAGCAGGGAGTTGCCGCGGCACATCTTCTCCATCCAGGAGATCGCGACGGGACGGAAGATCCTGCCGGGGAGCGGCACCGGAAGCCCTGGGTACTCGTGCAGGAAGCCCCACTGCGTGTACGTGCCGGTCGTGTAGAGGTCGATCCTCCCGTCGCCGTCGAAGTCGCCCCACGCGGCCGACATGCCGTAGGCGCGGTCCTCGGCACCGAGCTTCTTCGTCACGTCCTCGAAGCGCTTGCCGTCGACGTTGCGGTAGAGGTTCTTCAAACCGAAGTCGTTCGTGACGATCAGGTCGGGTCGCCCGTCGCCGTCGAAGTCCGCGAAGAGGCACGAGAGCGACCAGCGCGTGGGCTTCGCGACACCCCACTCGGCGGAAACGTCGCGGAAATGGCCCTTCCCGTCGCCGAGGAAGAGGTAGTTGCGGCGGCCGTCGTTCGCGTCGAACGGAGGGTCGGGCATCTGACCGTAGTAGTCGCCCGTCCCGCACACGAAGAGGTCGAGGTTGCCGTCGCCGTTCACGTCCGCGAAAGCGGCCGAGCGCGTGGGGCCCTCGGTGACGATGCCGGACGAAGCCGTGATCTCCTCGAACGTGCCGTCGCGCCGGTTCCGAAAGAGCCGGGTCGGGCCGAACGCATCCGTCACGACGAGATCCGGATAGCCGTCGCCGTCGACGTCGCCCGCGGCGACGCCGGTGGCCGCGATGCCCGAGGAGTCCGAGACCGCGAGGCCGGCCCGCACGGTTACGTCCGTGAAATGCCCGCTGCCGTCGTTCTCGTACAGGATCGACCGCACGCCGTCGCCCACGAAGAGGTCTTCGTCGCCGTCCTGGTCGAAGTCCAGGACCGCGACGCCCGAGCCAGGCCAGATGCCGTCGATGAGGCGGTTCGTCAGCTTTTGCGGCGGGTCGCGGCGCGAGGCGCCGAGCCCCGCCGCGAGAGTGGCGTCGTGGAAGCGGGGATGCGGCTCGATTCGGTCTGCTTCGGAAGAGAGGAGAGAGACGGAGAAATCCCCCCCCTGCGCGTCCGAGTTCGGGAGCACGAATGCGACCCTGGCGGCGCGTTCAACCCGCGCCCCGTCCGCGCGAAATCCATCCACGACGAAAACGGCGGTCCCCCTCACCTCCCACCTTTCTAAGAAATCTTTCTCTTTCTCTTTCTCTTTTCTTCTTTCGATTTCCGGCTTTCCCTCCACGTCGAACGACACCAACGCGACGCGGTCGAGATCCTTCCATGCCCACGCGCGCAGCGCCTCGATGCCTTCGGCTTCGCCCGCTGCGCCGGCGTTCCGCCGGCGCAGCGCGGCGCGTGTCGTCTCCAGCGCGTCGCGATAGCGCTCGAGCCGGTGCATCCACGGGATGAACTCGGCCCTCAGCCGCGCGAGCGACGCATTCTGGAAAAGCCAGACGAGAAGGACTGCCAAGACGGCGGCCGCGGCCCAGAGCTTCTTTCGGGACATCTACGCCGTGGCTTTCGCGCGCCCGGGTTGGACGGCCGCGATGAAGCGCAGGCTCGGGTTCTCCCGCTCGGCGCGCTCGAGGTGCCACGGGCTCTGGAAGAGAGCGAGAGGCCGGCCTTCGAGATCCACGAGGCAGGCCACGCTCGGAGGATCGTCGAAGAGCGTGCGGTCGAAGCCTTCTCCCTCCACCCAGCGCGCGAGCGTGAACGGCAGGCGGACGTACGAGATCTCGGCTCCGTACTCCGAGCGAAGGCGGTGCTGGATGACTTCGAACTGCAGGACGCCCACGGCGCCGAGCACGGGGTCGCGCTCGAGGCGGTCGGGGTCGAGAAAGACCTGGACGGCGCCTTCCTCGGAAAGCTGGTTGAGCCCCTTCTTGAGCTGCTTCCTCTTGGCGGGGTCGAGCATGACGACCCGGTTGAAGAACTCGGGCGAAAAGCGCGGAATGCCGTCGAACTCGATCCCCGGCCCCTCGGCGAGGGAGTCGCCGATGCGCAGGTTGCCCGCGTCCCAGAGCCCGAGGATGTCGCCGGCCCACGCCTCCTCGATGAGCGTCCTTTCCTGCGCGAGGAACTGCAGCGGCTTCGCGAGCTTCATCGTGCGGCCGGTGCGTGGATTCAGCACCTCCATGCCGCGCGTGAACTTTCCCGAGACGATGCGCAGGAACGCGATCCGATCCCGGTGCGCCGGGTCCATGTTCGCCTGGATCTTGAAGACGAACCCGGAGAACGTCGGCGAGAGCGGGTCCACTTCGCCCGTCGCGGTCTTGCGCGGCAGCGGGGCGGGCGCCAGGTCGAGGAAGCGTTTCAGGAACGGCTCGACGCCGAAATCGTTGATCGCGCTGCCGAAGAAGACCGGCGTGACGCCTCCCGCGAGGAACGTCTCGCGGTCGAAGCGGTTGCCGGCCGTGGCGAGGAGGTCGAGCTCGTCGCGGAGCGTCGTATGGGCCTTCGCGCCGATCGTCGAGACGAAATCCGGATCGTCGACCGACGCCACTTCGACGGGGGCGACGCGCTCGCCGCGGTGGCCGGGCCCGCGCTCGTAGCTGAGGAGCGTCTTCGCCCACCGGTCGTAGACGCCCCTGAAGTCCGGACCCGAGCCGATCGGCCATGTCACGGGATGGCACGGGATGCCGAGAACGCGCTCGATCTCGTCCATGAGGTCGAGCGGGTCCTGACCCGCGCGGTCGAGCTTGTTCATGAACGTGACGATGGGGATGCGCCGCATGCGGCAGACCTCGAAGAGCTTGATCGTCTGAGGCTCGACGCCTTTCGCGCTGTCGATGAGCATCACGGCCGCGTCGACCGCCGCGAGCGTGCGGTAAGTGTCCTCGGAGAAGTCGTTGTGGCCCGGCGTGTCGAGGAGGTTCACGTGGTGGCCCGCGTACGGGAACTGCAGCACGCTCGTCGTGATCGAGATGCCGCGCTGCCGCTCCAGCTCCATCCAGTCGCTCGTGGTATGGCGGCTCGCGTTCCGGCGCATCTTCACCGAGCCCGCGAGATGGATCGCGCCTCCGTAGAGGAGCAGCTTCTCCGTGAGCGTCGTCTTGCCCGCGTCGGGGTGCGAAATGATCGCGAAGGTGCGCCGGCGGGCGACCTCGGCGGCGAGGTGGCGTGAGGCTTCGGACATCCTCAGTGCTTCGGCGTCTCCACGGCCTTCAGGGTCGGCGCCTCCGTCTCGGAGAGCGCGAACGCGTATTCGTCCGCGCGCGAGGCGACCGCGGACTTCACGAGATCCGCGCCGCCGTGCCCCGCGTGCCTTTCGATCCTGAGGATCACGAGGCCGCCCGTCGACGCCGCCTGCAGCGCGGCCGTGAATTTGCGCGCGTGCATCGGATCCACGCGGTCGTCGCTGTCGGCCGAGAGGACGAGTACCGCGGGGTATTTCGTGCCGGCCTTCACGTGCTGGTACGGCGAGTAGGCCAGGAGCGCCTGACACTGTGCCGCGTCGTCCACCGAGCCGTACTCGGAGATCCACGTCTTGCCCGAGCCGAAGAGGTGGTATCGCACCATGTCGAGAAGCGGCACGGCGCAGAGGGCGGCGCGGAAAAGCTCGGGGTGCTGCGTGATCATCGCGCCCACCAGGAGCCCCCCGTTCGAGCCGCCCCGGACAACGAGGCGCGCGGGCGAGGTCCATTTCTCCTTCTCGAGGTACTCGGCGGCCGCCGCGAAATCGTCGAAGACGTTCTGCTTTTTGAGCAGCATCCCGGCCGCGTGCCAGGCCTCACCGTACTCGCCTCCGCCGCGCAGGTTCGGAACGGCATAGACGCCTCCCTTCTCGAGCCACGGAATGACGCCGGGCGTGAAGGTCGGCGTCAGCGAGATCAGGAAGCCCCCGTAGCCTTCGAGCAGGCACCGGGCCGAGCCGTCGCGCTCGAGATCCTTGCGGTGCACGATGAACATCGAGACGCGCGTGCCGTCCTTCGAGGGGTAGAAGACCTGCGAGACGGTGTAGGGAGAGAGATCGGCCGCCACCTTGACCTGGAAATAAAGCGACGTCGTGCCGGTCTTCACGGACGTGCGATAGATCGTCGTCGGCGTCGTGAACGACGTGAACGCGAAGTACGCCTCGTCTTCGTCGTCGCGGCCGACCGGTCCGCCGACCGTCCCGATGCCCGGGAGAGGAACCTCGCGCACAAGCTTCCCGTCCGTTTCGCGGATCTCGAGGAGGCTGGTGGCGCTCCTGAGATAGTTGAGGGCGAGCCGGCCGCCCAGGATCTCGTAGGCTTCGAGCGTCGCGTCCTTCCGCTCCGGCACGATCTCCTTCCAGAGGGCGCGGTCCGGCTTCGCCGGATCGACGGCGAAGATGCGCCCCTTCGGCGCCCCGTCGTCGGTCTTCACGAAGATCTTCCCGTCGAAGGCGTTCACGTCGAAGTGCGCCTTGATTCCGACGGCGAGCGGCGTCCAGCCGGCGGGCTTCGGATCCGCCGCGAGATCGCGGAACGACACGTCCTGGGACGTCCAACCGTGCGAGATCACGAGGAACAGGAAGCGCCCGTCGCGTGTCAGGTATGCGCTCTGGAAGACCGTCGGATCGCCCGTCTTCTCCTTCACGACGGCGTCGTTCTTCGGGTCGGCGCCGAGCCTGTGGAGGCGCACCTCCGCATAGCCCGGCCGGTCGGCCGCCGGGATCTTCGGGTCCACGGGCAGCCACGTGTAATAGAAGGCGTTGCCATCCGGTGTCCACGACGCGCCCGCATACTTCGCGCCCGCGATGACGTCCACGTCGGAATCCACCCCGGTCGCGACGTCCATCACGTAAAGCGTCGCCTCGTCGGAGTTGTTGATCTTCTTCTGGTAGGCGACACGCGTCCCGTCCCAGGCGACCTGCCACCCGCCGAGAGAGGCGCTGCCGTCGGCGCTCCAGGTGTTCGGGTCGAAAAGCACCTTCTCCGCGCCGTCGGCTCCTTCTCTCCAGTACACGACGCTCTTTTCCTTGTTCGAATGCCGTCGCGTGAAGAAGTAGCGCGAGCCCCTATGCTGCGGGGCGGACACGCTGTCTATGTACAGGAGCTCCTTCAGCCGCGCGGCGAGGCCGTCGCGCCCCGGCAAGGATGCGAGGCGCTGGCGCGCGAGGTCGTCCTGCGCCTTCATCCAGGCCTTTACCTCGGGAGACGTCGCGTCCTCGAGCCAGCGGTACGGGTCAGTCACCGGGACGCCGTGCAGGACGTCCGTGACGTCCACCGTTCGGCTCTGTGGATAAGGCGTCCGGGAGCCCGTCTCGGCCGCGCGGGCCCGGGGCGATCGCGCGAGCAGAAAAGCGAGGAGGGGCAGCAGCAACGTGAGGCCGTCGGCGGGCTTCTTCATACAGGGAAACGTAGCATGCCCGGTGCCGCGGCGTAGACTCGGGTCCGCATGGTCGGAAACCCGGATTCCTCCTCCCGCGCTTGTTTCCTTTGCGGCTTTCCGGCGTCGTTGGGGGAGGAGCACGCCCTTTTTGCGTCCTCCGAGCGCGGGTTTTCCGTGGATTGCGAGGAATGTGGCCCTTACGCGGTCACGCCCGACGCGATCCACCGGCTCGAGGTGCGCGCGATCGCGAGGCCGGGCGTGCGGTTCGAGATCTTCCGCCTGCGCTCGAACGGGCAGACGCCCCGGCCGACCGTCGACCTGAAGATGGTCGAGCATTTCTGCACGGGCTACACGCCGATGCGCGGCTGACCCCGGCCAGTGCGCTACAGTTCCCTTCCATGAGCAAAGAACACCCCGACCACCACGACGCAGAGCTTGCGTTCCGCGCCTACGACCTGCGCCGCGAGAGCGTCATGCGCGACTCGCGCAACGCGATCAACCGGGATTTCTGGCCGAAGTCGTTCGCCGAAGCCCAGGCCGTCACGAAAGCCGACCACCCGCTCAACGCGGCATGGCGCCAGACCACGACATACTGGGAGATGGTCTACGGCACGGTCAGGCACGGGATCGTGAACGCGGACTACTTCATGGAATCGAGCGGCGAGGGGATGTTCCTGTTCGCCCGCGTCGCCCCCTACCTCGAGGAGCTCCGCCGCGAGGTGTCCCCGCTCGCGTTCCAGAACGCCGAATGGGTGGCGAAGAACACCGAGGTGGGCCGGAGGTTGTTCGCCATGTACGGGGCGCGCGTCCAGAAGATGCTGGCTGCGAAATAGAGGACGGACAAATCGTCCGGTCGGGCGGAACCCGCCGGACCTCCGCGGTATCCTCCCGCTCCCGGGGAGGATTCATGCGCGGATTCCGGCGGTGTCTCGGCCCTCTTCTCGCTCTTGTCGTCGCCCTCGCTCCGGCGCGCCCGGGCGCCGCCGCCCAGACGACGCCTCCGGCCCCGCTTCTCGGCTTCGACACGGAGGGCGCCGCCGCCGAGCGCGCCCTCGAGGCGACGTTCGACGCGGCGCTCGACCCTTCGGAGCAGCGCGCCTGGATGAAACGCCTCACCGCGCGCCCGCACCACGTGGGGTCGCCGTACGACAAGGAGAACGCCGGGTTCCTCGTGTCCCTTTTCAGGTCCTTCGGCTTCGAGACGCGGATCGAGGAGTTCACGGTCCTGTTCCCGGTCCCGAAAACCCGCGTCCTGGAGATGGTCGCGCCGTCGCCGTTCACGGCGTCTCTCGCCGAGCCCGCGCTTTCCGAAGATGCGACGTCGGGGCAGAAGGACGAACAGCTTCCGGTCTACAACGCGTACTCCATCGACGGGGACGTGACCGCCGAGGTCGTCTACGTGAACTACGGCGTGCCGAAGGATTACGAGGAGCTCGAGACGCGCGGCGTGGACGTGAAGGGCAAGATCGTCCTCGCGCGCTACGGGGGCTCGTGGCGCGGCATCAAGCCGAAGGTGGCCTTCGAGCACGGAGCCGTGGGTTGCCTCATCTACTCCGATCCGCGGGACGACGGCTATTTCCAGGGCGACACGTATCCGAAGGGCGCGTTCCGCAACGAGTCCGGGGCGCAGCGCGGCTCGGTCGCGGACATGCCGGTCTTCCCGGGCGACCCGCTCACGCCCGGCGTCGGCGCGACGAAGGACGCGAAGCGCCTCGACCGCAAGGACGCACCGACGCTCACGAAGATTCCCGTCCTGCCGCTCTCGTGGGCCGACGCGCTGCCGTTCCTGAAGGCTCTCTCGGGCCCCGTCGCGCCCGAGGCGTGGCGCGGCGCGCTGCCCGTCACGTATCACCTCGGGCCCGGTCCCGCGAAGGCTCACCTGAAGCTCGCGTTCGACTGGCGGATGGAGCCGGTGCGCGACGTCCTCGCGGTGCTGAAGGGCTCGGAGCTTCCGGACGAGTGGATTCTGCGCGGAAACCACTACGACGCGTGGGTGAACGGCGCGCAGGACCCGATCAGCGGCCTCGTGGCCGAGCTGTCCGAGGCGAAAGCGCTCGGAGCGCTCGCGAGGGCCGGGTGGAAGCCGAGGCGCACGATCGTGTACGCGGCTTGGGACGGCGAGGAGCCGGGCCTGATCGGCTCGACAGAGTGGGTCGAGACGCACGCCGAGGATCTATCGAAGAAGGCGGTCGCGTACGTCAACACCGACAGCAACGGCCGCGGATTCCTCGGTGCCGCCGGCTCGCACACGCTCGAGCGGTTCGTGGACGAGGTCGCGCGCGACGTCGTCGACCCTGAAACGAACGTGAGCATCACCGAAAGGCAGCGCGCGCGCCGGCTCGTGCGGGGCTCCCCCGAGTCGAAAAAAGAGGCAAAGGAGCATCCGGGCCTGAAGCTCGAAGCTCTGGGCTCCGGGTCGGACTACTCGCCCTTCCTTCAGCATCTCGGCATCGCGTCTCTCAACCTGGGCTTCGGCGGGGAGTCAGCGGGCGGCTCGTACCATTCGGCTTACGACTCGTTCGACCACTTCTCGCGCTTCATCGATCCGGAGTTCGCGTACGGCGTGACCCTCTCGAAAACCGCGGGTCGCGTGGTGCTGCGCCTCGCGAACGCCGGCTCGCTGCCGTTCACGTTCGATCCCCTCGCCGAAACCGTGGCGCGGTACGCGAAGGAGGTGGGGACGCTCGCGGACGAGCTGCGCGAGAAGACCGACGACGACAACCGCAACATCGCCGCGAAGAGCTGGGAACTCGCGGCGGACCCGAAGGAGACGTTCGTGGCGCCGAAGCCGAAGGCCAGCGTGCCGTTCCTGAACTTCGCGCCGCTCCAGAACGCGGTCATGGCGCTGAAAAAGAGCGCGGCCGGGTACGAGAAGGCCGAAAAAGAGCGCAGGCCGCCACGCACGACCGGGGCGAGAAAAGCGCTCGACGAGGCGCTTTACACGACCGAGCGCGCGCTCACACGGAAAGAAGGCCTTCCGTTGCGGCCCTGGTACGTCCACCAGCTTTACGCGCCGGGTCTCTACACGGGCTACGGCGTCAAAACGCTCCCGGGCATCCGCGAGGCCATCGAAGAGCACCGCTTCGACGAGGCGCAGCGGCAGATAGCCGCCGCCGCCGAGGCGATCGAGGCCTGCGCGGCGCGGATCGACGCGGCAACGGCGGCGCTCACGTCCGCGCCGGCCGGCTGAAGACGAGCGACGTGTCGCGCGCGTAGAGGACGGGCACGGCCCAGTCCATGGGCTCGGCGCCTTTCGCGTACGACACGGCGACCCGCGCCTCACGCGCGGCCACGCCCAGGCTGTGGCCCTTCGCGAGCGCCCAATAGAGATGGCGGGCGAAGGCCGTCGCGGACGCGTCGAGCACCTTGTACTGGTTCGCGAGGACGGCCGGGATGCCTCCCACCAAGAGAGCGGGCGCCACTCCACGCAAGAAATCCGTGCGTCCCCCGCGGCCCGTCTCGCACGCGTTCAGAACGACGAGCTTCAACGCGCGCCCGGTGAGGAGGCGCAGAACGCGGTCCGTGTCGACGGCGAGGGAGCGTCCGCGCGCGTCCACGAAGAAGAGGGAGCCCGTCTTCTCCTTTTCGTCGAAGGCCCCGTGCCCCACGAAGTGCAGGACGTCCGCGCGGCCCGCCGAGAGGCGGCGGTGAAGACCCGCGGGCGAGGTGGACGCGAGAACCTCGAGACGCACGAGGCCGGCCTTGACGAGCGGTTGGAGAGCGGCGCGAATGGCGGCCGCCTCCTGCCGCGCGGCCACGGGTGCGGCGTCGCGCGGCTCGGCAAGGGCGACGAGAACGTGCAGCGGACCGCGGCCCGGTGAGGGCGCGGTGGAAGGCGGGGCCCCGAAGACGCCGCGCACGAGGACGGCGTCGTCCGCGAGGAAGCGCCTGCGGGAGGAATCCCAGGCGAGCTCCCACGGCTTGTCGGCGATCCAGTCGAGGCCCGGTGTGAAGACGACCTCGAGCGCACCCTTCGCCGCCGTGCGTGCCTCGTCCCAGAGGCGCCGCACGGCTCCCGGAAAGAGCGTCTCGAAGAGGACGGTGCCGTATTCGCGCAGCTCCGCCGCGGCGGGAAGGGGCTCGCTCCCGCCGCCGTCGAGGGCCGCGAGGACACGTTCGTGCATCGCGATGATGACGCGCATGCGCTCTCCCGCGGCGCCGCCCTTCGTCTCGAAGGGCTCGACGACGCGCGCCCCTCCGAAGCTCGCGAGAAGGTGCGCGGGCGTCCCGCCCTTTCCGCCGACCAGGACGAGCTCGAAACGGCGCACACCTCGCGGTACGCGCGCGGAAGAAGAAGAGGGAGATCTTGCTGAAGATGAAGAAGA
>Ga0207930_1000014_pt1 | contig 47352 bp, 46 predicted proteins | sample NGESurshal092012_7_FD_184477 | JGI IMG/M metagenome (GOLD analysis project Ga0207930, IMG submission 184477) | Arctic peat soil microbial communities from Barrow, Alaska - NGEE Surface sample 210-3 shallow-092012 (SPAdes) | ecosystem: Environmental > Terrestrial > Soil > Wetlands > Peat ... | reverse complement strand
GGGCGTCACGAAGTCGTAGAAGTCGGCGCCGGTCGACAGGTCTGCGGCCAGCGGCCGCGCATGCACGAAGCGGTAGAGAGGACGCGCGGCGTTCGCGGCGGCCGCGCAAAGGTAGGCCGTGAGTGATGGGTAAAGGTACGAGCCCGGATCCCAGCCTCCTGTCCTGAGGAGCAGGGTGACCGGATGGAGGACGTGTCCTTCGTCCACGTAGCCGAGGTATGGGAGCGAGGAGGTCAGGAAGGGAGCGCGGACCGCGGCGGCGAGCGCGAGCACGGCCGCGGCGCCGATGTGGAGTAGCGGCGGACGCCCGCTCACAGCCCCAGCGCGAACGCTTCCGTCGCGAGTTTCACGTTGCGTCGCGAGTCCGTGAGGCTCGCGGCGAGGGCAAGAGCGCGGGACGCCGCGTCGAGGAGGTCGGCGGCCGGAGCCGTGCCAAGGCGCGCGAGGTCGGCGAAGCGCTCGCGGAAGAGGATGTGGCGGCCGGCGGGATCGACGGGCGCAGCCGCGGCGTCGCGCAGGAGCTGCGCGAGGAGCTGGAGGCGGCGCACGGCCTCGGGGCCGTCGTCGGCTCCGAGGAGCGTTCCCAAGGCGAGCGACCAGGACAAGGAGCGCGTAAGGAAGACCCCGGAGACGGCCTCGAGGAGCGCGTCGCGCGTGGCGCGCGCACCGGCCACGTCCAGCTCGGCGGCTTCGTCCGCGTCGTGCGGCGCGAAGGCCGCACGCGCCTCGGCTTCTTCCTCACCCATGCCGCGGCTTCTCAGGGCGGCGGCCGTCTCTTCGCGCGTGGCGCCCGGGACGGGCCGGAGCGCGACGCGCGAGAGGATCGTGGACGGGAGGAGGCGCGGGCGCGTGGCGGTGAGGATGAAGCGCGTCTTCGTGGGCGGTTCCTCGAGGATCTTCAGGAGCGCGCTGAAGGCCGCACTCTCCGTGCGGTCCACGTCGAGGAAGACGACGGCGCGCCGCTGCGCCTCGTAGGGAAAGCGCGTCGCGTCAGCGGCGACCGCGCGCACGAGTGCGGTCGGCAGCGTCGTCTCCTTGCCGTCGGTCTCCTCGAACGGCGGGGGGTTGACGCGGCGCCGCCTCTCGGGAGCGACGACCATGAGGTCGGGATGCTCGCGCCGGAACACGCGGCGCGCGGCGGGAGATTCGGGGTTGAAGCCGGGTCCGCAGACGACCTCGGCCGCGGCCTCGATCGCCAGCGTTTCGAGCCGGCGGCTGCCCGGCCCGGAGAGGAGGACGACCGGAGCGCCGGCGCTCATCGGCGCCTCGTCGCGCGCGGGCGGCGCGGGATGAAGAGGGCCTCGAGGTCTTTTTCGAGGCGTGCGAACACGGCGTCGGGCGTTCCGCTCGCGTCGAGCACGCGAAATCGGTGCGGCTCGCTCCGGGCACGGCGGCGATACGCGGTCCTCACGCGGCGGTGGAAAGCGATCTCCTCGCGCTCGAACTTGTCGATGCCGGCGCCGCCTCGCCGCGCGACGCGTGCGAGCGCGGTTTCGACGGGGCAATCGAAAAGATACGTGCGGTCGGGAACGCGAGGGCACCAGCGGCGGTGAAGCGCGTCGACGGCCGCTTCGCCGAGTCCGCGGCCGGCGCCCTGGTACGCGCGCGACGAGTCGATATACCGGTCGCACAGGACGTCCGTGCCCTCGGCGAGGGCCGGCTCGATCAGCTCGACGAGGTGTTGCCGCCGGTCAGCGACGAGAAGGAGCAGCTCGGCGCCCGGCTCGACGTTCTCGCGCGCGTGGAGGAGGGCATGGCGGAGACGCTGGCCGAGCGCCGTTCCCCCGGGCTCCCGGGTCGTCAAGACGACTCGCCCGCGGGCCGCGAGCCACTCGGCCGCGCGATTCAACTGGGTCGTTTTCCCGCATCCCTCGATCCCCTCGAAAGTCAGGAAAAGTCCACGGGTCACGACGCGGGATTCTCGCACGCAGGTTCGGCGCCTGCCTCGGAACGAAGTGGCACGCCGTTCGTATACTGAGGCAGCGCATGTCGGTTCTGACGCCGGACCCGAGCAGCCCGGAGGGCGCCGTCGGCGTAACCGGCCGCTCGCCGGGGCGCCTGCTCGTCTTCGTCGGGGTCCTCGCCTGCCTTCTTGCCGTCCTGTCCGTCGTGGACATGTTCATGGCGAAGGCCTACGACGGCGTCGTACCCGATCCGTACTCCGTGGGCGGCATCTTCGTCCGCGACGTCGTGCCCGGGGGCGCGGCCGAAAAGGCGGGTCTCAGGACCGGGGACACCGTGCTCGGCATCGGCCACCACATGCTCAACAAGGCGGCCGAGGCGCCCGCCGAGCTGCGCCGCCACGGCGCGGGCGAGGCCGTGGACTACCTTGTCAGGCGCGGGGTGGATGTCTTCGAGACGAAGCTCATCCTCACGCCATTCCGTCTGGGTTCGGCGTTGTACTTCTACTTCGCGTTCCTCGGTCTCCTCTTCTTCGTCCTGGGGGCTTTCGTGATCTCGCGGCGGGCGGACGACCCGGCCGTGCAGGTCTTCTACGTCCTGTGCATCCTCTTCATGCTCTTCTTCATCTGCCGGCTGCGTCCGTCCAGCTACTACTGGATCGACTACGTCGTGCAGGTCGCCGGCACGCTCGCCCTGTTCCTTCTGCCGGCGGTATTTCTGCATTTTTTCCTCCTCTTCCCGAAGAAAAAGACGTTCCGGTTCGCCGACCGTGCACCCGGCGGAGCGCCCCCGGCGCCGTGGCTCTTCGCGCTCCAGCGTTTTCTCAATCGCTCGCCGCTGCTCCTGACTCTTTTGTACACCCTTCCGCCCGTCCTCTACGTTCTCCAGATGGCGGGCGCGAGAGGGGGCGGTCCGCGGCGGCTCATTTACGGCGCGCCCACGCTCAACTGGATCCTTCTCGCGGACTACCTCATCCTCGGCCTCCTCGCGCTCGCGCACACGTGGTGGACGAGCGAAGACCGCGCGGCGCGCCGGCCGATCCTCGTCCTCCTGCTCGGCACCGTGGCCGGCATCGTGCCGTTCGTCGTCTTCGCCGTCTTTTTTCCGTCGCTCTTCCGCGAGGACCGGTATCTCGCGTGGGGCGTCGTCCCGATGGCGCTCATTCCGCTCACGTTCGCGTACGCGATCGTCCGGTTCCGGCTCTTCGACGTCGAGGTCATCGTCCGCAAGTCGCTCGTCTACGCGATCCTGACGGCCGTCGTCACGGGGTTCTACGCGCTCTGCGTCGTGGCGGGGAATGCGCTCGTCTCGACCGTCTCGTCGTCGACGCTCTTTTCGTCTCCCGCGTTCGCGTTCGGCTTCGGCCTCGTCGTCGTGCTTCTCTTCGATCCCCTGCGCAGGCGGATGCAGCGCGTCGTGGACCGCCTGTTCTTCCGCGACCGCGCGGACTTCCAGCAGGCGCTCCTGGACATGAGCCGCTCCGTCGTGTCGCAGCTCGAAAGGCCGAAGCTGCGGGCGCTCCTGACGTCGCGCACGGCCGACCTCCTGCGGCTCGAGAGCCTCGACCTCCTCCTGCCACGCGGCGAGGACGGGGCCTTCACGGACGGCTCGACCGGCGGTGGGGCCCTCCCCGCGCTTCCGATGGGGGCGGTGCTGCCCCGGCTCGTCCTCGAGAGGGGCGCTCCCGTGAGGCTCGCCGAGCTGGACGGCTGGATGCTCGACGCCGATTCCCGTGCGTTCGTGGCGGCGGCGAAGCGCCGGTTCGTCACGGTCGTCCTGCCGCTCGCGACGCACGGCAAGCTCCTCGGGCTTCTCGCCGTCGGGCGCAAGCGCTCCGAGGAGGAGCTTTCCCGCGAGGACCTCGACCACTTGCTCACGATCGCGAATCAGGGCGCGCTCGGGCTCGAGGCCGCGGGCCTCCACGAGGAACTCACGCGCCGGGCGGAGATGGAGCGCGATCTCGACATCGCGCGCGAGATCCAGACGAGCCTTTTTCCGCGCGAGCTGCCGCGCGTGCCGGGTGTGTCGTTCTTCGGCGTGAGCCGGCCGGCGCGCGTCGTGGGCGGCGACTTCTACGACTTCCTCGAGGTGGACGGCGATGTACGCGGGGGCGGGCGACTCGGCCTCGTCGTGGGCGACGTGTCGGGCAAGTCGATCCCGGCGTCGCTCCTCATGGTCGCGGCCAAGGAGATCGTCTACGCCCGGGCGATGGCGGACCCCGATCCCGGCGTCGTGTTCCGCGAGGCGAATCGGCGCCTGTACGACATCAAGCGGCGGATGTTCGTGTCGCTCGCGTATTTCCTCCTCGACCAGAAGGCGCTCTCCCTCACCTATGCCTTCGGCGGCCAGCCGACGCCCCTCCTCGTGCGCGCGGGCTCGGGCGTTGCGGTGGAAATTCCGGCACCCGCGAATCGCCTGCCTCTCGGCGCCTTCCGCGACGTTCCGTACGACACCGTCACCTACTACCTCTCGCCCGGAGACCTTCTCCTCTTTTACACGGACGGCCTCAACGAGGCGATGTCCGCCGAAATGGCACCGTACGGGGACGAGAGGCTCAAGGCCTCGTTCGTCCGTCACGCAAAGCGCCCTCTACCGGAGCTCGCCGACGAGCTTCTCGAGGACATCCGCCAGTTCACTCAGGACGCTGAGCAATACGACGACCAGACCTTCGTCCTGATGCGCATCGGGTGAAAACTCCGGCGCCGCGAGCGCGTATCATCAAAGGGCCGCTCGTGCGGCCGTCGGAGGCTGCATGTCGCTCGCGTCCCGTCGCTCCCTGCGCCCGCTCACCCTCGCCCTCGTGGTGACGGGTCTCGTGGCGGCCGGGACCGCCGCGGCGTTCTTCCTCAGGAGCCGCCGCGACGTCACGACGTCCTCCGAGCAGGCCCGGAAGGCCTACAACGAGGCACGCGAGAACGACCTGAAGATGTACGACCGCGAGGCGATCTCCGGGTACGCGACGGCGCTGCAGTACGACCCACATTTCGTCATGGCGACGCTCCGGCTCGCCGGCAAGATCCGGGGGCGCGACCCCGAGCGGGCGAAGTCCCTCCTCGCGTCGGCGGCGCGCTCGAGGGAGGACCTCACACCCCGCGAAGAGCTCATGCTCAAGATCTACGAGGAGCGCTGGGGGAAGCGCGACAATGCGACCCTCGGCGCGCTCTACGACCAGTACCTGCATCGGTTCCCGGACGATCCCGAAGGCTATCTGATGCGGTGCGACTTCCTGGCGAGCCAGAAGCGCACCGCCGAGGCGCTCGCCGAATACGAGCGGCTTCTCACCGTGAATCCGAACTATGCGATCGCCTACAACGTGCTCGGCTACGCCAGCGCGGCGCGCGGCGACTTCGCGAAGGCCGAGGATTACCTCAAGCGCTACCGCTACCTCGCACCGGATCAGGCGAACCCTCTCGACTCGCTCGGCGAGCTCTACGCGCTCATCGGACGGTACGACGAGGCCGAGGACGTCCTCAGGAAGGCGCTCGCCATCAAGGGCGACTTTTACCCCGCCTATGGCCACCTCGGGACCGTGGAGATCGACCGGGGCGACCCGGCGAAGGCCGCCGAGTACTTTCTCAAGGCGTCGGACGAAGCGACCCAGCCCTCCGTGCGCCTCGATCTTCGTTTTTTCGCGTCGATCGCGCTGCTCAACGCGGACGACGAAGCAGCCGCGAGCAAGCAGAGGGACACGTTCGCCGCGGAAGCGGCGGGCCTTCCGCCCGGACCGGAGGCGGAGCGGCTCCGCGCCAAGATCGCGGGTTATCAGGCCGCGTTTCTCGCGGTCAAGGGCGAGACGACGGGTCTCGACGCCCTGCTCGCCGCCGCGGCTGCTCCCTACGAGAAGGAACCGGACGAGGAGAGGAGGGGCATGGAGCAGGAGGTTGCGCTGATCCGCGGAGTCGCGGCGGCCCGGTCCGGCCGCTGCGAGGAGGCCGTGGCGCTCCTTCGGGGGAACCATCCGCCGGAAGGCGAGAACGGTCTCGGCACGACGCAGTACTACCCGGCGAACGACTTCTTCCGCGTCGTGACGGCCCGCTGTCTCCACGACCTGGGGCGCAACGAGGAGGCGCAGAAAGAGCTCGAGCCTCTCCTGAAGCGGAACCCGCGCTTCGCGCCCGCCGTTGCGCTCGCCGCCCACCTGAGTCCCGCGAAACCGGCCGTCGACGCCCGCGGTCCGGGCGCCTGAGCCGCCGATGAGCGGCGCCCGGCCGCCCGCGCGTGACCTGGAGACGTTCGCACTCAAGAAGAAGGTCCTGCGCCTCGAAACCCTCTACGACGTCAGCCGGTCGCTCACTGCCGCCCGCGACGAGAAGATTCTCCTCGAGGAGATCCTCGCCCGCGCGGTCCCCGTTCTCGACGCAGCCCGCGGGTTCGCTGCGGCCTTCGAGGACGCCGAGGGTTCGGGCACGGTGGCCTCGCTCGGGGTCGAGCCCGAGCCCGATCCGCTCGCCGTTTCGTCGGATCCGTTCGTCCTCGACCTGGCGCGCGCGAAGACCGCGCTGTCGCGCGGAGAAGAGACGATCCTGGGCCGCGCCGTCGAGAGCGTGGCGGGTGTCCCGCTGCTCGGGGGCGGACGCGTGCTCGGCGTTCTCGTGGTCCTCGACCGGGAGGCGCGTGGCCCGGACGCACCGTCCTTCGACGAGGAGGACCGCCGGTTTCTCGTCTCGCTCGCGGGCCTCGTCGCGCCGACGCTCGACGCGGCGCGCCGCTTTCGCGCGCTCGCCGCCGACCTCGACCGCCTCAGGGAGGAGAACCGTTCGCTCAAGGGCAGCCTCGGCGTGGACGAGATCCTCGTGGGTGACTCGCCGGCCATGCGGCGCGCCAAGGAGCTCGTCGCCCGGGCCGCCGCCTCGCGCGTCAACGTCCTCGTCACGGGCGAGAGCGGCACCGGCAAGGAGCTCGCGGCGAAGCTTTTGCACGCGGGCTCGCCGCGGCGCGAGGGCCCTTTTCTCGCGCTGAACTGCGCGGCCGTCCCAGAGAGCCTCCTGGAGAGCGAGCTCTTCGGCATCGAGCGAGGCGTCGCGACGGGCGTCGAGGCGAGGCTCGGCAAGTTCGAGCTCGCCAGCGGCGGGACGATCTTCCTCGACGAGATCGGCGACACGCCGCTCGCCATCCAGGCCAAGCTCCTGCGCGTCCTGCAGGAGCGCGAGATCGAGCGTCTCGGCGGGCGCACGAGGGTGCCCGTCGACGTGCGCGTCGTCTCGGCGACGCATCAGGACCTGCCCGCCGAGATCCGCGCGGGGCGCTTTCGCGAGGACCTCTTCTACCGGCTGCGCGTCGTGGAGATCCGCATGCCCGCGCTGCGCGAGCGCCGCGAGGACATTCCGCGCCTCGCGGGGCACTTCCTCGCGCGCATCACGGCGCGCGACGGCCGAAGGGCGCCCTCTCTCTCTCGCGACGCCGTGAAGGCCCTGCTCGACTATCCGTTTCCCGGCAACGTGCGCGAGCTCGAGAATCTGCTCGAAGGCGCGGCTGCGCTCGTCTCGGGCGACACGATCGAGGCCGCCGACCTGCAGTTCGGCATCGCACGCGAGGTCGCCGACGAACTTCCCGTCACCTCGGCCGATCTGCGCAACGTGGAGAACGCGCACATCCGCCGCGTGCTCGCGCAGGTGAAGGGCAACAAGAGCCGCGCGGCGAAGCTCCTCGGGGTCAGCCGGCGAACGCTGTATCGGAAGAGAATCTAGGGAGACTCCTTCCGGATCAGCCTCCCCAGGGCGACCCGATCCGGCGCCAGGAGCTCGGCGATGCGCTCGGGGTTGACGTCGGCGACGATGATCTGGCCGACTTCGGTCGTGACCTCGCGGAAGATGCCGTGGACCTTCATCTTCGCGGCCTGATACTGGTTGTCCTCGGTGGGGGAGACGAAGTGCACCGAGTCGACCCGGAAGCGGTGAATCAGAAAAAGGTGGACGAGGTCCATCAGACGCTTCTTGCGGAGCACCACCGCGAAGGTGTTCTGGTCGCGCACCGAGAGAATGCTGCGGCCACGCCGGTCGTGAATGGGGGCGAAGATGACGTTGGTGTGCTTCTCGTCCCCGCTGCCGTAGATGCCGAGCTCGAGGAGCTCCGAGCCGGCGCGGTGCGGCCGCAACTGGACGCGGAGCGTACCGGGGAGGCCGTAGTGCTGCGTCCACATCGCCAGCCACTCCTCGAGGAGCTTCTTCGGCACCTCGGTCTGCACGAGGTGCTGGTGCTGGGTCGAGCCCTTGCCCATCGCCATGGTGGTCGCCGTGCGCCCCGACGAGGCGGCCAGTGCGGCATCCGCCCGCGGCCCGCCGACGAGGGTCTGCGGCGTGCGGTACGGCGACTCGACCATGCGGAGCTTCCGCTGCAAGCGGGCGAGAGCGAGCATGCCGTCCTGCTTGAGGGCGGTCGCCAGCTCCTCGGCGGCGAGGCCGTCGATCTGGTGGCCGCCATAGGTGACGAAGTTGAAAACGAAGCCCAGCTTGGCGAGCTCCTCGGGAAATCGACGCATCTCCTCGTCACTCATGCCGGTGGTGTCCCAGCTGAACGACGGCGAGAGGTTGTAGGCGAGCATCTTGTCCGGAAACTCGGCGTGGATCGCCTCGGCGAACTTGCGGACGTCGGAGAGGTCGGCGGTCTTCGTCTCCATCCACAGCAGGTCGGTGAAGGGTGCCGCGGCGAGCGATTTTGCGATGGCGTACGGGACGCCGCCGCGGACCTGGTAGAAGCCCTCCGAAGTCCTGGCCAGCTCGCAGTCCCAGCCGACGTCGGCGCCGAGAGCGCGCGCCTTCTCGCGGGCGGCGTAGAACGAGGCGCGCGCGGCGAACCGCCGCCACTCGTCGGGGCTCATCTCCAGCGGCTCGCCCTCGCTGGCGCGGAAGTCGAGCACCTCGGCGACTGCCTCGCCGTACGTCTCGAGGCCGGCCTCGTCCTCCCACACCTCGAGGAAGCGGGAGGCGACCCCGTCGAAGGTGGCGTCGAGAGAGATCTCCTTCCCGTCCCGGTATGCCGCTGCGGCCTCCGCGGCCTGGCGCAGGAGGCCTTTGCGCTCGAGCCAGTCGGCGGCTGCGGTGTACTCGCCTTCGGGGATGGCGTAGAGCAGATGGCCGTTGAGGTCGCGGACGCCCATCTCGTAAAAGCGCCGGATCAGCGCCAGGTAGCACGCCTTGTAGGCCGGCACTTCGAGGTTGGTGGCGCCGAGGAGGAACGGCTGGTCGCGCTCGTCGGCGCGGCCCTCGAGCAGGTTGGCCGCCTCGGCGTCCGTGCGGGCCACGATGATGCCGGCGACCCCCATGACGTCGAGCTGGAAGCGGGCGCTGTTCAGCCGCTTGTTCTGCTCGTCCTGCCCGACCAGCACCTTGCCGCCCTGATGGCCGCACTTCTTGGTGCCCGGGCGCTGGTCTTCGATGTGGTAGCCCGGCACGCCGGACTCCACGAAGCGGCGGATCAGGTTGCGCACATGCGGGTCACCGCCGTGGCCGGTATCGGCGTCGGCGATGATGAACGGCCGGAAGTCGTGGGCCGGCGCCGCGGCGCGCTGCGCCTCGGTCATGCGCGAGCGCAGGTACTGCTGGTTGCGGTCGGCGGTGAGCAGGGCACGCACCAGCGTGGCGGCTTCGTCGGGCACCTGGCTGAGCGGGTAGCTCGCGAGATCGGGTCCCGGGTCTTCGCTCGTTCCGCCCCTGGCGGAGATCGCCCAGCCACCCAGGTAAATCCCTTCGATCCCCATCCGCTTGATGGTCACGGCCTGCCCCGGCGAGTAGGGGCCGAAGGTGGTGATGCTCTTCCTCTGCGCGAAGAGCTGGCGCAGGCGGTCGTAAAACGCCGCGGCGGCCTCGCGCGCGATCGTGTAGTCGTGAGCGATGGTGCCGCGTTGCTCCACGACCTGGCGCGCGGTGTAGAGGCGGACGATCCCCGCGAAGCGGGGGCTGTCGAACCACCGCTGTGTGGCGGCGATTTCCTCTTCGAACGAGCTCATGGCGGGGCCCCCTATGACAGCCCTACAGTTTAGCGCCGACCGAACGGGCCGTCGGTTTTCTCGGCGACGGCTCTTTGTTTGAAGGATGGCCCGACACGGCCTCAAGACCGAATTCCCGCTCTGAGGCGTTTTTGCACTTTGTAATGTTTTGTCGCATGAAATGTAAGTAGTCTACTTAGAAGAGTAATATGGATTTTCTTAGGCGACAAGTCCATTGATGTGACATAGTGGCTCATCGCTGGCTTGGACTGCTCGCTCACGCCACTCTCTGAGAAATCTAATCTTTCCAACAGCTTACCTGTACTTCAGCCCCCTCGAAATTTGCCTTGGACGATGTGGCCCGGCACTTGCGATGCAGACCCCAACCGGAGGCACCCAGATGTTCAGCGAGGGCGGAATCAAGGCTGAGGCGACCCGCGTGTCGACGCGCACGTCGTCCGTGCCCGGGCGCTCCTCTTTTCTCGCCGCACCCTCTTTTTCCGCATCTTTACCCGCGTCTCGCCCCGCATCGATCCGCACTTCACGCGTCGTCATGTCGCTCCTTCTCGCCGAAGCCGCCGCCTTCGCCCTCGCTGCCGCGTCGGGTAAGATCCCTGCGTTCCTCTTCACAGCGGTTCGCGCGCTCCTGACGTTCTAGGGCTCTGAGAGGGGATTGCCGAAAAGCGATGTCGTCGGTCGAGCGCCGCGAGGTGCACATCACCATTCCGGTTGCGCCGGAAATGGAGATCGCCGCCACGGCGCAGGTCTCGGCGCTCGGCGAGTGGATGGAGATGGGCCGCGACAAGATCGACGAGGTGAAGATGGCCGTCGTCGAAGCCTGCATCAACGCGTTCGAGCACAGCGCGACGCCGGACCGTAAGGTAGAGCTCGCCTTCCGCGTGGGTGCCGAGGAGGGCGGCCGGGGCGCCTATCTCGAGGTCGACGTCACAGACGCGGGCCATGGGTTTGATCCGACCCGGCTCAAGACCCCCGAAATCGCCGCCGCGCTGAGGTCCAGCCGGAAGCGGGGCTGGGGCATCAAGATCATCGAGAGCCTGATGGACGACGTCCGGATCGAGAGCGGCGAGCACGGCACACGCATCGTCATGCGCAAGTATCGTTGAGGTATAAAGGACCGAATGAGCGAGACCCTGAAAGTGGTCGTGGACCGGCCGGACGTCAACGTCGCCGTTCTCCGCACGGACGGCTACATCAACAACACCGGAGGCGAGGAAATCGCCAAGGAGGCTTACGCTCTCCTGGGGTCGGGCGTGAATCGCCTGCTCCTCGACCTCGAGAAGACGAAGATCGTCAATTCGATCGGCATCTCCATTCTCATCGAGATTCTGGAGAAGCTGCTCGATCAGGGGGGAAAGCTCGCTTTCTGCCGGCTGACGCCCACGATCGAGAAGACCTTCCAGATCATGGGGCTGGCCCAATATGCGCGCATCTTCTCCGCTCCCGAGCCCGCCCTCGCCTGGCTCCGGGGCGAGACCGAGTAGCGCGGCGATTCCCGGGCCTTCCGCCTCCGCGGCGGACCCGAACGCCGCGATTCTCGCGGCGCACCAGAGGCTCGCGGAGCTCGACCCGTTTTCCGACCGCGAGCGGCTCTTCGACGGGATCCTCGCCGCTCTCCTGACGGCGGCTCACTCCGAGCGCGGCGTCCTCGTGGATCCCCTGCAGGCGTCGAGCTCCGCGCGTCGGGGCGTAGAGCCGCCGGCCGATCCGCCGATCACGATCCCGCTCACCGCGCGGGACGAGACGCTCGCGCTTCTCGTGCTCGAAAAGCCCCCCTTAGAGCCGGTCGGCTTCGCGTCGGTCACCGCACACGCGGCGCGCCTCCTCGATTCGGTGCGGATGGCCGACAAGGTGCAGAAGGCGGACTTCGAGCTGAAGTACAGGGTCTGGGAGCTGCAGAGTCTGTACGACGTCGGGCTCTCCATCGCGGGCACCCTCGATTTCGATTTGCTCGCCGAGGACATTCTTTACAAGTCCATCTCGCTCCTCAATGCGCGCACGGGGACGCTCATCGTGTGCGACCGCGCGGCGGACGGCCCGGTCACCGTACGCCATCTCGGCGAGCCGCTTCTCGACGGCGTGGCCGCGCGGCTGCTTCCCGCGACGGTGCTCCGCTGCAACACGCTCGCCGAGCGGGTGGGACTCCTCGTGCACGCCCCCGCCGAGAAGCTCCTCGCCGTGCCGATCCTCGCCGAGGGACGCTGGCTCGGCGTGCTCGTCGTGGCCGACAAGGAGAATCGCGACGGCTCGATCGACGACTTCACCGAATCCGACGAGCGCGTGGCGTCGCTCTTCGCGAATCAGGCCGCGATCGCGCTCGAGAACGCGCGCCTGCACCGCGAGGCGGTCGAGAAGGAGAAGATGGAGCGGGAGATCGAGCTCGCCGCCTCCATCCAGAAGACCATTCTCCCCGAGACGCTCCCGGACGTACCGGGGCTCCTCGTGGCCGGCGGGAACCGGCCGACGAAGCAGGTCGGGGGCGATTACTTCGACGTCTACCCGCTTGCGGACGGGCGCACGGCGCTCTGCGTCGCCGACGTCTCGGGCAAGGGCGTGCCCGCGGCGCTCCTCGTGTCCACGGTCCACGCCTGCCTCCATCTTCTCGTGCCGGACGGCGCCTCCGACCTGCCCGCTCTCGTGGCGCGCGTGAACCGCCATCTCGTGGGCTTCTCCTCGACCCGCAAGTTCGCGACCCTGTTCATCGCCGTCTACGATCCCGCGAAAGGGACGCTCACGTACGTGAACGCGGGCCACAACCCCGGGCTCTGGGTCTCGCCGGGGGGCGTGACGCTGCTGCCGAGCGGCGGCGTGCCCGTCGGAATGATGCCGGGCGTCACGCACACGCAGGCCGTGATCCAGATCGCGCCCGGCGACACGCTTCTCCTGTACTCCGACGGAATCACCGAAGCGCTGAACGGCGCCGACGAGGAGTTCGGCATGGAGCGTCTCACCGCGTTGGCCGTCGAGGGGCGCGCGCAGCCTCCCGCCGAGCTTTCCCGGCGCATCTTCGGCGCGGTGAGCGACTTCACGACCGGCGTCGCGCAGTACGACGACCAGACGGTGCTCATCGCGCGGGTCGTGTCGCTGGCGTGAAGCTTCGCGGAGGAACCCTCGTCGTGGTGGCGCTCGGAGTCGCGGCCTGCACGTTCTCGCGGGATATCACGATCCTGCCTCACCGGCTCGTAAGGTCTTTTCCGATCGGGCTCGTGAGCTCCTACAACGCCGAAGAGCAGCTCCAACGCGGGTACATCCCCGAGGTCTCCGAGTTTCTCGCCGGACCGGGCGGCCAAAGCCTCGACGCGGTCCGCCTCGACCGGCTGGCCGGCCAGGTGCTTCTCGAGCGCGGTGACTTTCACGGCGCCGCGCCGCGGCTCGAACGCGCTCTGGCGGGCACGGGCCGCGCGTCTGACCGCGCGGACCTCGCGTGGCTCCTGTCGCAGGCCGCGTACTGGGAAGGAAACTTCCCCTCCGCGGGCCGCTGGGGGCGCGTGGCGCAGCGCGAGGGCAAACGCGTGCCGGACGGCTGGCTCGTCTTCATGGAGTCGCAGGCCGCCCGCGTGCTCTACGGCGGCGCGGCAGCGGGAGAACGCCTCTCGCTCCCCGTTGGGTTCGGGCGGCCAAATCTCCTGCGCGTCGCCGTGCGCGTGAACGGGCGTCCCGCGGAGGAGATGGTCCTCGACTCGGGCGCGTCGCTGTCTCTGCTGACGGAGAGCGCGGCGGCCCGCCTCGGCGTGACGTTCGTCCCGGGCGCCACGGCCATGGCGAAGGGTCTGCACGAAGCGGACCTCCCGATGCGCCTCGGCTGGGTCGATTCCATGCGCGTCGGCGATCTCACGCTGACGGACGTCCCGGTCGGCGTCCTGCCGGACGGCACGCTCACGTTCGCGACGGCACCGTCCGGAGTCTTCCGCCTGAACGGAGTCCTCGGCGTCCATCTCATGAAGGAATTCGACTGGAGAATCGAGTTCAAAGACCGCCTCCTCCAGGCGCGACGGCTCGACCGGCGCATCCTGCGCGGCTCGAAGGACCAGAATCTCTTTTTCCGGCGGATGAAACCCATGGTGCGCGCCTCGCTCAACGGGCAGCCGTGGTCGCTCTTCCTCCTCGACACCGGGTCGGAGCCGTCGATGATCACGCGCGGCGGGCTGCGAAAGACGCACCTCTTCGAACCGGAGGCGGCGTACCCGATCACCCTCGAGGGGATCGGACAGTCGCGCGTGTCGTGGTCCAAGATCTCGAACGTGACGGTGGGTGTCTCGGCCTACATGGTCCGGTTCAAGGACATCGTCGTGAAGGAAGAGGCGGACGGGATCGAGGACGGCATCCTCGGCGCGTCGTTTCTTTCCTCGTTCGACGTGGAGATCCGGTTCGGCGCGATGACGCTCGTGCTCGAAAACCCGTTGGAGCGCCACCTGCGCCAGACGAGGGCGGCCCCGCAGGAGATCGCACGATAGAATGAGGTGCGTGCAGGAGCGCCATCCACGGGGAGCGGCGGCGGCCGCCGCGCTCGCGGCAATGGTCGTCCTCCACGCGGGAGGCTGCCAGGGTCCGGCCGATCCCATGCAGAAGAAGCGGAACGACATGGTCGAGCGCCAGATCGCGGCGCGCGGGATTCGGGATCCGCGCGTCCTCGAAGCGATGCGCACCGTGCCCCGCCACCTCTTCGTCCCGCTCGCGGAGGAAGCGTCCGCGTACGACGACCGGCCGCTTCCCATCGGGAGCGGCCAGACGATCTCGCAGCCTTACGTCGTGGCCTTCATGGCCGAGCAGCTTCGCCTGACCGGGAAGGAGAAGGTCCTCGAGATCGGGACGGGCTCGGGTTACTCGACTGCGATCCTCGCGGCCCTGGCCACGAAAGTCTTCTCGGTCGAGATCCGCCCCGAGCTGTCGCGCCAGGCGAAGGAGCGCCTCGAGAAGCTGGGCGTGAAGAACGTCGAGCTGAAGGCGGCCGACGGCTACCGCGGCTGGCCCGAGGAAGCCCCGTTCGACGCGATTCTCGTCACCGCCGCTCCGGAGCGGATCCCGCCCCCTCTCCTCGAGCAGCTCGCCCCGGAAGGGCGGATGGTCATCCCGGTCGGCGCGTTCTACCAGGAGCTGAAGGTCATCAAGCGGCAGGGCGGCGGCTACTCGGAGAAAAGCGTCCTGCCCGTGCGATTCGTGCCGTTCGTGGGTGAGGCCGAGGGCGCCCCGCCCCCGGCCCGCGACCCCGGAGCCTCGCGATGAGCGCCGGGACGGCGCTCACGAATCCCACGGTCCTTCTCGAACGCGTGCCCGTAAGGGAGCGCGGCGCGTCGCTGACGCGCTCGGCCTGGCGCATCGCGGTGACGGCGAATGAAGGCACGGGCACGATCGTCCGCCTCGAGGCGTCGGACGGCGCGGTTCATTTCCGCGGCGACGGCCTGTTTCTCGGCTGGGGCGCGGACGAGATGGGCTCCGCCTGGGACGTGCTCGCGCGCTCCGACGCCCCGCCCGAGCCCGAGCTCATGCAGCTCGGGTGAGATGACAGTCAAACGTTTTTTCTCTTGGAGGACTCATGCGATTTTCGACCCTCACTCTCACGGCTTTCGTACTCGCCGCCGGCTCGGCCGCGGCCTCCGACGACCTGACGATCGTCTCGAAGCACACGCACGACGGCAAACCGGCGGGCACGTCCACGAGCTATCTCACCAGCGACCACGTGCGGATGGCCAGTGAAGAAGGACACGAGACGATTGTCGATTTGAAAACCGGTGTGATGACGATGCTGGATGGCAAGAAGAAGACCTACTACACCGTCACGAAGCAGGACATGGAACAGCTCGCGGTCAAGATGAAGGAGAGGATGAACGACCCGGAGACGAAGAAGGCCATGGAGATGATGGCCAGCATGAGCGGCTCGATGGCGACGTCGTTCGACGTGAAGAAGACGGGGGCGACGCGGAAGATCGCCGGGTACGGCTGCGAGGAATGGGCGATCACGATGGGCACGCTCTCCACGATCAAGGAGTGCGTCTCGACCGAGCTGCAGTACCCCGCCCACGCCTGGGACGCCTACAAGAACTTCGCCGAGAGCATGAAGAACATGATGAGCGCCTTCGGACCCATGGCGAAGAGCGGCGCCGAGCTGGCCGAGAAGATGAAGAACATGAAGGGATTTCCCCTCGGCTCCTCGACGGTCGTGGACGTCATGGGTCACAAGACCACCACGGAGAGCGAAGTGACGGAGGTCCGGAAGGGCTCGATTCCGGCATCCGCATGGGAGATTCCGGCCGGCTACACGAAGGTCGAGAACCCCATGCTGAAGGCATTCGAAGGCCACGGCCACTCTCATCGTTGATCGGGCTCGACCCCGACGGAGGCCCGTACGGCTGATCAGAGGCGCTGACGGGGGCGGGCCTAAATCCCTGCCCAGCCCGGCTCCAGGCGCGTCCAGCCCTCCTCGATCGCCCACAGATCCATCGCGAGCGAGACGAGGTCGTCCACCTCGGGCAGCGGCCGCGCGTCGAGCGTGAGGTCGAGCGACTTGACGTAGCGGCGGCACGTCTCGCAGGCCTCGATGCGAACGTTCTTGTGCACGTCGCTCTGGAAGCTCGGCAGCTTCGTGGGATCTTCCTCCTGGCAGGATGGGCAGCGGATTCGGTTGAAGGCCCACTCCGTCCCGCAGAGCCCGCAGACGAGGTAGCGCGCGGCGCCGTTGGAGTCGGGCAGCTCCTTGCGGAAGGAGACGATCGGGGCGGAGCCGCAGGTGGGGCAGTGGCCTTCGTGCCGGGGCCGGTCGGCCGCGATGCCCGCGCGAGCGAGGACCTCGGCGAACGGGCGAAGGAACGCCCGCGACAGATAGTCCTCCAGCGCATCGCGTCCGCCTTCCCAGTAGACGCGGAGCCGGGTGGCGGCGGTCGTCGGGTCGTCACTCGCGCGAGTCTCCGCGGCCTCCGCCAGCTCCGGCGGCCCGTCGGCGGCGGCGAAAGAAAGCAGAGGGGGCAGCAGATCGACGATGCGCGGCAGGTCGGCCGCCCCGCCCGAGAACGGCGCGTCGGCGTGCCGCGCCGAGATGGCCGCGGCAAGACGGCCCTGCAGGCGGAAGAGCTTCGCGGCGAAGACGAGGGGCTCGGCGACGGCAGGGGCCGACGCGGCGAGCAGCTCGGCACGCGCAGTACGCTTTTCGAATTGATCGGAGACGCTCATCGAGGTCGCCACGGCCCTTGGCTCTTTCTGCGACAGAGTGCCGCAAAAAACGAAAAAGACAACCAGGACCCGAGGCTACTTCTGTCCCGTCACTTCCCGGTACCAGCGCGGGTGGTGCAGTCGTGCCCAGGCCTTCGTGACGGTCCCGCGCACCATGGATCCGAAGGTGCCCGGCTCGGCGGCCGTGCCGAGGTAGATGTGCCAGATGATCGCGGCCGAGAACAGGATGAACGTGACGTCATGGAGCAGAATCGAAAGCTCGCGAACGAGCTGAGAGAAGCTGAGCGGGTACCACATGACGACGCCAGACACGAGGAGTCCGAGCGCGCCGAGCGAAACGGCGAAAAAGAAAAGCTTCTGGCCCCCGTTGTACTTCCCGACTTCCGAGTCGTCGCCCTGATACTTGAGGTATTTCCAGGCCCGCGGGCCAAGCCAGTCCTTTTCGTTCGGCTCGAGCTTCATGTCGCCCAACCAGTGGAAAAACTGGACGGTGGAGATCACCGTGAAGACGATGCCCGCCCATGGGTGAATGAACCGGCAGACCGAGAGGCCCCCGAAGAGGTCCGCCATCCAGCGGAATAAGGGAGTCCAGATCGGCATCCCGGTGAGCACCGAGACGAAGAAGCTGAGAGCGACGCTCCAGTGGATGAGGCGCGACGAGAGGCGGTGCCGGACGATCTCGTTTCCGACGGCGACGTCTTCACGATCCCGGGCGACGGTTACCGCGTCGTCCAACGCACGGTCGCGGATCGGGACAGCGCTCATGGTGTTTTCTTCCTCTCCCCGCTCACACCTGCGGGAGGTTGGTCTCGGAATCCGCCGAGCCCTGCACTTGCTTGGCGCCGAAATTGAAGTAGTGGCCGACGGCGGCTACGAACGCACCCGCGATCGCCAGCAAGCCGACGGGTCGGAGGATGTTCTTCCAGAACCTGACTCCCAGCGGCACGTGCGGGTCGCGTGGCAGGCCGTACCATTCCGGATGGTCCGCGTGCGCGAGGACCGTGACGACGCTCGTCCCGCCGACTCCTTGCGGGTCGTAGAGCGCGGCGGTCGTGAAGCCACCCTTCTTGAGCTGATCCACGCGGAGACTCCCCAGCGCGACCATGTCTTCCTTGGTGCCGAAATGCAGGCAGCCGGTCGGACAGGCTTTCACGCACGCCGGCTCGAGTCCCACCGACGAACGGTCCACGCACAGCGTGCACTTCGCCATCTTTCCGGTCTTCGCGTGGAACTTCGGTACGTCGAAGGGGCAGCCCGTCTCGCAGTAGCCGCAGCCGATGCAGTTGTCCTGATTCACGTCCACGATCCCGTTGGCGTACTGCACGATGGCGCCCGGCGCGGGACAGGCTTCCAGACATCCCGGCTCGGCGCAGTGCATGCACTGGTCCTTGCGCATGAGCCACATCAGGCCGCCCTCGACTTCGCGTTCGTCGAAGCGGATGAGATTCCAGAAGCCCGCGTCGAGCGTCGGCATCGTCTGGTAGGTACCGACCTGTTGCGTCGAGAGCGGAGGCAGGTCATTCCATTCCTGGCAGGCCACCTCACAGGCTTTGCACCCGATGCATGTGGACGTGTCGATGTACTTGGCGACGGTGGGTACGCTTCGCATGCCCGAGGGACTTCCCCAGACCGAGGCGGAGGAGCGGCGGATCTCGAGGCTCTGTACGCTCACGATCGTCTCCCCCTCACGCCTTCTCGAGCTTGACGAGGAATGTCTTGAACTCGGGCGTCCACGTGTTCGGATCCATGGCGGAGGGCGTCAGGAAATTCGCCAGCGGTCCGGTATGCCCGGTGTCGCCGGCCGCGTAGCCCCAGTGGAGGGGGAAGCCGATCTGCCAAAACTCCTTCCCGTTGATCTTCAGAGGAAATAGCCTCTTCGTGACCATCGCGACGCCTTCGATCGAGCCTCGCGCGGAGGAGACCTTCACCTTGGATCCGTTCGCGATGCCTTTCTGCTCGGCGAGAGCGACCGGGATCTCGACGAAGAAACCGGGCTGAAGCTGGTTGAGGACGTTGGTGTGCTTCGTCCAGTAGTGGTAGTGCTCCGTGAGCCGGTATGTCGTGCAGACGACCGGGAAGTCCTCCTTCTTGCCGTAGACATCCTTGTCGGAGCTGAACTTCTTCGTCACGGGACTCGATGTGACTTTCGGATGGAGGAGGTTCTCGACGGGGGCCTCGACGGACTCGTAATGCTCGGGGAACGGGCCGTCGTTGAGGGTCGCTGCGAAGAGTCGCGCGACGCCTTCCGCGTTCATGATGAAAGCGCCGAACTCGCCGGGCTTGCTGTCGGGCTTTATGTCGGGAACGTCGCCCACCCATTTCTCACCGTTCCAGACGATGCCCGGCCGCGTCGGATCCCACGCTTTCCCTTCGGCGTCCGCCGAAGCGCGGTTGTACATGATGCGGCGGTTCGCGGGCCAGGAGAAACCCCAGTTGTGGTACATCCCGAGCCCGGTCGGATCGGCGGTCGAGCGGCGCTGAGCGTTGTTTCCCGCTTCGGTGTAGACGCCAAGGTGCAGCCAGTTTCCGCAGAGCGTGGAGCCGTCGTCCTGGAGCTGCCCGAAGTTCTCGAGCTGCTGGCCCGCGGTGCGGATCATCTTCGTCTTGTCCTTCGGGTCCGGAATGTCGGTGATCGCCTTCCCGTTGATCTCCTTCAGTACTTCGCCGAGATCGGGTGCCGCCGGGTTCGCGTAGTTCCACGTGACGTTCAGGACCGAATCGGCGCCTGGGCCGCCTTCCTTCTTGTACAGGTCCCGGACCGCGAGGAAGATCCGCGCGAGGATTTCCTGGTCGGTTTTCGAGTTCCCGGGGGGGTCGATCGCCTTCCACTTCCACTGCATCCATCGAGCGGAGTTCGTGAAGGTGCCGTCCTTCTCCGCGAAGCCCGACGCCGGAAGCTGGAAGACCTCGGTCGGGATCTTGGACGAGTCGGGTCCGCCGTACTCTTTCGGGGCCTTCCAGAACGTCGCCGTCTCGATCTCGTAGTTCTCGACCACGACCATCCACTTCAGCTTCGAGAGGGCGTTGATGATCTTCGAGCTGTTCGGTCCGATTCCGACGGGGTTCATGCCGAAGGTGATGAAGCCCTCGGGGACCGCTTCCTTGCCGCCGACCCGCATCGAGGAGCCGCGGTACATGTCGTCGTAGATGTACATCCAGGAATAGTTGCCGTCGACTTTCGGGAGCCACGCGTAGCCGAAATCGTTCTCCTTCGTCGCGTTCTTTCCGTAGACGGCCTTCAGGAGGGAAACCATGAACTTCGGATAGTTCTGCCAGTAGTTCATCGACGCCCAGGCCTGTTTGTTGAGCGTCGTGGGCGTCGCGCTCTCGAGGTAGTCCTTCAGGGTCTGTTGGGGGCCCACCGGCGTCTTGAGATATCCGGGCAGGATCTCGAACGTCCCGGCGAGATCGGTCGCGCCCTGGATGTTGGAATGCCCGCGCAGCGCGTTGACGCCGCCACCGGGCCGCCCCACGTTCCCCAGTAGCAGCTGCAGCATCGCCGCGCAGCGGATGATCTGGACTCCCACGGAGTGCTGCGTCCAGCCCAGCGCATACGTGATCGTGCCGACCCGCTGCGCGTTGCCCGTCGACGTGACGACCTCGCACACTTTGAGGAACGTCTCCTTCGGTGTGCCGCAGATCTTCTCGACGGTTTCCGGGGTGTAGCGGTCGACGTGTTTCTTCAGGAGCTGGAAGACGCAGCGCGGGTTCTGGAGCGTCGGGTCGACTCCGTAAGCCTTCGATTTCGCATCGGCGTCGTATCCCCAGTTTGCCTTGTCGTACTCGCCCTTGCCGGCGTCAAATCCCGAGAACAGGCCGTCGTCGAAACCGTACTTTTCACCGATCAGGTAGGAAGCATTCGTGTAGAGCTTGACGTAGTCCTCGTGAAAGCGCTTCGTTTCGATCGCGTAGCGAATGACGCCGAGCAGGAACGCGATGTCGGAGCCCGCTCGCACCGGCGCATAGAGGTCGGCCACTGCGGCCGTGCGTGTGAAGCGCGGATCGACCGCAACGAGCTTGGCGCCGCGCGTCTTCTTCGCCTCGATGAACCACTTGAATCCGCACGGATGGTTCTCGGCGGGGTTTCCCCCCATTGCGAGGATGACGTCGGCGTTCTTGATGTCGACCCACCCGTTGGTCATCGCCCCGCGACCGAACGTGGCGGCCAAACTGGCCACTGTGGGGCCGTGTCATACCCGGGCCTGACTGTCCCGGTACGGTATCCCCAGCGCGGTGATGAACTTCCACTGCAGGTAGTTGAACTCGTTCGTATCGGTACAGCCGCCGATCATCGCCATCCCCGGGTTACGGTTCACCACCTGGCCCTTCGCGTTCTTCTCGACGAAGCACTTGTCGCGGGTCGTCTTGATGTGCTTCGCGATCTGCGCGATCGCGTCGTCCCAGGAGATGGCCTCCCATTTATCGGAACCCGCCCGGCGGACCTTGGGGCTGGTGAGGCGATTGGGATTGTTGATGTCGTCCCGGAGGGTCGCCCCTTTCGGGCAGAGGGTGCCGCGGTTGATCGGATGGTCGGGATCGCCTTCGACGTGAACGACCGAGGCCGTCGCGTTCTTGGCCTTGTCCCCCAGGGTGTGGATGATCACGCCGCAGGAGACCGCGCAGTAGGGGCACGTGCTTCGTGTCTCCGTCGTGCGCGATATCTTGAACTCGCGCATCTCCGCCCGCGCTTCGTGGAGATCGAAGCCGAGGGCAAGACCGCCGCCGACGGTCCCCGCCTTAAAGAAAGTACGTCGGGTCAGGCCCATCCCGTCCTCCTCGTGTTTGTGGCTGCCGAGGGATAGCAGACCGTGTTTCGACGGCCCTGTCAAGGAATCGAGCGCCGCGTTAACGCTGTGCGCGCTCAGTGCCGGCCGTCGCCCGTCGTCAGCGAGGCGTAGAGCTCCGGCCGCCGGTCGCGGAAGAAGCCCCACGAGGCGCGCTCCCTCCGGACGGCCGCGAGATCCACCGTCGCCACGGCGACGCCCTCCTCGTCGCGCGACAGCTCGGCCAGCTTCTCGCCGCGCTGGTTCGCGATGAAGGACGACCCGTAAAAGACCTGGCCGCCCTCGTTTCCCACGCGGTTCGCAGCCACGACGGGCACCACGTTCGACACGGCATGCCCGAGCATCGCCCGCTGCCAGATCCCGCACGTGTCGAGGGACGGGCTTTCGGGCTCAGACCCGATGGCCGTGGGATAAAGCAGGATGTCGGCCCCCGCGAGGAGCATCGCGCGCGCGGCCTCGGGAAACCACTGGTCCCAGCAGATCCCCACGCCGAGCGTCGCGCTCTTCGTGCGCCACGCCAGAAAGCCGGTGTCGCCGGGGCGGAAGTAGAACTTCTCCTCGTACCCGGGGCCGTCGGGAATGTGGCTCTTGCGGTAGATCCCCATGACCGTTCCGTCCGCGTCCACCATCGCGAGGCTGTTGTAATAGGCCGGGCCGGCTCTCTCGAAGAACGACACCGGGATCGCGACGCCGAGCTCCTTGGCGAGGGCGGAAAAGCGCGCGATCGTGGGATGCCCCTCGGCGGGCCTCGCCCACGCGAAGAATTCGTCACTCTCTCTCGTGCAGAAGTACGGGCCCTCGAAAAGCTCCGGAGGCAGGATCACGGTGGCGCCCCTTCGCGCCGCCTCGCGCACGAGCGCCTCCACCTTCGCGACGTTCTCCTCGACGGTTCCGCCCAGCGCGCACTGCACGGCGGCGAGGGTGACGTTGTCGGAAGCGCTCATGCCGGAACCTGCTGCGTGATGCAGTGGAAGGCTCCGCCGCCACCGAGGAGGTCCTTGGCCGGAATGGAAAGGACGCGGCGCGTGGGGAACAGCTTCGCGACGCCGGCGCGGGCCGCCTCGTCGTTCGGGACGCCGTACGCGGGGACGACGGCCGTCGTATTTGCTATATAAAAATTTACATAGCTCGCGGGCATCGCGTGCCCCGCATCGTCCGTGACGATCCCGGGAGACGGCACACTCTTCACGTTCAGGCGCCGGCCGCGCGCGTCCCGGAAAGAACGGAGGGCCGCGTCGACGGCGTAAAGCGCCTTCGCGTTCTGGTCGGAACCGCCGGAGGGGCGCATGCAGACGGCGACCCCCGGCGCCACGAAGCGCGCGAGCGTGTCCACGTGGCCGTCCGTGTGGTCGTTGCGCAGCCCGTCACCCAGCCAGAGTACGGTCGTGACGCCGAGCGCGTCCTTGAGGCCCGCCTCGATCGCCTCTTGCGGCATCGCGGGATTGCGCTTCGGGTGCAGGAGGCACTGGCGCGTCGTCAGGCACGTGCCCTCGCCGTCCACCTCCACGGAGCCGCCCTCGAGCACCCACGGGAAGCGGAAGGCGGGAAGCCCCGCCGCCTCCGCGATGCGCGCCGACACGCCGTCGTCGTGAGGCAGCACGTACTTGCCGCCCCAGCCGTTGAACGCGAACGACACGCTTGCCCGCGCGCCGCCCTCGCCCGTGAGGAAGACCGGCGCCGTGTCGCGCAGCCAGATGTCGCCGAACGGGATACGGTGGAGGCGCGCGCCGAGACCCACGAGGGCGGAGCTCGCGAGGGCTTCGTTCGCCGCGTCCGGCACGAGAACCTCGAGCCTCTCGCCGCGCGGCCTGCCGGTCGCCGGGTCCACGTCCGCGATGGCCGACGCGAAAGCCGTGAAGGCCGTGCGCACCTTACCCAGCGCGTCGCCCCAGAGGTCTTGATGGCTCGGCCATGCGAGCCAGACGGCCTCGTGCCGGTCCCATTCGGCGGGCTGCCGGAACCCCGCTGCAAGCGGAGTCGTCGCGGTGAGAGCCGTCTTCGTCGACATCGGGGGCGATAATCCGCCACCATGTTCAAAGCTTCAAGGGTTCTTCTTCCCGGTTGTCTCGCGATCGCCGCGTTCGCGGCTCTGGCCCAGGACGCACCCGTCACGCCCGCTCAGAAGAGCGCCGGCAGGGAGATCACGTCCGAGCTGCTCCGCTCGCACATCCGGTTCCTCGCGTCGGACCTCCTCGAAGGGCGCGGCCCCGCGACGCGCGGCGACCAGCTCGCCGAGGCCTACATCCAGTCTCAATTGGAAGGCCTCGGCCTCGAGCCCGGCGCGCCGGGCGGCGGGTGGATTCAGAAGGTCCCGCTCGTCGGCATCAGGCGCACCTCGTCGGAGCCCGCGATTTTCAAGTCAGGCCGCGGCTCGCTGAGCGGCACGCTGGGCGAGAACTTCGTCGCGGTCTCCGGCGTCCAGAAGCCCGAATCGAAGATCGACGCCGCGGAGGTCGTGTTCGTGGGCTACGGCATCGTCGCGCCCGAGTACAGATGGGACGACTACAAAGACGCGGACCTCGAGGGCAAGGTCCTCCTCGTCATGAACAACGACCCGGAGGGGAGCCCGAAAGAGCCGGACCTCTTCGCGGGCAAGACGCGGCTCTGGTACGGGCGCTGGGATTACAAGTACCTCATGGCGGCACGGAAGGGCGCCGCGGGCGCTATCGTCATCCACACCACGCCGTCGGCGGGATACGGCTGGCAGGTCATCCAGACGTCCTGGGCGGGCGAGCAGTTCGAGCTGCCCGACGACGGCGCGCCGCGCGTCGCCGCGAAAATGTGGGCGACCGAGGAGCTTGCGAAGAGGATCGTCGAGCTGGGGGGAAAGGACCTCGACTCGCTCCGCGCCTCGGCGGAGAACCGCTCGTTCAAACCGGTCCCCCTCGGCGTGACGATGTCCGTCGCGCTCACGAACACGATCGGCCGGAAGGAATCCGGCAACGTCATCGGCGTCCTCCGGGGATCCGATCCGAAGCGCGCCGGCGAGGCCGTGATCTACACCGCGCACCACGACCATCTCGGGATCCGCGTGGGCGCCAAGCCGGGTTCCGATGCGATCTACAACGGAGCTCTCGACAACGCCTCCGGCGTGGCCGCGATCCTCTCCGTCGCGAAGGCGTTCGCGAGCCTGCCGGCGGCGCCCGCGCGCTCCACGTACTTCGCGTTCGTGGCGGGCGAGGAGCAGGGCCTTCTCGGGTCGGAATTCCTCGCGGTGCATCCACCGGTTCCGGCGGGGCGGATCGCAGCCGACATCAACATCGACGGCATCGGCTGGTATGGAAGAACGCGCGACGTCGTGCTGATCGGCCTCGGCAAGTCCTCGCTCGACGGGGACGTGAGGGCGGTCGCGAAGATGCAGGGCCGGCGCGTGGAGGGCGACCAGTTCCCGGATCGCGGCGCTTTCTACCGCTCCGACCAGTTCAGCTTCGCGAGGGTCGGCGTCCCTGCCGCATACCTGAACAAGGGCACGGACGTGATCGGGAAGCCGGCGTCCTTCGGCCGCGAGCAGGAAGAGAACTACGAGAAGACCGATTACCACCAGCCGTCGGACGAGCTCCGGGAGACGTGGGATTTCTCCGGCGCGGTCGAGGACGTGAAGCTCGCCTTCTGGCTCGGTTGCCGCCTGGCCGACGCGCCGGAGCTGCCGCGCTGGAACAAGGAGGACGAGTTCGAGGCCGCGAGGCTGAAGGCGGTGGGGGAGGCCGGCGCGCACTAGGGCGCTCCTGGAAATGCCTCTACAATTCACGCCGTCCCCCAGCTGGAAGTACGAGAGCTGCTGAGGAAAGTGAGGAGAATGATGAACACGCGCGAGTACTTCAACCAGTGCTTTAAGGCCGAAGTCCCCAAGTTCGTCCGCGTCCTGAAGGCCGTGCCTAAGGACCAGTCCGCCTATCGGCCCCATCCGCGGTCGATGTCGGCGGGCGATCTCGTCTGGCTGCTCGCGAGCGAGCTCCACGACGCGTGCGAGCTCGTCGATCACGGCCAGGTGTCCTACGTTCAGAAGCCGGCTCCCGAGCTGGCCGAATCCGTCTCGGCATACGAGAAGAACGCGTCGGCGCTCAAGAGACGCCTCGCGAAGGTGAAGGACGCCGGCTGGAAGAAGAAAGCCGCCTTTCTCGTGGACGGCAAGGTTGCGTGGGAAACCTCGCTGGGCGACATGCTGTGGGGCTTCCTCTTCGACGGCATCCACCACCGCGGCCAGCTCTCGACGTACCTCCGGCCCATGGGCGCGAAGGTGCCTTCGATCTACGGGCCTTCGGCGGACGACCCGGGGATGTGAACCGCCGGAACGGCTGGAAGTCCCGGGCAGGCCTCTGATAATCTCGCTGCATGAAGAGATTGAGTCTCGCCCTCCCCCTCCTTCTCCTGGGCCGTCTCGGATGCGCCGCGGATCAGCCGGCCGTCGGCGAAAAGGCGCCCGCGTTTTCCCTGCCGAGCCAGGAAGGCTCGACGATCTCGCTCGCCCAGGCCAAGGGAAAGTGGGTCGTCCTCTATTTCTATCCGAAGGACTTCACGTCCGGCTGCACGGTCGAGGCGCACAACTTCCAGCGCGATCTCGCGAAATACCAGAAGGCGAACGCGGTCATCCTCGGGGTCAGCGTGGATTCCGTAGACTCGCACAAGGGCTTCTGCGCGAAGGAAGGCCTGAACTTCAAGCTGCTCTCCGATGCCGACCACGCCGTGACGAAGGCGTACGGCTCGCTCGCGAAGTCGGGGAAGACGGAGTACGCCGCGCGGAATACGTTCCTCGTCGATCCGGCCGGCGTCGTCCGCAAGGTGTACGTGAAGGTCAACCCCTCGACGCATAGCGACGACGTGCTCGCGGATCTCGCGACCCTTCAAGCCTCGAAGTAGTCCAGCCCGGGTTCAGCGCCCCCGTGCCCCGCCCATGATCCTCATGAGGAGCGCGACGCCGAATCCCCATGCGCCATTCAGAAGCAGCGCGCCGACGATGAGGTCGGGCTTCCAGCCGCCGCCGATGGGCAGGCCCTTGAGAGGGAAGACGACGAGAAGCGCGACGAGCGTGGGCAGGATCGCCCCGAGGAGGATCGCGCCAAGCCAGTGACGCGGTCCCGAGGCGCCGCGAATCATCAGCCACAGCGCGACTCCCCAGAGGCCGCCCCAGAAAGCGAGCGACAGCACGGATGGGACTCCGAGCGGCGGGACGGGCGCCATCACCCACGGCTTGCGCGCCGTCGCGCCCGCCCCGTGAAGGATCGCGAGAGCGCCCTGGTGGAAGACGAGCGTCGAGAGAAACCCGGCGAGAAATGCTTTGGCGGTCGTCATCCGTCAACTGTATCGCACGAAGGGACTAGAATTCGCCCCCGAAACCGACCTGACACCTTCGTGTGAGGGTGCGTGGAGGGCCTCGCCTGATGGGAAAGATCGCGGCACTTTGTCTGGCCCTCGGCCTGGCCGCGCCGGCGCGCACCCTCGCGGCGTCCGATCCGACTGGATCGGCGGGAAGCGTCGATCCCGCCCTCTTTTCTGAGCTCCGCTGGCGCTCGATCGGGCCCTTTCGCGGCGGGCGCGTGCTGGCCGTGGCCGGCGTGCCCGGTGAGATGCCGCACTTCTTTTTCGGCGGCGTCAACGGCGGTGTGTGGGAGACGAATGATGCCGGCCGGACCTGGCGGCCGATCTTCGACGCCCAGCCGATCGGTTCCATCGGTGCGCTCGCCCTGGCGCCTTCGAATCCGAAAGTGATCTACGTAGGCACCGGCGAGGCCGACATGCGCTCCGACATCGCCCAAGGTGACGGGATTTACAAATCCACCGACGGCGGGAAGAGCTTTGCTCACATAGGGCTTCGCGACTCGCAGCAGATCGGGAGAATCCTGGTCGACCCGCGCGACGCGGATCGGGTTCTGGTCGCGGCCCTCGGCCATCCGTACGGTCCCAACACCGAGCGCGGCGTCTTTCTCTCCAGCGACGGGGGCCGGATCTGGCAACGGGTGCTCTATCGCGACGAGAACACCGGCGCCATCGATCTCGCGTTCAAGCCGGGCGATCCGCGCGTCGTGTACGCGGCTCTTTGGCAGACGCGCAGGCCGCCGTGGAACGTCTACTCGCCGTCCCAGGGGCCGGGCAGCGGCCTTTACAGATCGACGGACGGCGGGGGCACCTGGACGGAGATCCGCGGGCGCGGCTTTCCGGCCGGCCCGGGCCGCATCGGGCTCGCCGTGGCGCCCAGCCGGCCCGACCGCATCTACGCAATGGTGGACGCCGAGGGCGGGGGACTCTTCCGCTCGGACGATGACGGCGCGAGCTGGACACTCACGAGCGACGATCCGCGGATCTGGGGACGCGGCTGGTACTTCGCCGGGATCGCGGTCGAGCCGCGCGACGCCGACGTCGTCTACGCGTGCAACACCTCGGTCTACCGGTCACAGGACGGCGGCCGTACGTTCGCACCGGTCAAGGGCGCTCCCGGCGGTGACGATTACCACGAGCTCTGGATCGACCCCGAGCACGCCGAGCGCCGCATGCTCGGCGTCGACCAGGGTGCTGTCGTGTCTCTGAACGGCGGCGAGACATGGAGCTCCTGGTACAACCAGCCGACCGGGCAGTTCTACCGTATCGCGACGGACAACCGCTTCCCCTATCAGGTGTATGGCTCGCAGCAGGACTCGGGCGCGGCCTCCGTTCCCAGCCGCACGACCCAGGTCGACGGGATCAACCTGATGCATTTCCACGTGGTCACGGCCGGCGGGGAGAACGACTCGATCGCCCCTGATCCAGGGGACCTGGACCTCGTCTTCGGAGGCCGTGTCGAGAAGCTCGACCTCCGCACCGAGCAGACGCACACGCTCGATCCGATCCTGGCGTTTCCCGGCCGTCACCGCTCGGTCTGGACCCTGCCGCTCGTCTTCTCGCGGCGCGACCCGCGCGTCCTCTACTTCGCGCACCAGCAGCTTTTCCGCACCGCGGACGCCGGCCAGAGCTGGAGCGCGATCAGCCCGGATCTCACGCGCGAGGACGCCGGCGTCCCGCCGAACCTCGACCCCGCCACGGCCGCGTGGGACGGCGGGACGGGCAGGCGGCGGGGCGTCATCTACGCGATCGCCCCCTCGCGCGTGGCCGATCGGGACATCTGGGTCGGCACCGACGACGGCCTCATCTGGCGCAGCCGCGACGAGGGCGGTCACTGGTCCGACATCACGCCCCAGGCTCTCGGCGCGTGGTCGAAGGTCACCATGCTTGAGGTTTCGCACGCCGATCGAGACACCGCCTGGGCGGCCGTCGACCGGCATCGCCTCGACGACTTCGCGCCTTATGTCTATCGAACGGTGGACGGCGGCAAGAGCTGGACACTTTCGGTCAGCGGCATTCCCCGCGGCAGCTTCGTCAACGCCGTGCGCGAGGACCCCGTTCGCCGCGGCCTTCTTTACGCAGGCACGGAGAAGGGCATGTACGTCTCGTTCGACGGCGGCGACGCCTGGCAGCCTTTCCAGCTCAATCTTCCGGTGACCTCGGTGCGCGACATCGACGTGCACGGAGACGACGTGGTGATCGCCACCCACGGCCGCGCTCTCTGGATCCTGGACGACGTCACGCCGCTCCGGCAGGTCGACGCCGCCGTCGCGCGCGAGGAGGTCTGGCTCTTCACTCCTGCGGCCGCGGTACGCGTGCGGCCGGCCGGGTTCACGGGCACGCCCATGCCCAGGGACGAGCCGAGGGCGGAGAATCCGCCGCCCGGAGCGACCCTCGACTACGTGCTGGGTCGCGTGCCGGCAGGCGCCGTGACGCTCAGCATCCTCGACGAGAAGGGCGATCTCGTGCGCCGCTACAGCAGCGCCGACAAGCTTCCGGAGCTGAGCCGCGAGGAGCGTCGCCTGGCTCCGGAGTGGCTCAGTCCTCCCGTCGTGCTTCCGGCGACGCCGGGGATGCATCGCGTCGTCTGGCCGCTCCGCTACCCGGCCCCGCCGACGCTCGCGGAGGGAAACACGTTCGCGGACGGTGTCTGGGCTCCGCCGGGCCGCTACACCGTCGAGCTGAGCGTCGACGGGCAGCGCGTCACGCGGCCGCTCGCCGTCGAGCCCGACCCCCGCGTCACGCTTGCGCCCGGAGCCTACGGCCGGCAGTTCGAGCTGGCCCGGCGCGTGGAGCGAGCCCGTGAAGCGGCCGCCGCCGCGATGAAGGAGGCCGAGGCGCTGCACAAGCAGCTCGCCGCGCGTGCTGCCAGCCCCGCGGTCTCGTTGTCCCGAGCGATGGCGAACCTCGACGTTGAAGCGCAGGCGCTTTCCGAGAGCGAGGAGCCGAACCCGCGCGCCGTCTCCCCGCCCCCGAAGCACGTCTCCAGCCTGCGCTTTCTCGAGGGCGCGCTCGCGAAGCTGGCTTCGGCCGTGGACGGCGCGGACGCGGATCCGACGCCCGACGCCCGAGCCGGATTCGCGCAGCTCGAGACCACGCTCACGAAGACGCTCGCCTCTTGGGAAGCCCTGAAGGCCGGGAATCTCGCGGCGCTGAACGCCAGGCTGCGTCAGGCCGGTGAGCCGCCCATCGGCCTGTAGGGCGATCGTCGAAGGGACGTCTCGCGGAACGCGCTCAGGCCGTGCCGGAATACAGGAACCGCTTGATCTTCTTCGTCGGCGTCTTCTGAAACTCTTCCGAGTAGACGTCGATCTTCGCGATCGAGGCATACGAGGGAAGGATCCGGTTGAGGAGGAGGCGGTTCTTCTCCATCCGCTGGACGAGCTCGCGCTCGTCGAGCCGAAGATGATCGACCCGTTCGAGGTCGGGGTAGACGAGCGCGAAGAGCTTCCCCTTCCGTTCGATCACGAGGGATTCCACGACAAAGGGAAGGCTGTTCAGCTTCGCCTCGATCTCCTCGGGATAGATGTTCTGGCCCGACGGCCCGAGGATCACCGTCTTCGAGCGGCCGTGGATGAAAATCGTCCCTTCGGCGTCGATGACCCCGAGATCGCCCGTGTGCAGCCAGCCGTCCGCGTCGATCGCCGCGGCGGTGGCATCGGGGTTCTTGTAGTACCCGGCCATCACATTGACTCCCCGGACGAGAATCTCTCCCGCGACGGCGTGCGGGTCGGCCGAGTCGATCCGGACCTCGAGCGTGTCGACCTTCCGTCCGACGCCGCCGAGTTTGTGGTCGCGCCACCCGGAATAGCTGATGAGCGGCCCGCACTCGGTCATCCCGTAACCGCACGTGAATGGAAAGCCGATCGCGAAAAAGAAACGCTCCACGTCGCCGTTCAGCGCGGCCCCGCCGATGACGATCTCCCGGAACCGTCCCCCGAAGACCGCGACGAGCTTCTCGCGGATCTTGCGCTGGAGGATCCGCCGGACCGGCGGGATCTTCATCAGGAGCTTCGTCGTCTCTTTCTCGAGGGCCGGCCGCAGCCTCTTCGCGTAAATCTTCTCGATGACGAGCGGCACGGACAGGATGAGCCGTGGGCGGACCTTGCCGAACGCCTCGAGAATGATCTGGGGAGAGGGCGTCTGCGCGAGAAACGTGATCGCGCAGCCGGACGTGAACGGAAACAGAAACTCGAAGGCACAGCCGAACGCGTGCGCGAGCGGGAGAAAGGAGACGATCGTGTCTCCCGGCTCGAGGGGCATGTTGTCCCGCGCGAAGACGACGTTCGCGAGCAGGCTCCGGTGCGGAAGCATCACCCCTTTGGAGAAACCGGTCGTCCCCGACGTATAGACGATCGCCGCGAGTCGCTCGTCCTCGACAGCCGCGAGCTGAAAGCGCTCGGGCGGTTCCTGTATGCGACGCGCTTCCCGAGCCGGCACGAGGACGTCGGCGAGGCTTCGCGCGAGGCTCTCCTTCCTGCAATGGAGAGCCCGGAAATCCGTCAGCGAGAAGACGGCCGCGACGTCGCGCAGCTTTTCCGTGTCGAGAGGGGCGAGGAGGGCGTCCGCCACGAAGAAAAGGACGGCGTCGGAGTGGTTCACGATGTGGTGGACGTCGTCGGGGCGGAAATCGGGAAGGATCGGGACGACGACGGCGCCGTACGTGACGCTGGCGAGCCAGACGACTGCCCAGCTCGCGGAATTCCGCCCGAGAAGGGCGATCTTGTCTCCGGGCCCGACTCGGCAAATGCGGAAGATCTCGTGCAGCCTCGCGATCTCGTCCGCCACCTGCCCGTACGTCAGCCCTTTTCCTTCCCAGTCCGCGAGTGCGGGGCGTGTCCAGTTCCGCCGCACGCTCTCTCCGATGAGGCCGACGAGGTTCTCTTGCTTCTGGATGGTGGTGCCCCCGGTTTTCACGGCAATTCCTCCGCCACTGTCAGGTAAGGTTCTATGGCTTCACCGCCAGCGGCACTCCGAGCTCATGGAGCAGGAACGCGTCGGCGTCGGTGAAGAGCGGGACGAGTTCCTTCACACCCGCCCCGATTCCGCCGTGGCCGGTGCTGCCGCTCGTGCGTAGGAGCACCGTCGTCTTCGGACCCGCCTTCTATCACGCCGACGCGGCGAGCCCTTGCGGCCAAAGGAGCTCCTTAAACGGCCTCGACTCACGGTTGCGTCTCGAGAGGTGGCGAAATGCTACAGGACGGCATGTCAAGAGTAAATCAAGGCAGGAAGGCACCGTCGAGAAACTCCGCGGCGACCTCGGCCGGCCGGCGGTGCTTTCCTACGACCTGGGCGTTGAGCTTCTGCATGGTGGCCGTCGTGAGCTGTCCGGAAAGCTCTTCGAGCGCGGCGCGAGCCTTCGGCTCCTTCGAAAAGAGGCCCTCGTTGACGACGAAGGCCGCCTCGTAGGGTGGGAAGTACTTCCTGTCGTCTTCGAGCACCTTGAAATCGCGCCCGGCGAGATGGCCGTCCGTGGAATTCGCGGCCACGAGGTCGACCTGCCCCTGTTCGAGCGCGGCATAGAGGAGGCCGAGGTCCATTGTCCGCGGCGTCCCTTCGAGGGGCAGCGCGTACGTCTTCTGAAGGCCGGCGAAGCCGTCCGGGCGGTGCAGGAACTCGTAGCCCACGCCGAGCACCCAGCCTTTTTTCCTTTGCGCGGCCTGACTGAGTGTCGTGATTCCCGAGGTTCGCGCGTCGATGCCGCGGATGACCATCGCGAACGTGTCGTCGAACCCGAGCGGGGAAAGCCAGACGAGTTTCCAGCGCGCGCGATACTCCTTCGCGACGGTGTCGAAGACGGCCTTCGGGTCGGTCGCGGCGGGGAGCTTCAGGATCGCCGTGAGGGCGGTGCCCGTGTACTCCGGATAGAGATCGATCTCTCCCGCGACGAGCGCCTCGTGCGCGAGCAGGGTGCCACCGATGTCGAGCGTGCGCGTGACGCGCGTCCCGAGCCGCCTTTCGAGCTGCTGCGCGGCAATCTCGCCGAGGATCTCCTGCTCGGTGAAGTTCTTCGACCCGACGACGAGCGTGCGTGAACGCGCGCAGCCCGTCACGCACGCAGTCGCGAGGGTCGTCGCCAGCGCGACCGAGAGTCCGGCCGCTACGGTCGCGCGAAACGCCGCTCGATCCATCCGAGACCTCCGTCGGCCGCGAGCGCGAGGAGCGCCGCAGGCACCGCGCCCGCGAGTATCTCCGAGGAATCGACCGAGGCGAGGCCGCGGAAGATGAAGACGCCCAGGCCGCCGCCGCCGATGGCCGCCGCGATCGTGGCCGTGCCGATCGTCGTGACCGCCGCGATGCGAACGCCGGCGAGGATCGTCGGGGCGGCGAGCGGCAGCTCGACCCGGAACAGCCGCTGCCGGTCGGTCATCCCCATCGCCACGGCGGACTCCACGACGGCCGGGTCGACGCCGAGGATCCCGGTGAGCGTGTTGCGCAGGATGGGGAGGAGCGCGTAGAGGACGAGCGCGACGACCGCCGTCCTCTTGCCGATGCCTCCGATGAAGGGAAGCGGAATGAGGAAGCCGAAGAGGGCGAGGCTCGGGATCGTCTGGACCACGTTCGTGATTCCGAGGACGGCGCCGCGCCAGGCCTCTTTTCGGGTGAGAGAGATGCCCGTCGGGATGCCGATGAGGGACGCAATTGAAAGCGCGACCGCGACGAGCACGATGTGCTCGCCCGTCAGCTCGGCGATCTCGTGCGCGAGGGTGGCCGGCATCAGGCCTCCGAAAGGTCTTCGAGCGCGGCGAGGAAGATCCGCGCTTCGCCGCTCTTTTCGGCGAGGAATTCGCGAGGCGTCGCGACGATCTCGAGCCGCCCACCGTGAAGGAGCGCGATCCGCGTCGCGAGCGCGAGGGCTTCGCGGACGTCGTGGGTGACGAAAAGTGAGGTTTTCGTCCACGTGCTCCGGAGCGCCAGAAACTCGAGCTGAAGGTCGCGGCGCGTCACGGGGTCGAGCGCGCCGAACGGCTCGTCCATGAGGAGGAGCGACGGCTCCGCGGCGAGCGCGCGCGCCACGCCGACTCGCTGTCGCTGGCCTCCCGACAGCTCTCGCGGATATCGCGACCGGAACTCCTCGGGCGGAAGGCCGACCCGCGAAAGCAGATCGTCGACACGCGCGTCGATCCGGTCACGCTCCCACCCCAAGAGCTGAGGCACGACGGCGACATTCCGGGCGACCGTGTAATGCGGAAAGAGGCCCGCCTCCTGGATCACATAGCCGATCCGGCGCCGGAGGAGAATCGGATCCCATTCGCGCGTGGGCTTGCCCTCGACGTAGACGTCGCCGGAGATCGGCGTGAGGAGCGCGTTCACCATTTTCAGGGCGGTCGTCTTTCCCGAGCCGCTCCGGCCGAGGAGGACGAGCGTCTCGCCCGCCGCGACTTCGAGATCGAAGTGGCGGAGGACCTCTTTCCCGCGAATGCCGTATGAGACATCCCGGAAAGCGATCGCCGGCTCCATCTGAAGTCCGTATATCGACGCGGATCAGTCTTCGATCTGCTGGGTGAGGTAGTTCGGCAGCCCGATCTCCTCGATCTGCCCGAGCTGCGCCTCCAGCCAGTCGATGTGCTCCTCTTCTTCCTTCAGGATCTTCTCGAGCAGAAGCCGCGAGCCGTTGTCTCCCTTGGCGCGGCACGCCTCCAGGCCCGCGTTCAGGCGCGCGACAGCCGTCCGCTCGACCTCGAGATCGAAGCGGTGCTGGTCGGGGACGGTCTGCCCGACCTGGATCTTGAAGTAGCGCTGCATGTTCGGGGCGCCCTCGAGGTAGAGGATGCGCTCGATGAGCTCCTGCGCGTGCTTCATCTCCTCGATCGACTCGGTGCGCGAATGCTCGGCGAGCCTCTTGTAGTGCCAGTTACGGCACATCATCGCGTGGATGAAGTACTGGTTGACGGCGGTGAGCTCGGCCGTGAGCACCTCGTTGAGGAGGGTGATGACGTCTTCTTCTCCGCGCATTCTTCCTCCGGTTCACGAGGATTATCAGTCGGGAAGGAGCTCCCGCGTGAGGTTGCGGTTCGCGGCCTTTCCCACGAGGATGTTGTCCTCGATGCGGATGCCGCCTGAAGGAATGAGCCGGTCCACGAGCGCCCAGTCGAAGGCGTCCCGGTTCGTCCCCGAGCGGTACGGATCGAGCAGCATCGGAATGAAGTAGAGCCCCGGCTCGATCGTGAAGACCATGCGCTCCTCGATGACGCGCGTCGTCCTGAGGGCCGGGTGGCCGTCGGGCGGCGGTGCGATCGTGCCTTCGCGGTCGATCTGGCGGCCCGCGACGTCGTGCACCTGAATGCCGAGGAAGTGGCCGAGGCCGTGCGGCAGGAACGGGTGCGTGAGACCTTTTTCGAACGCCTCGGTGCCCGAGATGCGAAAAACACCGGCCTCGGAGAGGAGCGCGCCCACGCCCTGATGGGTCTCGAGGTGCAGGTCGACGTACGAAGTTTCGGGGCGGCCCTGCACGCAGAGGCGCGCCTGCAGCGTCTTCATGCCGTCGAGGAGCAGCGCGAAGACGGGATCGGCCGCGGCGGTGACGTACGTGCGCGTGATGTCGGACGCGTAGCCGCGCACGGCCGCGCCGGCGTCGATCAGGAAGACGCGGGCATTCCCGGCCTCCCGCCCGCGCTTTCCGTGATAGTGGAGTGTGGCGGCGTGGTGGTCGAGCCCGACGATCGTCGTGTAAGGGAGCGCCTCCTCGACGTCGCCGAGCGCGGCGAGATAGGAGTGGTGGATCTCGATCTCCGGGGCGCCGGCGCGGAACGCGGCCTCGGCGGCGCGGTGTGCGGGCGCGGCCTTCGCCGTCGCGGCCGAGATCGCGTCGACTTCCCAGTCGCTCTTGTACGAGCGCTCCCAGTCGAGGCGAGCGACGAGCGCCTTCGGGTTCACGCCCGCGGGCGGGACCCCGTGCGCGCCGGCCTCCTCCGCCGCGGTGCCCACGAACGCGGTGCGCGTGCCGGCCGCTCCGATTTCCTTCCAGGCCGCGTCGGGTGTCGCCACCTCCACGACGTCGAATTCACGGCGCACGAAGTCGGGCGCGGGCGCGGGCGGCGCGTACCAGAAGTCGCGCGGCTGGACGCGCACGAGGCGCGGCCGCTTGCCCGGCACGACGTCGAGCAGGTGGTGCGGGCCGTCCACGGGCGCCCAGTGCGTGAAGTGGGGTGTCGAATGGAACGGCGCGTCGTTGTCGTCGGCGAAGTACGTGAACGGGACGCCCGAGTGGATCAGCAGCCGGTCGAATCCGGTCTCCTCGAGCGCGCGGGCGGTCGTCGCGGCGCGCGCGGCGATGTGGGCGGAGTAGGTCGCGAAAGAGGCCGCCATCGCGATCCTAGGGGTTCTTCTTGTTCGCCTCGACGGTAATGGCGAGGTCGACGTCGTCCGAGAGCATCGCGTTCCCGTCCACGATGCTGTTCCAGCTCACGCCAAAGTCTTTCCGGTTCAGCTTTCCCGTCACGTCGAAGCCGGCCTTCTGTCCGCCGTGCCCGTCGCTCGCGAAGCCGTTCGCCGACACGGTCAGGACGACGGGCTTCGTCACGCCCCGGATCGTGAGGTCCCCCGTCACATCGTAGACGTCCTTCCCCTTCGTGGCGACCTTCGTGGACGTGAACGTGATCTGCGGGAACTTCGCGGTGTCGAAGAAATCCGGGGAGTTGAGGTGCTTGTCGCGGGTCGGGTTGCCGGTGTCGAGACTCGCCGCGTCGATCGTGAGGTGCACGGCGCTCGCCGCGGGGTTCGCGCGGTCGATCTCGATCGTGCCGTCGAACTTCGTGAAGCGGCCGCCGACCTTCGAGACGAAGTGGCGCACCTTGAATTCGAACGCGGTGTGAGGCTTGTCGAACGTGAAGGTCTCTTTCTCGGCCCGTGCGGCGGGCGCGAGCGCGAGGACGGTGAGCGCCACGAGGGGCGCGAGGCGGCGGAGTCGGATCATGAGCGCAAGTTCTCCCTTTTCGAGTAGATTGCGGGGGCCTCGCCCCGGCCCGCGCGAGTCTAGACGAGTCACTTTCCGGAGGAAAGCGGAGGAGCTCATGGCCGAAAACGGCATTCAGGTTTACGCGACTCACCGTCGATGGGATCCCTGGTATCACTTTTTCGCCTTCTCGGTCGTCTCGATCTCGTTCTTCGGGGCGCTCTGGCTCTTCATCAAGAGCCTCGCGGGCGGCTTTTCGATCTGGGCCGCCTGGAACGTGGTCGCCTGGGCGGCCGCGATCGTGCTGGCGCTGAGGGTCAGGGTCTACCCGTTGAAGGTACAGGACCGGATCATCCGCCTCGAGGAACGGCTGAGGCTCGCGACGCTGCTCGACGAGCCTCTCAAGGCGCGCATCGGCGAGCTCGACGTCAGGCAGCTCGTCGGGCTGCGCTTCGCCTCGGACGCCGAGGTGCCGGGGCTCGTGAAGATCGCGCTCGACGAGAAGCTGTCGGGCGAGGAGATCAAGAAGCGCATCCAGAGCTGGCGCCCCGACACGTTTCGCGTCTAGATTTTCCCTCTAGTCGAATCCGGCCGCGGCCTCCGCGAAGAGCTCGCGGCGTACGGCGTCCATCTCCGCTCGCGTGCGCGACAGCAGTGCCGGAAGGTCGTCCTCCGTCATTCCGGCCGTCGGGATCGGCTCGAGAACCTTCACCTTGAGGCGGCCCGGACGGACCAGCAGCCGCCTCGCGTCGAGGACGGCGGCAAGCGGCCCGACGACGAACGGCACGACCGGCACGTGAGCCGCGATGGCGAGGTGAAACGCGCCCTTTTTGAACGGGAGCATCTCGGGGCCCTGGTTCCGGTGCCCCTCGGGCGCCATCCAGACGCGCCAACCTTCCCGCTGGATTCGGCTTGCGGCCTCTACGATCGAGGTTCGCGCCTTCGAGGCGTCCTCGCGGTCGATCAGGATGTTGCCCGTCGCGCGAAACAGCCAGCCGAAGATCGGGATGAGGCCGATCTGCTTCTTGCCGATGACCACCGTCGAATCGGGAAAGAAGGCGGCCCACACGACGATATCGAGATTCGACTGGTGGTTTCCCACGAGAACCGCCGGGCGGTGCGCGACGAGCCGCTCGGCGTGCTCCACCTCGAGCGTCCAGCCGAGGGCCGCCATCATCAGGCCCGACCATCGGTCCAGCCAACGCCGCGTGGCGCGGTCGCGCTCCCACTTCAGGACGACGAGGCGAAAGAGCGCGAGGAGGGAGAGGCCGATGAAGAGGGCGCCTCCGAAGAGTGACGCGGCGACGAAAAACGCCCGGATGAAGAGCCGGCGCAGGGCACCGGCAATTCCGCCTTTCGGTTCGGGCATGCCGCAATATAGCCCGCGGTGAAGCCGGACGTCGTCGTCGTGGGAGGGGGCGCGGCGGGCCTTCTCGCGGCGCTCGCGGCCGCGCGCGGCGGCCGGCGTGTCCTCGCGCTCGAGGCCGCGAAGGACGCGGGCCGGAAGATCCTCGTGTCCGGCGGCGGCCGCTGCAACATTTTGCCGATGGAGGACGCGCCCGCGCGCTTCGTCTCCGAGTCGCCGAACCGCCTCGTGCGCCGCTTTCTCGACCGGTGGCCGCTTTTCGAGCAGCGCCTGTTCTTCGAGGAGCTTCTCGGGGGAGAGCTTCGCGAGGAGCCCGAGTCCAGGAAGCTCTTCCCGCCCTCGAACCGGGCGAAGGACGTGCGCGATGCGCTGAGTGAGGCGCTGGCGGCCGCGGGAGGGACGCTGCGCACGGCGGCGCCCGTGCGCGACCTCGTGCGCTCGGGCGACGGCTTCGCCGTGCGCCTCGACGGGGGAGAGGAGATCGCCGCGCCGCGCGTGATCCTCGCGACCGGCGGGCGCTCCGTGCTCGCGGGCGGCGCGGACGCGGCGGGATTCGCGTGGGCCGCGGCGATGGGCCACACGGTGCGGCCGACGTACCCGGCGCTCGTGCCGCTCACGGGCGACGCGCCCGCCCATCACGCGCTCGCGGGCGTCGCGCTCGCGGCGCGCGTCACCGCGCGGAGCTCCGGCGATCGCGCGGCGTCGACCGGCGGCTTCCTCTTCACCCACAAGGGCTGGAGCGGCCCGGCGGTGCTCGACGTCTCGCACGTCGTCGAGCGCGCGGCGCTCGCGGGAGCGAGCGCGGAGGTTCGAGTCTGCTTCGGATTCGGAGAAAAACGAAGAAGAGAAGAGGACGAGAAGATTTCTATGAATGGTCTCGTGCGCGGCGCGGGCGGATCTCTCGCGGGTGACGCCGCGGCTCAGTGGGACGCCGCACTTCGCGGCGAGGGGCGCAGGGGCGGATCCGGGTCCCTCTTCCTCTTACCCTTTCTGAGAAAATCTTCTCTTCCAGACAGATTGGCAAGTCTGACTCTCGAAGTAGCACGGGTCCCGGACATCCAGCTTTCTTATCTCTCGCGCGAAGCGCGCGTGCGGGTCGTGGAAACGCTGACCGCGTTTCCCCTCCCCGCGACGGGGACCGAGGGCTACCGCACGGCGGAGGTGACAGGGGGCGGCATCGCGCTCGAGGACGTGGACCCGGGAAGCGGGCGCAGCCGGCTCGTGCCCGGCCTCTTTTTGGCGGGTGAGATCCTCGACGCCTTCGGCCCGATCGGCGGCTTCAACTTCCAGTGGGCGTGGGCGACCGGCCGCACCGCCGGCGAGGCCGCGGCGCGCACCTGAGTCTAGATCTTCGCGCCGTCCCACCAGCTCGAAAGATGCGCCGTCGGGAGTTCCGGCGCGCCGCGCTCGTAGTGGGAGACGTCGTTGAAAAGCGTCAGCCGGGCGTGGGAGGGGTCCTTGAAGTCGAGGACGTTGAGGCAGGCGGGGCTCTGGTCGAGGCGGTCGCGATAGAAGCGCGGGTCGAAGCCGATGAGCACCGAGACCAGGAGGCGAATCGTGGCCTTGTGCGAGACGACGAGGAACGTGCGTCCGGCCTGCGCGGCGACGAGCCCGATGAGCGCGGGAAGCGCGCGCGCCGTCACGGCCAGCCCGCTCTCGCCTCCTTCCGGGGCGAACGTATACGGGTCCGAGTCCCAGCGCGCGTACTCCTCGGGCCAGAGTGCCTCGACCTCGCGGCGCGCCTTCGTCTCCCAGCGGCCGTGCGAGATTTCCCGGAGCGCCGGGACGGGAACGACCGGGAGGCCGTGCGGCTCGGCGAGGATGCCGGCGCTCTCGAGGGTGCGCCGCATCGGGCTCGCGTAGACGGTCGAGAGGGGCTCGTGCACGAGGCGGTCGGCGAGATGGCGAAGCTGCGCGCGCCCCGAATCCGAGAGGTCCACGTCCGTCTCGCCGGCGAAGCGGTCCTCGGCCGAGAGCGTCGTGGCCCCGTGCCGGACGAGGTAGACGCGCGTCGGCATCAGCCCTTCACCAGGAAATGACGTTCGGAGAGAATTCTTCGAATAGCGGCGCGGTGGTCGCCTTGGAGCTCGATGAGAGTCTCACCGGCCGTTCCACCGGTACCGAGCAACTTCTTCAGCTCCTTCTCTAAACCTTCTAAGAAATCCGAATTCCTTGGCAGTCCATCCAAGACCGTGACCGTCTTGCCGCCTCGCCCCTTCGTCTCGACGCGCAGCTTGACGACGACTTTCGAAGGAATCTTCTCTTCTTCCTTCGAAGAGCACTTGCATTGGTCCGACGGCCAGCCGCACGTCGCACAGACGCGCCCGACGCCGGTCGAGTAGACGAGCCGCACGGGATCTTGCCGGGCCACGCCGGGATTATCCTCTGCCCCCCATGGCCGATCCGATCCCGGTCGCCCCGGGCGTCACGATTCCGGCCTCCGCGCTCGAGGCGCGGCAGGTGCGGGCGTCGGGACCGGGCGGGCAGAACGTGAACAAGGTGGCGTCTCGCGTGGAGCTGCTCGTGGATGTGGCGCAGATCGAAGGCCTCGACTCCGCCGCGCGCTTTCGGCTCTACGCCCTGGCCGGCAGGCGCCGGGCGGCCGACGGGCGGCTTCGCCTCGTCGCCCAGGAGAGCCGCGACCGGCACCGGAATCTGGAGACCGCCCGCGAGCGCGCCCGGGACCTCGTCGGCCGGGCGCTCCGGGTTCCCGCTGCCCGGCGGCCCACGCGGCCTTCCCGAGGCGCCCGGGAGGCGCGACTCAGGGAAAAGGAGCGGGAAGGCCGCCTCAAGGCGGCCCGCCGGCCTGTCGAGGCCGACGAATAGCACATCTGAACTACTGCAAGTCGTGGGTACTGGGCACATCGTTCAGGCTGGCGGGCCATGGGGCCTCGGCCGAGGAGGATTCGACGATGTCATCCAGCGCACCGCGGCAGTCCGTGACCGTCACCGACAATCGCACCGGGAAAACAATCGAGGTTCCGATCCAGAACGGCACGATCAAAGCTCTCGACCTTCGGGTCCTGAAGGCCTCCCCGGAGGACTTCGGCCTGATGACCTACGACCCCGCGTTCATGAACACGGCCTCGTGCAAGAGCAAGATCACTTTCATCGACGGGGACAAGGGCATCCTGGAATACCGCGGATACCCGATCGCGGAGCTGGCGGAGAAGACGACGTATCTCGAGACGGCGTATCTCGTGCTCAACGGGGAGCTGCCGACCAAGCAGCAGCACACCGACTGGGTGAACGACATCACGTATCACACGATGGTCCACGAGAACATCAAGGACCTGATGGCGGCGTTCCGGTACGACGCGCACCCCATGGGGATGCTCGCGTCCACGGTCGCCGCGCTGTCCACGTTCTATCCGGAAGCCAAAGACGTTCATCAGCTCGAGACCCGGCGGCAGCAGATCGTGCGCCTGATCGCGAAGATGCCGACAATGGCCGCCTTCGCCTACCGCCACTCGATCGGCTTCCCGTACGCGTACCCGGACAACGACCTGTCGTACACCGGGAACTTCCTGCAGATGATGTACCGCGCGGCCGAGGCGAAGTACAAGCCGAATCCCGTTCTCGAGCGCGCGCTCGAAGTGCTCTTCATCCTGCACGCCGACCACGAGCAGAACTGCTCGACGAACGCGATGCGCGCGATCGGCTCCTCGGAAGCCGACCCGTATTGCTCGGCCGCTGGCGCGATCTCGGCCCTTTACGGCCCGCTGCACGGCGGTGCGAACGAGGCCGTCCTGCGCATGCTGTTCGAGATCGGCTCGAAGGCGAACATCCCGGCCTTCATCAAGTCGGTCAAGGAGAGCGGCGGTGAGACGCGCCTCATGGGATTCGGCCACCGGGTCTACAAGAACTACGACCCGCGCGCGAAGGTCATCAAGGGCATGGCCGAGCAGGTCTTCGAAGTCACCGGCAAGAACCCGCTCCTCGACATCGCGCTCGAGCTCGAGCGGATCGCCCTCCAGGACGAGTACTTCCTGAAACGCAAGCTGTACCCGAACGTGGACTTCTACTCCGGCCTCATCTACCAGGCCATGAAGTTCCCCGTCGAGATGTTCCCGGTTCTCTTCGCGATCCCGCGCATGTCCGGCTGGCTCGCCCAGTGGGAGGAGATGATCCAGGACAAGGAGCAGAAGATCGCCAGGCCGCGCCAGGTCTTCCTCGGCGCTCGCGAGCGCCACTTCGTCCCCTTCGAGAAGCGGGAGGTCAAGGCGGCCCCGGCGGAGGGCGCGCTCACGACGGTGTAACAGGCGTGCGCGTGATCGGGGACGGCCGCCGCTCCTCGTCCACGTTCACGTAGACGACCTCGGCCTCGGTCACCTTCACGGTCTCGTCCGACTTCCGCCAGCGCTCGGCGGTGACGACGACCTTGATGGTGATCGAGGTTCGGCCGACGCGGGTGACGGTCGTGTAGAAGCTCACGATGTCGCCCACGTAGACCGGGGCATGGAAGACGACTTCGTTCATCTTCACGGTGAGAACGCGGTCGCAGTGCGGCCGCGTCGCGATCGCTCCGGCCTGGTCGATGTAGGCGAGGAGCACCCCGCCGAAGATCGTGCCGTGGCTGTTCGTGTCGCGCGGGAACATCGACACGCGGATCGCGGGCTGCAGGCCCGAGGAAGAAGATCGCGCGACGGTCTCGGAGTCCATGGCGGGATTATGGCGGGCTAATAGAATCCCCTCATGCCGAAGATCTCTCCGCGCAAGGAAGTCACCGACCACCCGCTCTATCGGGCGGCCATGGCCGCGCAGCACCTTGCCTATCAGCTCATGCGCCAGGTGCCGCTCGAGCACAAGGCCGCCGCGACGCGGCTGCACGCATCGCTAGTCCACGCAACGACATACGTGGCCTACGTGGTCGACCCGGACGCCCCCGACAAGGAGGCGCAGCGGGCGGGCCTCGCGGGCACCGCCGCTCGGGCGAAAGAGCAGCTCGAGCCGCTCGCCCAGTTCGCCGGCGATGCGCGCGACGTGGAGAGGCTGAGCGAAAAGATCAGCGAGCTCTCCTCGGCAGGGGGAAAAGGGGTCATTCTTCCTTCTTCTTCGTCCCCAAGATGACGAGCACGATGAGGAGGAGCAGGACGATGAGCCCGATGACGATCGTCGTCGTGCGCGACGAGCCTGCGGGTAGCTCGGGTGTCGCGGCCTCTGTTTTCGCAGCGGACGCGGGCTTTGCGGCCTCGGCCATGGCGGGAGCCGCGGTCGAAGCAGAGGTCGTCGACACGGCCGGAGCCGGAGCCGCGGCGGCCTCGGTGGGCTTCGGCGTGGTACCCAAACTGGCCGTCGACTGCGAGAACGCTGCGGGCGAGACGAGGGCGAGGGCCAGGAGGAGAGCGGAGATCGCGGAGCGTCGGTTCATAACCCGTGAAACTATCGGGCGGACGGGGATGCGTCAAGCGGCCTGCCGGGCCGTCCTGACCTAGTGCGTCCGCTCGCCCGACCGTTCTTCCCGGAGCTGGGCCAGCTCGGCCCTGAGAGCGGAGAGATCGGTCAGGAGGCTCTCGCGGTCGGCCTCGGGGATCCCGGCGAGGGCGGGTTCGGAGGTCAGCAGGCTCGCCACCTCGGCCAGCTTCGTCTCGGCGAGGCCGAGCGCCTCCTCCACGTCGCTGCCCGGAAGGTCGAGAAAAGCCTCCCCGACGAGCGACGGAACCGAGACCGCGGCCTTCCGGAGCCGAGCGCCGGCCTCGGTGCCTTTCGCCCCGGCGGCCTCGACGGCGGCGTACACGGTGTGGGCAAAGCTCATTCCGCGCTTCCAGGTCGGGAGGTTCTTGTAGTCGCTCACCCTCGCCATCCTAGTACGTTTGCATGGTCGTCCGCGTCGCAATCCCGGTGCTAGGCTCACCGTTCGGCACGTCTGACGACCTTGGCGTGCGAGGAAGGAGCGAAGCCATGCGACGCAAAGTCACCGTGATCGGGGCTGGAAACGTGGGCGCAACCGTCGCCCAGAGACTCGTCGAAAAAGAGCTCGCGGACGTCGTCCTCGTGGACGTCATCGAGGGAGTCCCGCAGGGCAAGGGGCTGGACATGATCCAGTCGGGCGCCGTCGAGGGCTTCGACATGAGGATCGTCGGCTCGAACGGCTACGACGAGACCGAGGGGTCAGACCTCGTGATCGTCACGGCAGGCCTGGCCCGCAAGCCGGGAATGTCGCGGGACGACCTTCTCAGGAAAAACGAGGAGATCGTCGCGGGCTGCATTTCGAAGACGACGCGCGGCTCGCGCGACCTCAAGGTCATCGTCGTCACGAATCCCCTCGACGCGATGTGCGAGGTCGTCCGCCGCATCACGAAGCTCCCGAAGCAGAATGTGATCGGGATGGCGGGTATCCTCGACAGCGCGCGCATGCGCGCGTTCATCGCGATGGAGCTCGGCGTTTCGATGACGAACATCCACGCGACCGTCCTCGGCGGCCACGGAGACACGATGGTCCCGCTCCCGCGGTACTCCACGGTGGCCGGCGTGCCGATCACCGAGCTGATGTCCCCCGAGCGCGTCGCGGCGATCGTCAAACGCACCGCGGGCGGCGGCGCCGAGATCGTGAACTTCCTGAAGACGGGCTCGGCCTATTACGCCCCGTCCGCGGCCGCCGTCGAGATGGCCGAGGCGATTTTCAACGACCGCAAGAAGATCCTGCCGTGCGCCGCGTACCTCGAGGGCGAGTACGGGATCAACGGCGTCTTCGTGGGCGTGCCGGTCGTGCTCGGCTCCGGGGGCATCGAGAGGATCATCGAGCTCAAGCTCACCCCGGAAGAGTCTGCCGCTCTCAAGAAGTCGGCCGCCTCCGTCCAGGAGCTCGTCGGATTGCTGACCGTCTGATTCCGTCGGAGAAACTGAGGGGAGGAGAATCGCCCGAATGGCCGCGCCCGCAACCCTCCTGAATTCCTCGGTCGGCAGGAAGATCGTCATGGCGGTCACCGGGATCGTCCTGTCGCTCTTCGTGCTCGGCCACATGGCCGGAAACCTCCAGGCCTTTCTCCCGAACGGGCCGGCGGCGCTGGACCACTACGGCGCTTTCCTGCGAGAGCTGCTGCACGGCACGGGCATCTGGTTCGTCCGGGCGGGGCTCCTCCTCGCGGTGGGCCTCCACATCTGGGCCTACCTCGGCCTGACGCTGAAGAGCTGGGCCGCCCGCCCGACCGGCTACAGAGTGAACGACTTCGAGGAAGCGACCTTCGCCTCGCGCTCGATGCGCTGGACGGGCCCTCTCCTCGGGATCTTCATCGTCTACCACATCTTCCACATGACGACGGGCACACTGCACCCGCACTTCGTCGAGGGCAGGGTCTACCAGAACCTCGTCACGGGCCTCGCGCCCGTGCCCGTCGCGCTCTTCTACATCCTCGCGATGGGCTGTCTCGCCTTCCACCTGTGGCACGGAGCGTGGTCGATGCTGCAGACCCTCGGCCTCTCGCACCCGAAGTACCTCGTGGCGCGGAAGGCCTTCGCCATCGTCTTCACCGTCCTCGTCACGGGCGGCTTCGTCCTCGTGCCGCTCGCGGTCCTCGCGGGCATGCTGAAGTAGGGACCGACATGGAACTGAAATCGAACATCCCCGACGGCCCCCTCGAGAAGAAGTGGGACAAGTACCGCTTCGACATGAAGCTCGTCAACCCGGCGAACAAGCGGAAGTACTCCGTCATCGTCGTCGGCTCCGGCCTCGCCGGCGGCGCAGGCGCGGCCTCTCTCGCCGAGCTCGGTTACAACGTCTCGTGCTTCTGCTATCAAGACAGCCCGCGGCGCGCGCACTCGATCGCGGCGCAGGGCGGCATCAACGCTTCGAAGAACTACCAGAACGACGGCGACAGCATCCAGCGTCTCTTCTACGACACGATCAAGGGCGGCGACTTCCGCGCCCGCGAAGCGAACGTCTACCGGCTCGCGCAGGTCTCCTCGAACATCATCGACCAGTGCGTGGCTCAGGGAGTTCCGTTCGGCCGGGAGTACGGAGGGACGCTCGGGAACCGCTCGTTTGGTGGGGCGCAGGTGTCGCGCACGTTCTACTCGCGCGGCCAGACGGGGCAGCAGCTCCTCCTCGGCGCCTATCAGGCGCTCGAGCGGCAGATCAGCCTCGGCAACGTGAAGATGTATTCGCGCCACGAGATGCTCGAGGTCGTCCTCGTCGACGGCCGCGCGCGCGGCATCGTGACCCGCGACATGATCACGGGCGCCATCGAGTCGCACGTGGCCGACGCCGTCATTCTCGCGACCGGCGGGTACGCGAACGTCTTCTATCTCTCGACGAACGCGGCGGGGTGCAACACGACCGCGATCTGGCGCGCGTACAAGAAGGGCGCGGCCTTCGCGAATCCCTGCTACACGCAGATCCATCCGACCTGCATCCCCGTCACGGGCGACCACCAGAGCAAGCTCACGCTCATGTCCGAGTCGCTGCGCAACGACGGGCGCATCTGGGTGCCCCTGAAGAAGGGCGACAAGCGCGCCCCGGGCGACGTCCCCGAGGTCGAGCGCGACTACTATCTCGAGCGGAAGTACCCGTCGTACGGCAACCTCGCGCCGCGCGACATCGCCTCCCGCGCGGCCAAGCAGGTGTGCGACGAGGGGCGCGGCGTGGGCGACACCGGCCTCGGCGTATACCTCGACCTCGCGGACGCCATCAAGCGCCTCGGCGAAGACACGATTCGCGAGCGCTACGGGAACCTCTTCGACATGTACGAGCGCATCACGGGCGAAAACCCGTACAAGGTTCCGATGCGCATCTTCCCGGCCTCTCACTACACGATGGGGGGCCTCTGGGTGGACTACAACCTGATGTCCACGATTCCGGGCCTCCACGTCGCGGGCGAGGCGAACTTCTCGGACCACGGGGCGAACCGACTCGGCGCGAGCGCCCTCATGCAGGGCCTCGCGGACGGCTACTTTGTTTTGCCGTACACGATCGGCAACTACCTGGCGTCGACGAAGCAGGCAAAGGTCGACACCTCACACGCGGCCTTCAAGGACGCGGAAGCCGCGG